>ERZ773065.1858-NODE-1858-length-10383-cov-5.141363_pt1 | contig 10383 bp, 8 predicted proteins | sample MGYA00580623_ERZ773065 | MGnify/ENA primary metagenome ERZ773065 (study PRJEB29015, sample SAMEA2738017) | human oral metagenome | biome: human oral; feature: human-associated habitat; material: dental | place: China | collected 2047 ...
AGCGGACAATACGGTCGCTATATTTTTCGGCTATCTCCGCATTATGGGTAACCATTATAACAAGCTTATCTTTACTTATTTCCTTAATAAGATCCATAATTTGCGCACTCGTGCTACTATCTAGCGCGCCCGTTGGCTCGTCTGCCAGGATAATCTTAGGATCTGTAACAAGTGCACGTGCAATAGCAACCCTCTGCATCTGTCCGCCAGAAAGCTGATTAGGTCTCTTGTTCATGTGTTCAGCAAGACCGACCTTCTTTAGAACCTCGGTTGCCTTTTCCTTGCTTTTCCTATTTGATATACCTGAAATCGACATAGCGAGCTTGACATTTTCTAGCACCGAAAGATGACTTATCAGATTGTAGCTTTGAAATACAAATCCAATCGTTGCATTTCTGTAGCTATCCCAATCCTTGTCTCTAAAGGATTTTGTTGACGTGCCGTCGACTATCATATCTCCATCGTCGTATACGTCGAGTCCCCCAATCAAATTGAGAAGCGTAGTTTTGCCGCTTCCGCTTGCACCGAGTATGGAAACAAACTCGTGTCCGGCAAATGATATGGAAACATTGTCCAGTGCCTTTTGCACCCCTGCACCGCTATTATATATCTTTGTTATATTTTTTAACTCCAGCATAATTCTCTCCTATAATTTAAGTCTCCTATAATTTAAGTCTGATAAATCTAGTAAATCTTCTTAATCTTTCTGTTATCAACTCTATATATACATATCATATCAACGATTAGCCAATTAGCCTTTGGATATGCGACATATCTAGGTTCCCAAACCGACCCGAATTTTTCTTTATACTGTCTTAGACCGTTGAAAGAGTAGAATCTGTTTGTAAAGGCATATATCAGATAGGCTATTTTTTCCTGCATAAAGCTATGCTTTGCTCTTCCAACATTTGATAAAGGTGCCATTCCTAAGTCGAAATTATGTGCCCCCTGCTCTTTGAAATAACATATAGTCTTGATAAATAGGTAATCCATTATTCCATTTGGTGATTTATCTAAATCATACCTCATCAAATCTATACCAGAAATTTCCTTGCTATTCTCTACCATAAATGTCACAAATGCAAGTATTTCATCGTTCTCGTCTCTTGCTATAGCAATAGGAGCAAGCTTTATGTATTCTTCATCAAAATATCCTAGTGAAAAGCCTTTTTCCTGACGTCCATCTAGCCAGCTATCTGAAATGTGTCTAAGCGTAGCCATTAATGTGTCATCAAACGGAGGCTGTAGTACCTCGAATTTATAACCTTTATTATCTAGCTTGTTAACAGCGGTTCTAAATCTTCTACCAGACTTTCCTTCTAAAGTGAATGTATCTAGAGGAACATGCGCCATCTCTCCGAATTTCATAAAATCATATCCATAATCGTGAAGAACAAGCGTTGTTTCCTGGTTTACTTCATAGAAAACTACGGATATATTCTCAAGTTCTGCATCTCCCAAAAATTTTGATATTGCCTTATCCAGATAGCCCCGTTGCGATAATGGGTCAGACATTACAACACATTTATTATTTTCCATAGCAAATTGAAAAACTGCTCTATCCTCTCCATCCTCTTGGTACCAATAAAGATACTTATCGCCTAAAAAGGCAAGAGATGCATCTAGATTTTTATTGTCAATTGTAGCTAAAAAGTTCTCATATCTTTCCTTATTAAATTCACTCCCAAAAGCCGTACCAGAGTTTCTCATGAAACGGAGAATCACACGGTAAACAAGAACTATAATCAGAGCCATTATAAGTAGTCCTAGCCAGTGTGAGACAAATTTCTTCATATGATATAAACTGCCTAGATGATGAGAATCCATGCGAGCAAGAAAGACAAGCGTAGCAATCAATGTGGCACCTATTCCACTAAGATCCTTTACTCGATCCTCCCATGCATATGTATATCCGATTCGATTAAACTCTCTCCTATTCCACCATGTGATGGCTATCATCGCAGTAAGAAATAAACTGCTCGGTATAGAGTGGACTCCAATATTCAAATAAATCAAAGTTAATATGCCTAGTACTGTAGCAACTGCAGGGACAAACTTTATACGACAAGCAATTAATCTTGATACTAAAAAATACAATATTCCTAAAAGGATACAAGGAAATTGCCAAATAAATTGACCTTCTACTGGTTCAAGTTCCTTTATTATAGGCACGTGAGCTAATTCCTGTGGAATAATGGCAGACACTATCAAAAATATTGCAAACAGCCTAAATGACCAGACCAGTACCATAATAGTTAACGACTCTAAAACTTTTTTTGGAATACCAAGATACTTTTCATTTATTTGTCCACCCATATTCTTGATAAACAGGATTACTCCTACTACGAAAGGACATATATAATAAAATAACCTGTAGATGAATATCCAGCTAAGTGCCTGAACTTTATCAAGACCAAGACTTACAAGTCCTGTTACAATTACTATATCAAAGCTTCCGAGACTTCCAGGAATCATGGACATTATACCAACAGTTATGGAAATCATGAACAATGGCAATAGTTCATGATTTGGTATATGATATCCTAGAAATCTGCCTACTAATATAAAGAAAATGCTGACGCAACACCAGTCTATCGCTGAGGATATGAATAGTGCCATAGCAGTTTTCCCTTTCATTTGGCCAAAGTAAGCTAAGTTTTTTCTATTTGAAATAAGAATTATTATAGGCAGATAAAGCGCTGCAGCTAGTAGTGCGGGCCAGTAGCGATGTATATCCGATGAGCTTGGGAAAACAAAAATTAAAAAAAAACCATCCCCACGTTGAACGTGGGGTTTTTCACATTCGGGCACAGCCCTTGTTCCTCGCTACGCGTCCAACGCGTAAACGCTTCTGCCAACTGCGTTCACTCAGCTTACTTTTTCTTTTTACTTAAATATCCAACTTCAGCTATACTTAATTGGTCTCCCAACTTATCTTCTTCAAGTTGATTCCTTATATACTCCGCAATTCGGCTAGTGTTTTTTCCAACCGTATCTACATAATATCCCTTACACCAAAACGACCTGTTTTTATATTTATATTTTAGTTCGCCGAATTGCTCATATATTAGCGTACTGCTTTTCCCTTTTAAGTACCCTACGAAGCTGGAGACTGAAATTTTAGGTGGTATTTCAACCAGCATATGTATATGGTCAGGGCATACCTCTGCTTCGATAATATTTATCCCTTTCCATTCACAAAGTTGTCTTAAAATCTTTCCTATTGCTACTTTTTTCTGTCCATAAAATACTTTTCTTCTGTACTTTGGTGCAAACACTATATGGTATTTGCAATTCCATTTCGAATGCGATAGACTATTTATGTCGTTAAGACCCATTTTATCCTCCTCCTAGGATTTTGCAGTTGGCAGACCGCAATTATATCCTAACGGAGGGAGGATTTCTGGTCAAACGCGTAGCTTACACTGAACCCCACGTAAAACGCGGGGTTTTCTTATTACAATTAAGCTGATTAACGACATTAATGAAAATCCGCTCATGAAATACGGCATGATGCGAGAAATTGCCTGCATGCTTCTATCTGGCTTTTCCTCATCTGCATAAAATGAATATCTTAGTCCAACATCAACAAGACCCGCAAAACCAATCATATTATTTAGTGTATTAATGGTCCAGCTTGTCTGTAAAAGATATGACAGTCTTGGTTTTTGGTCTAATTCATTGTTCAAAATATAATCATAAAGCATCATAGGTGACACTGCAACAAAACCAAGTACAAATAGGAAAAGCACCTTCTCAGGTGCTAGATTTCCTATCGTGCTTGTCACTTCATCGATAGAAATAGACTTAAACATTCTAACGATTTCAATTATAACAAGGCTCCCTATTGACATGAACAAAACCAGCTTAATAAGATTTCTCCATTTTTTTAGAATTCTAATAATCTTACTCATAAAATCCTCTATCCTAATATCATATCAACAATAGGTACAACGATTACAAATAGAATTGTACTTACAGTAACGACATTTGTTGAAAATTCTACATCTCCATCGCCTTGATGTGCAAGGATTGGCAAAACTGCAAGTGCAGGTGCTGCAGACTGGATAACAAAGGTTTTATACTCTGCTGTAGCCATTCCCTTTGCTGTCAACGAAAGAATTGCAATCATTAAAGCAGGTCCAAGTACAAATCTTCCAATTAAGGTAATAATGGTATCTTTATCTAGGCTAATCGTCTTTAGTCCTGCCTTTGAAAGAACTATACCTATGTATAGTAGGGATAGCGGAGTGACTAGATTTCCTATATATGTAAGCGTACTCGTTGCAAAGCTAGGCACTGGGATTTTAATAACCAAAAACGCTAGTGCAATCAGAAATCCTATAAGTGGTGCGGGTAGAAGCTTCTTCCAATCGAACTTGTTAGCGCCAGCCTTCTTACCAGTCTTGCTGTCACTTGTCATCAAATATACACCTAGTGTCCAAGTTGAGACTGTGTTTGTAATATAGTAAATCAAGAAGTAAGGAAGCGCTTCATTTCCAAATAACGCAATATTTAAAGGCAAACCGATAAATATTGTATTTGCATTCACAAATGTGTTAATCATCGTGCCCCTGCGTCCTGGTCTAACCTTGAACACCTTAACAGTGATGAAAGCTACTATGTAGCCTAATATGAATGCTCCAAAGGTATAGAGTAAGCCACCTGAAAGGCTGATTAACTTATCTAGCGTCAAATATTTCATAACTGAAACAAAAATTGATGCTGGAAGTGCTACATTCATAATCAAGCGTGATAGATTTGCTCCGAAGCTTTCCGCAAACCATCCACGGTTCTGAAGAACATATCCTAAGACAATTATAACTATTATAGGAATTATACTCTCTATAGAGGTCAATAATATATTCATAAAACACCTTCTTTATACTAAGTGTGCCAAGCAATATCTTTCTCGGCACACTTTAATAACACACAAATGTTAACGATACTTAGGATACCACTTAAGCTCTCGTACAGCCTTAGCCATATCTTTCTCCTCAGAGCGCGCAAGCCCCTGCTCTTGAGCCTTCTTTGCAACAGCCTCGGCTACCTTAATTGAAACCTCTGCAACATACTTAAACGGTGGCAATACAGGAGCACCCGCTTTTTTCATATCTATGATTCCACTTAGTGCACGAGCTGCTGAACCAATCATTTCATCTGTCAAAAGGCTAGCCTCGGATGCTAGCATTCCAAGTCCTAGACCTGGATATATCAAAGCATTATTAGCCTGACCGATAACATAATCTACACCTTTATATGAAACAGTATCAGCAGGTATACCTGTTGCAACGAATGCTTTTCCATCTGACCATTTTATTAGGTCTTCAGCCCTTGCTTCAGCAAGCTTTGTTGGATTTGAAAGTGGGAAAATCATTGGATGTGCTGAGTTTTCACACATAACCTCAACAATTTCTTTGGTAAAAGAATTCGGATTTGTTGATGTTCCAACTAAAATTGTAGCCTTAACGGTCTTAACTACTTCTAATAGACTTGTCATCTTATCTGGATTAGCAAAGTCAGAACGCTTCTTTGCAAAAGGCTTTTGCTCAGGTGTTAGGTCATCCATATCGTCAAATAGAAGCCCCTGCTTATCTACCATAAAGAAACGCTTGTAAGCTTCATCCTCTGAAAGTCCTTCGTTTACCATTTCTCTATGTACACGTGATGCAATTCCTGCACCAGCTGTGCCACCACCGTAGCATACATAAATCTGATTTGTTAGCTTTTCTCCCGAAATTTCTAATGAACCATATAGACCTCCTAGAGTTACTATACCTGTTCCTTGAATATCATCGTTAAAAGTAGGTATTTTTTTGCGATATTTCTCAAGGATTTTAGCTGCATTTGAGCGTCCAAAATCCTCCCAATGTAGATATAGCTTTGGGAAGAGTTTTTCCGCAGTCTGTACAAACTTGTCAATGAAATCATAATATGTTTCACCCGTAACACGCTCGTGACGATTTCCCAAATAATTAGGATTATCAAGGAGTGCCTTGCGGTTTGTTCCAGCATCTATCACTAAAGGCAGTACAGTAGCAGGGTCAATTCCAGCCGCTCCAGAATAAACCATAAGTTTTCCTACTGAAATATCCACACCATTTGTTCCCCAATCGCCAATTCCTAGGATTTCCTCAGCATCTGTAACAACAATTAGACGAATATTGCGGTCTCCTGCAGCATTTTTTAAGGTTTCTTCGATATTCTCGGGATGATTTATATCAAGATATCCTGCATACTGAGGATCTACAAAGAGGTCACTATAGTTTTCTATTGTTTCAGAAATTGTTGGATCGTATACAATAGGGTTAAACTCCTCTAGGTGCTGAGAAAATAAATAGTAGAAAAGCGTACGATTAGTATTAAATATTTCCATTAGAAATAGGCGTTTTTCCAAATCAGTCGTCTTTCTTTCCATGTGAGCATATGTCTGTGCAGCCTGCTCTTCTATAGTCTGAACATATGGCGGGAGTAGTCCAATTAGACCAAGTTTCTTACGTTCCTCCATAGTGAACGCCGTTCCTTTGTTCAGAAATGGGTTGTTCAGTAATTCGCGTGCTTTCATAATGATACCTCCATTGTTTAATCAAATATTATAAATCATCCGTTTCATAACAGTCAATTTATCAGTCAAAATATTCTCATCAATATCAGTCAAAATAATCTTATCAACATAATTATCTTATATTATACACAGTCTGAGTTAATATTAGCATTAGTATTATGAAATATTATCTATGTATTATAAAATATATCAAAGTATGGTATTATCTATATAAAAACATAATGTTTGTTAACTGAAAGGAGTTTATGCTATGCTTTACGGACATGATAAGGTTAATATTTTGATGCAGCCTTCACAGATTACATATCTCAAAAATGTCTCTGATGATCTAGGTATAAACCTCTATCTCAAGAGAGACGATATAACGGCCCTCGGTACCGGCGGAAATAAGCTTCGCAAGCTCGAATATCTCGTAAAGGATGCTTTGGATAAGGGTGCAACCATGCTTCTTACTACCGGCGGTGCACAGACCAATCACGGCAGACTTACCGCGGCTTCAGCCGCTCACTTCGGACTGAAATCAGCCATAGTTGCCGTTGACGAATATCCGGGTGAAATATCTGCTAATCTTATACTAGATGGAATCATGAACTGCAATGTATACCTCGTTCACAACGATGGTACAAGAACAAAGCAGGAAGTCGCTGAAGAAGCTTTTGCAAAGATTACCAAAGAATGGGAAAACAAAGGCGAAAAGGTTTACTTTATCTGCACCGGCGGCTCAAACAATATTGGAATGCTCGGATACTACGACTGTGCACTCGAACTGGACAATCAGCTAAATGAGATGAAGCTTGAGGATCCACGCGTAATTACAACTGTTGGTAGCATGGGAACCTATATGGGGCTATTTTCCGGACAGAAGAATGAAAACCTAGGTTTTAGGCTCACCGGCGTTGCCATAGAGCCATTCCCGGACGGAATAGAAAAAACAGCTATCGAATACTACAACAGCTGCAAGGAAGAGTTTGGAATGAAGTTTGAAGCAAAGGAAAGCGACTTTGACCTAACCTGCGACTACCATAGAGGCGCATATAACAACCCTTGCAAGGAGGTTCGCGATGCAATCTACTACCTGGGGAGCAAGGAAGGCATAATCATGGATCCATGCTATACAGGTAAGACCTTTGCGGGAATAATTGAAATGGTAGAAAAGGGTGAGATATCAAAGGGAGAAAACGTAGTTATGATTCACACCGGCGGAATCCCCGGTATTTATACCAAGCATCACCGCGTTGAATTTGAAAAAGAGTTGGAAAAATACATTCATATAATATAGAAACAAACCGCCTGCGGAGGAAAGCTCACCATGAGCCAGCTCCGAGGCGGTTTTTTTATGCTTATTTACCGTATCATTGTAGATTAATTTGACTTAAACTTCTTCCAGTATTTATTATACATATCGTCATACTTGGTGCCAAGATCCATGAGTGATTCACATTTTGATATGATATTCTCGTCCGGAAAGATATATTTCTCGTTCTCAGTATCCTTTGATACCTCATCTATGACCGCCTTATTAGGAATGGTATAGGTCAGGTATTTGTAGTTTTTTAGCGCAGTCTTCTTGCGCATCATAAAATCAATCCACTTCTCAGCATTCTTCTTGTGTTCAGCATTTGCAGGTATTGCCCACATGTCGAGAAACTCCTCGCTCCCCTCCTTCGGTACAACGAAATCTAAATTGCTGTTTTCCTCCCTGGAATAAAGAACCTCCCCATTCCAGACAACGGCAATATCCGTAGAGCCTCCGATGGCAAGATCTCTTGCCGCATCGTTTGAGTATTTGTAGACCAGAGGTCTTTGATTTTGTAGGAACTCTGTTGCCTTCTTGAGCTCAGTCTCTTTCCTAGTGTTTATCGAGTATCCCTTAGCCTTTAGCGCAATAGCAAAGTTATCTCGCACGCTGTCAGGCATGACAATTTGCTGGTCGTACTTCTTTTTAAGAAGGTCATTCCAAGAATTAATCTCACCCTTAGCAATCTTCTTTGTGTTATACATGATGCCGAGCACTCCCCATGTATGCGGAATCGCATACTCGTTATTCTTGTCAAACTTTGATGCAAGCTTCATATACCTTTGATCAATATTTTCGTAGTTTGGTAGCTTTGCATAGTCGAGCTTAGCTAGAAGTTTCTTTTTTAGAAGTTTTTGAATCATGTAGTCCGATGCACATATTACATCGTACTTGACTGTTCCTTTTGTCATAACCGGGTACATTTCTTCGTTTGTATCGAAGTTATCAAGAACAACCTTGATTCCGGTTTCCTTCTCAAACTCATCTATCAAAGCGGGATCAAAGTAGTCACCTAAGCTATAAATTTTGAGGACTTTGGGGTTCTTTGCCCCCTTATCACTGTTTCCTACGCAGGCGGTAAGTCCTAGGCAGAGTGCGATAATGAGAAGCATTGAAACTATTTTTTTCTTCATCTGCCCTTGCCCTCCTTTATACCTGAAAGAATGTTTGTTATCACCAGGATGACGAGCACCAGCAAAAATATTACCGTCGAAAGTGCAAACAGCGTCGGCTTGATTCCGACTTTAACCTGGCTGTATATCAAAGTTGAAATCGTGTTTATCCCTGCACCTCTTGTGAAGTGCGTTATAACAAAATCGTCTACCGACATCGTAAAAGCAAGCAAAAATCCCGAAAAGATTCCCGGCCAAATCTCAGGCATAACAATCTTATAGAAAGCGTACTGCGGACTTGCTCCAAGGTCCAGCGCCGCCTCGTAGGCACTTGGGCTGAGCTGCTTTATCTTAGGCAAAACCGAAAGTATTACATAAGGTATGCAAAATGTGATATGCGATAGCAAAACCGTCGTCCATGAAAGGTCGATTTTGAACGCCAGGAATGTCATCATCAAAGATATTCCTATAACGATATCCGCATTCAGTAGCGGAATATTGTTTAGCCCCATCAAAAGGTTCTGCGACTTCTTTCTCATTTTGCTCATGCCAAGGCAGGCAAAGGTTCCAATAAGTGTTGAAACGACAGCAGCTACAAAGGCAATCGAGAAAGTATTTCTGATGGCCTCTATTATCTGCTCGTTTTCCAGCATGGCTCCGTACCATTTGAGCGAAAACCCCGACCAAACCGCCATAGTCTTAGCTTTGTTAAACGAAAATACAGCTAGTGTCAAAATCGGTAAGTACAAAAACATGACGATAAGCGCAAGGTAAATTTTACTTCCAATCTTTCTCATATCAAAGCACCATCCCCATCCTTATCGAGCCTCGACATCAGCTCCATAGTAATCAAAATGAATACCATCATTACAAGCGATAGCCCCGAACCGAGATTCCAGTTTGAAGTCGTTGTAAACTCTTGCTCGATGATATTACCTATCAAATATATCTTGCCTCCGCCCAGCATGTTTGAAATGGCAAATGTCGTAAGCGCAGGCACGAAAACCATGGTTATCCCGCTTGCTATTCCCGGAACGGAAAGTGGAATAATGACATCCTTGAATACCTTTGCCTTTGTCGCACCAAGGTCATAGGCCGCCTCTATAACTGCATTTTCAATCTTAATCATGGAGTTATATATAGGCAGTATCATAAAAGGCAGATAGTCGTACACCATGCCTAGAACAACCGCCACCGGCGTGTTTATAATCTGAAGCTGAGGCATACCGATGTTTTCAAAGAATGTATTGATGAGCCCACCTCTTTCTAAAAGCACCTGCCAGGCCATAGTTCTGAGCAGGAAGTTCATCCACATAGGCAGGATAAAAATGAACACCAAAAACCCCTTGCTGCTCAACTTACTGTTTCTGAGAATCAAAGCGAGCGGCAGAGAGATTACTAAACATATT
>ERZ773065.1859-NODE-1859-length-10382-cov-3.247313_pt1 | contig 10382 bp, 11 predicted proteins | sample MGYA00580623_ERZ773065 | MGnify/ENA primary metagenome ERZ773065 (study PRJEB29015, sample SAMEA2738017) | human oral metagenome | biome: human oral; feature: human-associated habitat; material: dental | place: China | collected 2047 ...
GGAGGACATGTTGAAAAGGGAGAAGTTCTTTATGATTCATGTGTTAGAGAAGTTTTTGAAGAGACTGGTCTAAATGTTAAAAATCTAAAATTAAGAGGGACTGTCAGTTGGATTGACGAAAGAAATAATAAAAGAGAATTAGGATTTTTATATTATACAGAAGATTTTTCAGGAGAACTGATTAAAGAGAATATTGAGGGGGAACTCTTTTGGATGGGAATTGAAGAATTTAGGAATGCTGATGGAAAGAGTTACAGTATAGATAAAATATTTGATTTATACTTAAATGATGATTATACCGAATTGATGATAAAGTGGAATCAAAACGATGAAATTGTATCTGAAATATTTTTCTAATATAGGAGGAGGTATAGATGAATTTTATTAAAGGTATTATTTTTACAATTATTTCTGCATTTGTTTTCGGCTTTACGCCAATACTCGCAAAACTTACTTATGATGGAGGAAATAATGCTATAACTTTAACATTTTTAAGAGCTTTGTTAGGCTTACCATTTTTATATGCGGGAATGAGAAAAAACCGTACTCCTATGAAGATTACTAAAAGAGAATTTCTTCATTTTATAGCTCTTTCTTTTTTAGGAATAGGAATTACTACAACTGCACTTTATGCTTCATATAATTATATTTCTGTAGGTATGGCAACTACTATTCATTTTATCTATCCTTGTGTTGTTTATTTTATTTGTATTTTATTTTTTAAAGAAAAAGTTACTTTAAAAAAGATGTCTGCACTTGTTTTTTCAATGATAGGGATTGTAATGTTGGTTGATGAAGTTACAGGAGGAAGTGCACTTGGAATATTTCTAGCTGCTTTATCTGGTGTAACTTATAGTTTATTCTTGGTTTATTTGGATAAAAGTGGATTTAAACATATGGATCCTTTTAAATGTACATTATATATAAGTTTATTTAATATTCTAGGTCTTTTAGCACTTGGTAAAGTTACAGGTCAACTTACTTTTGCACTTACACCTATGGCATGGATACTTACAATATTAATCTCATTTTTAACTTCAATTTTTGGAAATGCTTTTTTACAACTTGGAGTTAAATATTGCGGAGCTACAACAGCTTCAATTTTATGTACATTTGAACCGATAACAAGTGTAGTTTTGGGTATATTCTTCCTTAACGAATCTATGACAATTTTTAAAGTTATAGGTTGTGGATTGATAGTTCTAGCAGTATTGTTATTATCAATTAATAAAGATTTTAGAAGGAGAAAAAAATAATGAGCGCATTTTTAGCACCAATACATTTTTGGATGTATGATAAAATTTTAATTGCACAAGAATTGACTTTTAGATTAGAAGAAAAATTTTTAAACAAAGAAGAAAGTGAAGAGGCAGAGAGTCTATTTCCAGGATTATACTCTGGAGATTTGGAAGAAGTTATAGACCAAAGTAATATTCATGGCTGGTTACATATGGCAGTTTCCAATGTTGAAATAAGATTTGCATATGTTGTAAAAAAACTTTTAGATAAAGGCGTTTTACTTGAAGAAATTAAAAAAGTTGCTTTTGAATATGGAACAACTTTCCCAGAGCACGAAGTGTCATCTTTAAAAGATGCTTATGATTTATTAATGGATACTTTACTTGATGGGCTTCCTTGTGATGTCTCAATTTCTGTTATTATAGAAGAAGAAAAAGAATTGGAATTTGTACTTTATAATGATATACACAAACAATATTTTAATGAATTTGATATGGAAGTTTCTCTTTATCATGAAATCAGAGAGGCTTTTGTAAATGGACTTTTTGAAAAATATTCATTAAAATATAAAAATATTACAGATAGCAAAAAGCTAATTTATAGATAAAATGAAGATAAGAATTGATAGATTTCTTTGCCATATGGGAATTGGCTCGAGAAGTGAAATAAAAAAGTTTCTAAAAACTTGTAGAGTTAAGCTGAATGGAAAATTTGAAAAAAGTCCAAATACACAGGTTGACATTGAAAAAGATGAGATTTTATTTGATGATGAAATTGTACTCTATAAAGAATTTACTTATTTGATGTTAAATAAGCCAAAGGACTATATCAGTGCAACCTTTGATACAAAACTTCCTACGGTTTTAGACTTGCTTGAATTTCCTTACTCTAATATGGAATTATTTCCAGTTGGACGACTTGATATAGATACAACAGGACTTTTGATTTTAACAAATGACGGAAAATTTTCCTACAATGTAACAAATCCAAAGAAAAAAGTAAATAAAAAATATTTTGTTATTCTAAAAAATGATATTACAAGTGAACAAATTGAAAGTCTTGAAAATGGAATTTACTTTGAAAAAGAAGATTTTACAACTGAAAATGTAAAGGTTGAAGAAATTTCAAAAAGAGAAATTTACCTTACAATTTCCGAAGGTAAATTTCATCAAGTTAAGAGAATGTTGGAATATGTTGGAAATGAAGTTGTGGCACTAAAAAGAGTGAGCATTGGAAATTTGAATTTAGATGAAGAGCTTAAACTTGGAGATTATAGAGAAATTACAAATAGCGAATTAGAAGAAATATTTAGATAAAGTTTTGATGATTATCAAAACTTTTTTTATTGCTATTTTTGTGATAAAATAATTATAAGATATTTATTTTTAGGAGTTTTTTATGAAAAATTTAGAAAATGTTAGTAATAATCATAGAAAAGAAGATTTAAAATTACTTTTTTATGGAATTTTAGTTGGAATAGTCGCAGGGGGATTTTCAAGTTTCTATCGTTATATTATACACGGAATAGAAGGAATTTTAGGAGTAATTATAAATTTTAGTAAAAGTCATTTTTATATTTATCCTATTATTTTTATTATACTTATTTTGATTTCTTTTTTAGTTACAAAGATTAAGAAAATGTCAAAATTTTGTGGAGGTTCTGGAATACCACAAGTTGAAGCGGAAATAAAGGGATATATCAATCCTAATCCTGAAAAACTTTTATTTGCGAAAATTGTTGGAGGAGCTTTAACAGCTTTAGCAGGTTTTTCAGTGGGTCGTGAAGGTCCGTCAATTCAAATTGGGGCAATGAGTGGAAAGTTATTTTCAAGAAAACTAAAGAAAAATAAAACTGTTGAAAAATTTTTAATAACTTGTGGTGCAAGTGCAGGACTTGCAGCAGCTTTTAATGCACCTGTAGCCGGAATTTTATTTGCAGTTGAAGAAGTGCATAGACATATCAGCAAAAAACTTTTAGTAGCTTGTATGGCTTCTACAATAACTGCAGATTTAGTTTCAAAAATATTATATGGAACGGAAACAGTTTTTAGTTTTAGTCTGGCGGAAAAATTACCATTAGTAAATTATTGGACTATAATTTTATTTGCAATTGTGCTTTCAATATTAGGAGTTTTCTATATATTTTTAATGGAATTTTTTATGAAAGTTCAAGATGGACTAAAGTTAAAATCAGAATATAAACTTATTCCATATTTTTTACTACCTATATTAATTTTAGCCTTTATGCCTAATTTATTGGGTGGTGGCGGATTTTTGATGAAAGAGCTACAAAGTGTTGATTATCCAATTTATATGCTTATAATAATTTTTATAGTAAAATTATTATTTTCAATAATTTGCTTTAGTTCAGGAGTTCCGGGTGGGATTTTCTTTCCAATTTTAGTTTTAGGAGCAACTATCGGAACAATTTTTGGAAAAATTGTAGATCCTGTATATATAAATAGTTTTATAATTCTTGGAATGGCAGGGTATTTGACTGCAATAGTTAGAGCACCGCTTACTTCAATAATTTTAATTTTTGAAATGACAGGTAATCTTTCATATTTATTACCTCTTTCAATAGTATGCCTTATAACTTATTCTGTTCCGAATTATCTAAAATCACTACCTATTTACGAATATCTTTTAGAGAGATTAATGGAAAAAGAAAATATCGCTACTTCAAAAGATGGTGAAAAAATGACTATGAGTATAGTTGTTGAAATCGGAAGTGAGATAGAGAATAAGAAGATAAAAGATGTAAAATTTCCAAAGGGAATGTTAATTATAAATATTGACAGAGGAGTCGAAGAAATAATACCGAACGGGGAAACTACAATAATAAATGGAGATGTTATAAATATACTTGTAGGTGAAAACAAATTATTTGATACATTTAATGAATTACAAAAGATTTGTCAAAACAATTAGCTTTAAAACATGTTTTGAAATTAAAATAGGAAAAATATAATTTTAGGAGGTAATATGGGAAAATTAGGTAAGTATATTTCATTAACCTTTTTATTATCTTGGACTTGTTGGGGTTTTGGAATTTTTATGGGGGATAATATAACAGGCATAATAAAAGTTATCGTATATATTGGATATATTTCTCCAGCATGTTCTGCAATTGTTTGTTTAGATGATGAGATAAAAAGTATACAAGATTTAAAGAGTTTTTTATTTCATCATAAAAAGAATACTTTTTGGATATTTAGTATTTTTGTTGTTTTAGAAATTTTAAATTATAGTATTAATTCTCTAGGTTTATCATATATAATTAGATTTTCTGGAATACCCCCAACAGTATATATAGTTATTATATTTTTATCTACTACTTTTTGTGGTAGTGGACTTGAAGAAATTGGTTGGCGTGGGGTTATGCAACCTGAATTAGAAAAGAGATTTTCTCCTATTGTGGCATCCTTAATTATAGCTCCAGTTTGGGCTTTTTGGCATCTTCCATTATGGTTTTTACAAGGAAGTTCTCAAAAAGGAACTTCATTTCTAGCATTTTTTGTTTCAGTAATTTTGTTTTCTTTTATTCTAGGAGCTATTCGTAGGAAAACAGAATCTGTGTTTTATTGTATGGTTTTTCATGGTTTGAACAATACTATCGTTGGAGTTCTTTATACTAGAGAAAAATTTTATTTTTATATTGGACTTGCTTTAATGGCAATAATTGGAATTTTAATGATGAGCGATAAAAAATTATCTATTAAAAGGTAATTTTATTTAAGTTTATAAATTATAAAATGATTAGATTAAAGTCTAATCTTTTTTTGTATAATAAAGCAAGAACTTAATAGATATTTATTATCAAAAATTTGACAACGATTGCCTTTAGTGGTAAAATAAAACCAATAAGAAATATTTATCGAAAAAATTTTTTGATTTATAGTTCTTATTGAAAATATATTTTAGGAGGTTTTTTATGATTACAGATGGATTTCAATTTATTGCTCTGTTATTTTTTGTTTCAGGTATAGTAATTTATTTGGAAAAGAAGTTTAAAAATGGAATATTTTTTAAATATATTCCTGCATTGGTTATAATCTATTTTGGTGCTATGATTTTATCAACACTAGGTGTTTGGGATATGAATGTAGAAAGTGTATCGAAAGCAAGAAGTGTTTTAAAAGATGCAATTTTACCTTCGATGATATTCTTAATGTTATTGAGAGCAGATCTTAGAGATATAGCAAAATTAGGTCCTAGAATGATAATTTCATTCTTTACTGCAACATTTACTATAATGATTGGTTTTGTTGTTGCATTTCTGCTTTTCAAAGGAAGACTTGCATCCAATGCACCTTTAACTTTTGGAGCTTTAGCCGGAAGTTGGGTTGGAGGAACACAAAATATGGTTGCTGTACAACAAGCTGTTGGTCTTGAAGGTTCAGGAATGGGTTATACATTGTTGATTGACTCAATAGATTATTCAATATGGATAATGTTCTTATTATTCTTAGTTCCATTTGCTGGTAAATTTAATAAGTGGACAAAGGCTGACACTTCAAAAATTGATAATATAAATGAACATCTAACTGCGAAATTTGCTTCAATAAGTAAAGAAATAACTTTTCAAGATATGTTTTTCTTGTTGAGTGTTGCACTTGGAGTTACAGCAGTTACAACAATAATGGGAAATGAATTGGTAAAAATTCCTGCACTTGCATTTATGGGAGCAACAGGTTGGACTATAATCATAACTACAATCTTAGGAGTTATTTTTGCAATGACACCACTTGCAAGAATTCCGGGTTCTCCTGAAATTTCAAATGTATTATTATATATGTTAATAGGTTTAATTGCATCAAATGCAAACTTTATGGAACTTACTCAAGCTCCTGCATATATTTTAGCAGGTTTTGTAATTCTTATAATTCATGGAATTTTAATGGCTATAATTGGCAAAGTATTCAAACTCGATTTATTCACTTGTGGCATAGCTTCTCTTTCAAATATAGGTGGTGTTGCTTCATCTCCTGTACTTGCAGCGGCGTATTCACAATCATTAGTACCAATAGCAGTATTAATGGCATTAATCGGAGTTATTACCGGAACGTTTTTCGGAATTGGAGTTGCAAAATTCCTGACACTTTTAGCTTGATGAAATTTTTTTATAGAATGGTTGATTTTATCAGCCATTCTTTTTTTGTGTAAAAAGCTTATTAAATGTATTAAAATATAAAACTTGTAAAAAGTTTTTTTTTGGTATATACTATTTTGGGAATGTTTTAAAAGGAGTTTTGTATATGAAAAAGGCAATGCAAATGTCCGAATCCGTTGAAGTTGCAATTTTTTTAGCCTTAAGTGGTGGACTAATGGATGCATATTCATATCTTTTAAGAGGAGAAGTTTTTGCGAATGCACAAACCGGAAATATGTTGTTATTAGGAGTTCATGCTTCTCAAGGAAATTGGGCAATGTGTTTGAAATATGCTTTTCCAATATCGTTTTTTACTCTTGGAATTTTTTTAGCTGATTTATTTAGAAAAAAAGGTGATTTTAAATTACATTGGCGACAAAATGCATTAATTTTTGAAATATTTTTACTTATTTGTGTAGCTTTTATTCCCGAAAATATGAATGAAACAGCAAATGCAATTACATCTTTTGCCTGTGGAATACAAGTTCAAAGTTTTAAAAAAGTTTGTGGTATAGATTTTTCTACAACAATGTGTATTGGAAATTTAAGAGGTGGAACTCACAATTTATCGGAGTATTTTTATACAAAAAATAGAAAGTTTTTAGAATACAGTTTAATGTATTTTGCAGTTATAATATGTTTCATTATTGGAGCGATTATAGGTAGTAAATTTAGTGAATTTTTTGGGTTAAAGACAATTTTGTTAAGTGCTATTTCACTTGTTATTTGTGTATTTATTATGTTTATAGATAGAGAAAAAAAGGAGAGAGATTTTGTTTAATATAGTTTTATTAGAACCGGAAATTCCTTTCAATACGGGGGCTATTGGAAGAACTTGTGTCGCAACCGACACTAAATTACATTTGATAAAACCACTAGGTTTTTCACTTGATGACAAAATGGTGAAAAGATCAGGACTTGATTATTGGGATAAGTTAAAACTTTTTGTCTATGAAAATATTGAAGATTTTTATGAAAAAAATCCAAATGCAAATATCTATTTTGCAACTACAAAGGCAAAAAGAACTTACGATAAGGTTGATTATTCTCCGAATGACTATATAATGTTCGGAAAAGAAAGTAAAGGAATTCCAGAAGAAATTCTAGTTAAAAATGAAGAACATTGTTTGAGAATACCGATGTGGGGAGAAATTCGTTCTCTTAATCTTTCAAATTCGGTATCAATAGTATTATATGAAGCACTAAGGCAACAAGATTTTTCAGAACTTGAAAAGTTTGGAGAATTACATAGATTACATTGGAGTGAATAATGGACGAAGAATTATATGAATTATTAAAACAAAAAAGAAAAATAGAAGCAGTAAAGTACATTAGAAATAAATACGATATGGACTTTAAAAGCGCAAAAGAAACAGTTGTTAAGTTGATAGAAAAAGTTGAATATTTTGATGAGAAAAATCTTGAATTATCAGAAGAAGATTTATTGTATAAAAATAGAAGTTTAGAGGAATCTGAAATATCTGATGATGACTTATATGCTTTGATAAAAGAAAATCGAAAAATTGAGGCTGTAAAATATGTAAAGGACAAATATAATTTTGATTTAAAAACGGCAAAAAATATAGTTGATAGTTTAGATATAAATAATTTAGTGGCATTTACAGAAAAAAATATTATTTCTGCATCAAAAACTGATTTTTCTAAATATGGAAGTGGTTATAGAAACGAAAGCTATTCCTATGAAATGATTGATGGAAAACAACATTTCTTTGCATATAAAGATGGAGAAAAAAGAGAAGTAAGTAGGGCTACAATTCCTAGTGAAATACTAAAATATTTTGAAAAAGCTGGGGAAAAAGCCTCAGATGAATATGAAGATAAAGAATCTAGGAAAAAAAATCTCTTTTGGGGAATTTTACTAGTAGCAGTAATAGTTGGAATTTATTTCTACTTTAATTAAAATTTGACACTTTAAAGAAATCGAATTTTTTACTAGGGATAAGTTAAAACTAAAATAATTCATACAAACTAGAAAAATTGAAATCTACATATTATATTGGAGTGAGCAATGGGCGAAGAATTATATGATTTATTAAAACAGAAAAGAAAAGAAGAAGCTGTAAAGTATGTTAAAAATAAATATAATATGGATCTTAAAGATGCAAAAGATACAGTTGATAAGATGACAAAAACCTTGGAATTTTTTGAAGGTAAAAACCATGGTTTATCAAAAACTGATTTTTCCGATATGTTTAAAAATTCAATTATTTCTAGGATATATGATAATGATTTATATGCACTGATAAGAGAGAATAGAAAAATAGAAGCTGTAAAATATGTAAAAGACAAATATAATTTTGATTTAGAAAAAGCAAAAGCTATGGTTGATACTTTAGAGCCGGAGATGTTTACAGAAAAAAGCATTATTTCCACATCAAATTCCAACTCATCTAATTTTGAAAGTGGTTATAGTATTGGAAACTATTCTTATAAAATGAGTGACGGAGAACAACTTTATTATATTTATAAAGACGGATACAAAAAAGAAGTAAATAGGGTTTCAATTCCTAAAGATATACTTAAAGATTTTGAAGAATCTGCAGATGAATACGAAGATAAAAGAATAAAAAGAAAAAATATTCTTTTAGGAATACTTTTAGTGATTATAATAACTGGAATACTTATTTACTTTAATTAAAATTTGACACTTTAATTTGTTTGTGTTAAAATTTAGATGATATGAAGATATCAAAAAATAATAAAAAATTCAGGAGGAAGGAATGTTAATTAGATAACTATTATGAGACAGAAATTTAATAGCTTTTTAGAGCTTAGTTTTTTGTTGCCATTTTAGTTATACATTCCTTTTTGTGTTCTTTTTAGAACTCCTTTTTGAGTTGCAAAGTGAATGTTGAAATGGCAATAAGTGGATTGCCATTTTTTTTGTGGCTTAATTTAGGAGGATATATGCTTAGTATAAAAAAATTATCAATATATTTAGTGAATGATTTAAGAACTGTGATTGAAGATTTTAGCTTCTCTTTAGAAAGTGGAATGAAAGTTTGTATAATTGGAGAAGAGGGAAACGGAAAGTCCAGCATTTTAAAGGCGATAGTTGATGATGAGGGCTTAAAAGAATATGCAGAAATAAAACAGGATGGCACTAAAATTGTTCTTTTCCATTATCCTATTGAGGAATGGAATGGATTTTATCGTGGAAGTGTGCATATTCATGGGCACCAACATAATAAACAGGAATATAATGCAAAACAACAAAAACTTAATTTAAAGCGTTTTGATGCAGGAGTTGACGCAAACAATTATGCTCCTGTTTCACTCGAACATATTCTTGAGTTTACAAAAAATTCAGATAATATAAAAAATAAATAAAAATAATTTGGAGAAAAAATGTTGATTTTTAAAAATAAAAATATAAAGAAATATAAAATAAAAAACGTTAAAATCAATGTTATTTTAGGGAATATTCTTGATTTTAAAGTTGATGCAATCATTAATCCGGCAAATCCAAGTTTACTTGGTGGTGGTGGATTAGATGGATTAATTCATAAAAATGCACCTGAAATTTTAGAAGAATGTAAGAAAATAAGAAATGAATTAGGAAGAGAAGCTGAAATTGGAGAAGCGTTTATTACTTCAGCAGGAAAATTGAAGTTCAAATATATAATACATGCTGTAGGGCCTCTATTTTTTGAAAATGAAAACATAGAATATTTATCCAAAACCTATATTAAATGTATCAAAATAGCCGAAGAAAATAATTTAAAATCAGTTTCTTTTCCCAATATTTCAACTGGCAAAAATTTATTTCCGAAAGAAATTGCAGCCAAGGAAGTTAAAGATAAAGTTCTAAATTATCTTCAAAATAATGATTTAAAAATAAAGGTGATAAATTTTGTTTGTTTTGACGAGGAAAATTATCAATTTTATTTAAAAGAATTTTCCAAAATCTAAAATTTGATTTTTTTTCTTAAAAATTATATAATTCATATTATAAAAATATGACAATTTT
>ERZ773065.1868-NODE-1868-length-10335-cov-11.735117_pt1 | contig 10335 bp, 9 predicted proteins | sample MGYA00580623_ERZ773065 | MGnify/ENA primary metagenome ERZ773065 (study PRJEB29015, sample SAMEA2738017) | human oral metagenome | biome: human oral; feature: human-associated habitat; material: dental | place: China | collected 2047 ...
TGGTCTTTGGCCGCCGATCTCGTCGACGGCAGAGTTATTCTTATGTGCGCGCACAAAAAAAGCATACGCTCACGCGACAAAAGTCAGTATAGCATGTTTGACAGCGACACGCAAGGGTTTTACAAAAGTGAACAACAAGAATCTTCTATAATGAGAAGAAGCTTCAATCCGCATGCTCTACAAAGGCGCGCCCCCCTTCTCCATGTCGGCGCTGTATATCATCATGAATTTCAATCCACGCGCCCCATACGGGGCGCGACCAAATATTAGGGGCGTGTGGATGTGGTGGCACAGTTTCAATCCACGCGCCCCATGCGGGGCGCGACGAAGTCGGAGCAGTCTATTAACCGAACGGCAAGGTTTCAATCCACGCGCCCCGTGTGGGGCGCGACCTTGCGACTTCCACCGGAGGTAATCTCCCCATCAAGTTTCAATCCACGCGCCCCGTGTGGGGCGCGACGGACGATCGACCATATACGGCACAGCCTGACGCTCGTTTCAATCCACGCGCCCCGTATGGGGCGCGACCTCTGGGGCGTGGCAAATCCCCGGCAACATGACCGTTTCAATCCACGCGCCCCATGCGGGGCGCGACTCCGCGACGACCTCGCAGGTCCCGAAGCATTCATGTTTCAATCCACGCGCCCCATGCGGGGCGCGACCACGAATATGCTCCGTAAAAACAACGGTATAGAGTTTCAATCCACGCGCCCCATGCGGGGCGCGACATGCTATTACAAGCAGACGCATTACGCGATAAGGACGTTTCAATCCACGCGCCCCATGCGGGGCGCGACGTTTGCGCTTTACAACGTCGCGCCGGTGGTGTTCGTGTTTCAATCCACGCGCCCCATGCGGGGCGCGACCGGAGACCTGCGTATACCCCGGCAGTGCAGACGGGTTTCAATCCACGCGCCCCATGCGGGGCGCGACTGTACCCCATACGGCGTGCCCGGCGAATCCCGCAGTTTCAATCCACGCGCCCCATGCGGGGCGCGACGCCGTACTTGTTGCTGATTTCATCCATGCGCTTGTTTCAATCCACGCGCCCCATACGGGGCGCGACGACCGATGATTTTGCATACGCCACGTAGAAAGGCGTTTCAATCCACGCGCCCCATGCGGGGCGCGACCACGTTTTGAGGTGTTTCTGCAGCGCTTGAATCTGTTTCAATCCACGCGCCCCGTGTGGGGCGCGACATTACTGCCCCGGGGACGATTTTCCGACCGATATAGTTTCAATCCACGCGCCCCGTGTGGGGCGCGACGCAGCGCTGTTTGACGGGGATGCACGTTGAGAAGTTTCAATCCACGCGCCCCGTGTGGGGCGCGACGAGACGCGGCGGGCTTGGAAAAAAGAAGAAAGGAGTTTCAATCCACGCGCCCCGTGTGGGGCGCGACGAGCGGTACGCCGTTCGGGCGTGTGCAGACGAGCGTTTCAATCCACGCGCCCCGTGTGGGGCGCGACTATTGATCAGGGATACCGTTGTCGTCCCGGTCGATGTTTCAATCCACGCGCCCCGTGTGGGGCGCGACGCCCGCACATCACGCGCGGTGGTGATGACAACGCGTTTCAATCCACGCGCCCCGTGTGGGGCGCGACGTTACGTTTGCCATGTTGGTATCTCCTTCTTTCTGTTTCAATCCACGCGCCCCGTGTGGGGCGCGACGCCCTGCAAGCACTGAAAGGAGGTGAGAAAAAATGTTTCAATCCACGCGCCCCGTGTGGGGCGCGACCGGGCAATTCCTCGATGAGCGCATGGCGTCAAACGTTTCAATCCACGCGCCCCGTGTGGGGCGCGACTGCTGAGAATTGTCAGCTCAAACGGATCATTATCGTTTCAATCCACGCGCCCCGTGTGGGGCGCGACTAATGGGAGCCAACCTGAGTGCTGCCGACCTAAGTTTCAATCCACGCGCCCCGTGTGGGGCGCGACACGTTCTTCTGTGCCGCACAGTTCCGGCAGATTGGTTTCAATCCACGCGCCCCGTGTGGGGCGCGACAGGTGAGGAAGGATGACCCACCGAAGAAAAAGGAGTTTCAATCCACGCGCCCCGTGTGGGGCGCGACTTGCAGTCCATGATGGCGCGAACAAGTCTGCGCTGTTTCAATCCACGCGCCCCGTGTGGGGCGCGACCAGAGTGCGCGAAGGAAGCGCTCAACACGCAGGAGTTTCAATCCACGCGCCCCGTGTGGGGCGCGACCTCAACTATATAGGCGTTTCGCCAGTATTGGAGAGTTTCAATCCACGCGCCCCGTGTGGGGCGCGACGGACTGCCATAAACAACGACTGCATCGAGGAGACGTTTCAATCCACGCGCCCCGTGTGGGGCGCGACTAATGGCATGCATCTGAAAACCATGAACATCTTTGTTTCAATCCACGCGCCCCGTGTGGGGCGCGACTTTCTCTGTTGTTATTGCTGCTGCATTGCTTGGGGTTTCAATCCACGCGCCCCGTGTGGGGCGCGACGGCAACTGGAGTCACGACTTCCCCCTTTTGCCACGTATTTATGGGCATTCCCCTCCACAAATACGATTTTCTCGGCACCTGAGACCCACGCCCCTCCTGCGGCATGATTCTCGCACCTATATTTTTACATTTTGTTTTCTGTTCACTTCACCTTCGCACTCAGTAATGAATGCTCAGATGATGATAGCCGCCTCCAAGTCATAGGACTCTTTAACACCATAATGCGTTACTTTCGGTCCTTTGTCCTTTCCGAGGTAGTAAAATCGCAGGCTATCTTCCTGCAAGTCAATGATATCCAGCAGCGCAAGTTCCAATTGCTTGCATTGGGTTGGATCCACCTTACACTCAAAGACAGAGTTCTGCACGCGCTGCCCATAGGCTCTGCATTTTCGTGCGACCTGGCGCAACCTCCTGCGCCCATCGGCGTCAACTGTACTGATATCATAGGTGATCAAAACATACATAGCAAGTACCTACTTCCACAAAAATGGCGGGTAGGCATCAAGATCCCCACGCAGATGGCGTGCAAGCAGCATTGCCTGCACATGAGGAACAAGCCCCCATTTGATTTTTTCCTCTAAAAAAGGATGTGTCATCATCCCCTCTTTGTGTGCATGCCATGCCTCCAGAATCTTTTTACGTCCATCATCGGTCAGATATACGGCGCCGCCCTCTTCTAGGCGAAAATCCTTGCCGCTGATCTTCTTGGTATTGACCATGGAAAATGCCGTACGGTCCGCCATTGGGCGCAGTTCCTCCATGAGGTCAAGTGCGAGTGACTGTCTGCCCGGGCGATCACGATGCAGAAAACCGACATAGGAGTCCAATCCCACCCCTTCAAGTGCCGCCCCTACATCATTCATGAGGAGGGCATAGAGGAAAGATAAGAGACAGTTCATATTGTCGAGCGGAGGTCTGCGGTTACGCTCAGTAAAAAAGAACTCTCCTTTTTGTTTGAGTATCATATCATCAAACACAGAGAAATAGCTGACGGCAGCCTTACCCTCGACGCCGCGGAGTTCCTCCAGATCAGATGCACACGTTGCCTCATGACAGGATGTCTGGAGAAAGTCACTGATACTCTGAAATTTCTCCTCATCAATTCGCATGGCATAGTCTCTGCGCGTCCGCTCGATCATCCAGCGCGCATTATAGATCTTGCCAAGGATGAAGTTCTTCGCAAGTGCAAGACTGGCAGTCTCATCATCTGCACGACGATACTGCTCCCTGCGCAAGAGGACGTTGCCATTCATCTTTCCGATAACGCGCGCCTGAAATCTCCCCTCCGGGCTCATGAACGTCAATGCAATATTTTCCTCTGCGCATTTCCGCATGAGCGCAGGGCTCGCTCCCGTGTAGCCAAAGGTTGTAATCTGCTCAAAGTTATGAAGCGGAAAACGAGCCAGTTCCTTCTCCTCCCGAACGACCACAACATTGCCGCCGTCCAACGCCAAATACGCCTCATCCTGATTGACAAAAAGTGTGTTCAAAAGGGGCTTCATCCCTCTGCCAGCCTCCTCTCAAGATAATGTTTGGCAGATTCGAGCCGATTCAATTTCGGCACACAGATATTGTTGAGAGAGCAGTTCTTGCAGCCTTTTCGGCGCTTCACGCGCGGGGTATGTCCACTTCGGATATACTGCCGTATTTCCTGCACCAGAACCGGGATCCGCGCTTTCAATTCATCCGAAAATGTGACCTTAACCCGACGGCGAGTCTCCCCATAATACAAATATCCGAAGGGGATATCTGTCACGAGCATATCCTCAAGACAGAGTGTCTGAAGGGTCAGTTGGAGTACATCCTCCTCCCCCTCCTTGGGCCTTCCTCGCTTATACTCTATTGGGACGACGCGATAACTGCCCTGATAGGAGGGAATACGTACTCCCGTAGGATCCGCGTGGAATTCGACAACATCGCAAGCTCCGGAAATTCCAATCCGAGGGGATGCTATGCGCATTCCACGCACAATGATCTTATTGCCGCGCTTTTCCTTGATGTTCTCATCGTGCGCCCTTTCGTGCAGGGCATTCCCCTCGACGGTCAGAACATTTTCCTGCCAATGCTGTTCCAGATGAATCAGCCCCCATTGACGAGGGCAGAAGGCATAATGCTGAATCTCCGAGAGCATGAGATACTCTTCCTCAGCATAACCCATATCAATCGACCCGACTTCCCTCGACGTATTTTTCAATGCGAACGCCACCGATTTCATAGAGCGGCGCATCGTCAAATACATAGTCATCCAACTGTTTCGGCGTATCCACGCCATCCTTTTTCTGCGCCGACACGGAGCGATGCACCTTCGCACTCGATACCGCCCCTATCTTATTCGCATGCTCGATCCAGTAGAAGCGACTCATCTCCATACTGCCCTCAGGGCGCGCGGAGGAGGCATCATTCTCAAAGATGGTGAGCAGCGCCTCTTTGACCTTTGCTGCATCCTCGTCACTGAATCCCGTCTTTTCGGCAAGTTGGACATTGATGCTGCCCTGGAATTTATACACGCCAAAATCTACGCGATACTTCATGCCCATCGTATCCGAGCCTTTCTTATCGCCCGGCTCATTGTTGACGCTCTTCGTGATCTGTATACCCGTGATGGTGACAGGATCGAGACTGACTGCCGTATGGAGGGTCACGGGGCCCCGCACGCCAACAGAGACAGCATCAACGCCTTGCTTCTTTGCTTCTTTGAGCGCAAACACCTGTCCGAACGAGCGGACATCTATCCATGCTTTACACGCCTCTTCTGCAAATATACGTGTGCGCCCCTGCTCCTTGTCCTTCATTTTGAGCGGTTTATCCATCGCAGGGTTTGCCTCGACACGCGATCGAATACTGTCACAGCCATCATCTGCGCGCTCATTGGACTGAACGAGAATTTTTTCGCCTATATCCTGTAAGCGATTGCGAAGCTTACGCTTGAGACAGACGTCGGAGATTTCTCCATAGCTGCCGTAATCCGTGCGCGGCTGATTGCCGTTCAGGGGGTCGCCGTTCGGGTTGGAACGCTCCACCGTAATGAATCCGATAAAATCAATTTTCTTCGTTAGTACAGCCATCATGCTTCCTCCTCAGCAATCTAGTTCTCTTCATTTTTGTTATCCTGTTTCATCGCATAACGCTGACAGGATAGTCCAAGCAAAAATTCTACATTTAATGGAGCGTCTGAGCAAAAATCTTCGTCATGAAATGTATTGATAATTTCATCCATAAGATCTTTCTCTTTTGCACCATATTTCTCCCGTTTTTCCTGATACGGCAGAAGCTTTTCCTGCAAAGTTTTCCACGTCGATGAAGGTCGTGATGAAAATTTCATCATGTAACGCATTGCATTTGTTGTCCGGCTTCCCTTTTCTTCTTTTGTGAATGTCGCCCGCTCCATTTGGTCAGCGACAGCAAGTAATCGACCAAACAAATAGGAACGATTGGTCTTCTCCCTGTTTAATGCCACTGTGTAAACCTCCTTTTTATAGTTGAGCCGATTGGATATAATGGAACAAGCCGGCTCTAAAATCAAATGTTCCCATTCTTCAAGCGGATCACATACTGCTCGTTTAACAACCCGTTGGAAGGCTGTTCGCTCCATGTCACTTGGCAATGGAACCCCTTGTATAATGGAGAAAAATATCCTGTGAAGCTCCATTTTCATCTGAGTATCACTGATATTATCGCCGCGATAGGCGGAAATAAGCTTACGCGGGGTCGCAACGCCATAATAATGAGGGTACCATTGCTTCTTTTTCTCATCGTAGCCACGCTGCCACCAGGCGCTTACAACATGCCATTTCTCAATGCGCTTCAGAAAATCCTCTCCTGCCATCTCATCGTAGTAGCAGATGGAGAGGCGTCCTGTTGTCGCCGCATCAAGAACCATAACATTGACCTGGCTTCTCTCTGGTTTTTTAAAGGCGTGTCTGTATCCTTGTATTGATTCCTTTAACGAATCCGACCACTCCCGCATTGTAATAGGAATGGCAGAAGAATCGTTCCCGCGCCTTTGAATAAGCCGCACTGTATTGTCAAATGTGGAAGGAAGATCCTGCTGATATCGCCCCCAAGCCAAAAATACACGCCCATTGACATTATATCCCTGCTCACGAATCAACCATGACAGGGCATTCATTGCTTTCTGCGAACTCTCATATCCAATAGAGATACATTCGTTGCTATCAGCAAAACGTCCCCGGAAGGTAAAGCCTGAATTGTCATTCGAAGATATGATCTTAGCCCCGTCTCCTGCAAAACGAATCCCCTTTGCATGTTTTCCTGTGATATGCAGATATTCACCGGATGCATAACAAAGTTTTTTTTCCGCATTTGAAAGCTGCTGAAAGATAAATCCCTGATATTTCTTTTGCAGCATCGTATCCTTCCACAGCTCCGGGCACGTATCCCCCTGCAGTTCGACACGAAAGCGCACCATACATTTTAAAACACTAGCCGAAGTCGCTTGGAAAATAAGAGGTTTTTCCTTGTCCTTATTCTCCCACTTCTCTATAATGCCTCCAGCTTTATCTTTGTGAAGGACTTTTTTATCAACTAAATCCTGAATCATATCGTGTTCTGAGACGTAACGATATACAGCCCATACCTTAGGATCAGAATACTTCGATTCTGCCCATAACTTGAGTTGTTTCACATATTGCTTATAGGGATTCTTTTTTTCATCTTGTTCGACAGTGGCGTACTTACCATAATCTCTTGCGATATAGGAGAGATTGTCATGCAGAGGATGCGGAAATATCCCCTTTCCAGATCTGGATGCCGAATCTGGTGTACATGGAATCAGTGTCGGCTGATCTTCCTTCAACAGGACTTCGCAGTGAAGAAGCTTACCTTCTCCATTCACCGCAATCTCAATCTGTGCATTCTGGATAATATGTCCCACGGGAGGAAGCAGCGCTTTCATCCCACCAACACCAGATCTTCCGGCAAAACGTTCGTTTTCATTGTACGTCTGCACCAACTGCTCCATCCAGCTCATAAATGCCCTCCTTCCAACTGTTTTTCTTCCTCTTCAGCAAAGAAGACATTGTCTGCATCAAATTGTTTCGTTCTCACCTCGCGAATATCTCGCACCATCTCACACTTCTCAGGACGACGAAAGTGTATAATGCCTTTTTTCATGGTCGGCTTCCAAAAACGAACTTGCAGTTTATCTTGTCCCGTTTCATCAGGGTAGTTAAAGCCATGCAGCATAATGCCAAGCGGCAATTCATCTACGTTGTCGTAATAGCCTTTCCCCTCGCCATACTTCACAGGCTCTACATAGCCCTGACATTCCCGTGTACCGAGGAAGATATCCCGCCGTCCACCGCGCTCCACCATCCGCTTTGCGATGTTGTGATGCTTATGCTCATCTCGATCTTCCTTGAGTTCCTCTCGGTGCATATTGAACTCAAAATGTGCGCGCACCTGATAGCAGACATCACTCAAGTACTTGTAGTAAGAGAGATCATTCCCACTGTCTCCATACTTTAATGGCTTCACGCCGCGGACTTGTGTTGTAATCCGCTTCATCACACGAACCTCATCAATAAACCAAATAATGGTGGGTTTCCAGTAAATACTTTCGGTGATTCCCTTCAGCGCCTGATACGTTGGTACAGAATAGGAGGCTTTCTCTCCACCGATCTTTGTAATTGGATCCGTAAAAAGCGCCATCCTACCATATACCTGAAATTCGATTGAATTTCTCATGCGTTCACCTCCTCAAACCATACAATAATCATTCTGCTGCTCCTCCAGTTGTACCCCGAAATTTTCACTATAATATTCCTTTCTTAAGGCAATCACCCCGCTTTCCGTTCGCCAAACAGCGCCCCATGCTTCAAGACGCTGGATTTCATAAGAAAAGAGATTTACTGCATATTGCTGTGCCTGCTTCATCTCCCTGAAAAAATTTTTCTTATCCGCCGCCTTTCCATCAAATAATGGAATAAGGGACTCTCCATCCTCATAGGGTACAAGAACACTCTTCGTATAAGTATCAATAACCTCAAATACATTGCCTGCATCGTGAAATGCTTGCATAAAGTGCAAATCTATCTTATCCCCACGACCTTGGCATGCATTCCGACCTGCATTGTTTGCGCTCAAAAGATCGAATATGGTATTGCGACCTTTGATCGGATAACGCATTTCCTTTCCCGTATGGTCTCTATAAAACCGCTGGAAATACTCATCCATGACTTGGGGCGTTACAATTTCATTTTCCATTTGTTGATACAGCATGATCTGTGCGATCTTTTTTCCCTGTTGTATGTCCTTAAGATTGCTGAGATTTTCTTGTTCCAAGGTAAAGAGCCGAACGATCCCGCGCTCCATCTCCCCATGGCGGTTACAACGCCCCGCCGCCTGTGCGATGGAGGAGAATCCGGCAAGAGCACGATAGACTACAGGAAAGGATACATCAACGCCCGCCTCAATGAGCTGCGTGCTGATACAGATAAGCCGCTGCTCTGGATATTCATGTCGAACATCAAGCTCCTCCCGCACAGTACGCAAAACCTCCTTACGGTGGGCAGGGCACATTTTCGTACTGAGATGCACAACATGAATATCTCGTTCCGAAATCTGCGTGCGTTCAGAGACTGCCTCGCAGAGACTCCTCGCCTGTGCTGTGAGGTTCACAACGCAAAGGACATCACCGATCTCCTCCGCACTATGCACGATTTCGCCGGCAATTTCACTAATGGAAACACCGCCATCCTCACAGATATTCTCAATCTGCACTCTTTGGAAGCCCTCAAACACCTCTGCTAAATCGTTCGTAAGATCCGCATTTTCCCTTATCTCGATCGGAACATCCAACTGTTCCAGCGGTGGTTGAGTCGCCGTGCAAAGAAGCACGGTAACACGGCACAAATCTTTAAGAAAGTTCATCGCTGCGTTGAAGAGATAAGTACAGCGAATAGGAAGCGTCTGAATCTCATCAAAAATAATGATGCTGTCCTCCAACGCATGCAGCCTGCGCAAGGGGCTGTTGCCGCCCGCAAACAGAGTGTTCAGAAACTGCACCTGCGTCGTAAAGATGACCGGAACATCCCATCGCTCCGTAAGGATACGCCGAAAGTCCATACTCTCAGTATCTTCTCCATCGTCCTCCATGATGACATTGGAATGATGTTCCAGAATCGCCCCATCCATGTGGAAAATATCACGAATCTCCTTGACGTTCTGATCGATGATCGAGGTATAAGGAATGACAACAACAATTCTTTTTTTATTGTATTTCTGCGCATGACGCAGGGCAAACCGCATACTTGCAAGGGTCTTACCACCGCCCGTTGGAACGCATAACCTGAAAATCCCAGGGGGCTCGTCACCTGATTCGAGGCAGTCATCACTGATCTTTTGACGAAGCCGAGCAATTTTCTCTGCCCTTGGCTCTGGAGGAATGGAGAATCCGGTAAGTTTCTGCTCCAACTTATCAGAGAAGTCCGCCCAGATCCCGGCCATGTCCCATTCGTCCGTCAGCGGTTTTTCCAGTTCGAACTCCGCACTATCCAGCCGATCAGCATCAACGAGCATACTGAGCAGCAGCTTATGCACCATGCCCCAGTAAAAATGATACTTCTCGCCCCTCTCCGGATCAAGCGCCGTAATCTTTGCATCAAGTACAGTAAATTCATGGACAGCATGCTCAAAAAGCAAATCAAGCTCTGATTCCGAGATGACTGTATCATAATAATAGGAAAGATCGACATTCGGCACATCTATTTTCTCCATGCGCCGCAGGAAATCAGACGTTCCATTTTCACTAAGATAGTTCATCAACCCCGTATGATGTGAGAAAATGACGAGTGCTGCTATATGTACTGTAAGCAGTCCATCGACATCCCTATCACCATATC
>ERZ773065.1870-NODE-1870-length-10335-cov-2.743093_pt1 | contig 10335 bp, 10 predicted proteins | sample MGYA00580623_ERZ773065 | MGnify/ENA primary metagenome ERZ773065 (study PRJEB29015, sample SAMEA2738017) | human oral metagenome | biome: human oral; feature: human-associated habitat; material: dental | place: China | collected 2047 ...
GCGAATTTCTCTTCTTCGCCCATTGACACCCAGACATCAGTGTAAATAAAATCAACATCAGAAACGGCTCGATTAGGATCTTCGACAACAGAAATACGAGCGTCGGTATGATATTTTTGAGCCAAGGCTCTGGCCTCTTCCACCATTTCGCGAGCGGGAAAAAGTTCGCGAGGAGCGGCGATACGAAAATCTACACCCATCAGAGCGGAAGCAAACATGAGAGTATTGGCAACATTGTTGCGACCATCACCAACATAGGCAAGCTTGGCGCCTTTGAGAAAACCGAGCTGCTCTTCCATGGTCATAAAGTCGGCCAGACCTTGGGTGGGATGGAATTGATCAGTGAGACCATTCCAGACGGGAACACCAGCGTATTCGGCAAGTTCTTCGACGGTCTGGTGAGAAAAACCACGAAATTCGATGCCATCAAACATGCGACCGAGCACCATGGCGGTGTCACGAACGGATTCTTTTTTGCCGAGCTGGATATCGTCTTTGCCGAGAAATTCAGCGTGCATACCGAGATCGCGAGCGCCAGTAACGAAAGCACAGCGAGTGCGAGTAGAATTTTTTTCGAAAAGCAAAGCAATAGTTTTGCCTGTGTGGGTCTTGTTGGGGACGCCGGCTAATTTGTTCTTTTTGAATTGGTGCGCGGTGTCAAGCATGAGTCTAATTTGGCGAGGAGTAAAATCTTTGAGAGCAAGAAACGATTGACCTTTTAGACTCAGCATTATAATTCCTCCCTAACTAGCGGCATAGTCATACAGCGTGGACCACCGCGACCACGACCAAGTTCAGAACCTACAACTTCGATTACTTTAACACCAGCTTGACGCAGAGCAGCGTTAGTGACGTAATTACGGTCGTAAGTGACTACTACGCCTGGGGCGATGGCGAGAGTATTGGAGCCATCGTTCCATTGTTCGCGAGCAGCAGCGATCGGGTCACCATCGCCGCATTGAATGAGTTTAATTTCAGCCACATTCAAAACCTCTTGCAAGGTTTGGCGCAAATCACGGCGGTGTTGGATTGTGTAGCCAACTTTAGTGTCTGATTTTTCTAGAATGTAAATATCTAATTGTTCGCCATCGGCTAAAATTTCAGGGTGAATTGAAAATTTATCATAATCAATCATGGTAAATACCGTGTCGAGATGCATAAAGGCGCGCTTGTTTGGAATTTTAATTGCCATCACACGCTTGAACTCAGAATTTTTAAGCAAATTTGAGGCAAGTTTTTCAATTGCTTGAGCCTCGCTACGTTCGCTAATGCCGATAGCTAGCGTTTCTTTATTTAACACTAACTCATCACCACCTTCAATTGAAAATTTATTGTTGCGACCATACCAGACTGGAATGTTGGCGTCGCGAAAACGAGGATGATGCTTGATTATGTATTCCATGAAAAGAGATTCGCGACGACGAGCGGGCCAGTGCATCTTATTGATAGTTAATCCGTTACCAATAGTTGCGGCCGGATCGCGAGTGAAATAGAGATTTGGCATCGGGTCGAGATAAAATGGATATTCGTCAACCATAAAGTGATGGAGTTGTTTGTCGACCGGTATGACGGTGCTAACTTCGGATTTTTTAACGCCTGACATAATTTTTCGCACCATAGTCAAAGTACCAAGGCTCAAAAGATACTTGACGATTGCTTCAGAAATATTAGTATCTTCCTGTTTGGAAGCGCGAACCATTTCAGCGGCAAATTGGGCTTTAAGTTCGTCAGTGTAAAGTGCTTCGGCGACTAAACGATCGAGGTAGAGCACTTCTATGTCATTATCTGTTAGTGCCTTAGCAAAAGCGTCGTGTTCGGCCTGAGCGGCTTCAAGATATGGAACGTCGTCAAAGAGCATGCGGGCCATATAATCGGGAGTGAGAGCTTCCAACTCAGCGCCTGGACGGTGTAATAGCACCGTTTTAAGTTTACCTATTTCTGAGTTGATTTGCAGTGGTTTTTGTTCCATTTATGACCTTCTTTCAGTTTATGCTTATTTTAATAATAGCATAAGTAAAAAATAAAAATAGGTTGGTTTGTGCTACAATGAGGTTATGTTAGTGAATGGGTCAAGACTACTTGGTGAGAAAGTGCTTAGTATACATGTTGGAGGGCCGATTGGCCAGGTAGGCTCAATGGTGTTTGACCCAAATGATTTGAAAATTTCAGCCTTTAAATTAACTGGTTCTTTAATAAAACCTGGTGACGCAAATTTACTAGAATCCAGGAGCGTAAGAGAATTTTCTAATTTGGGAATGATTGTGGATTCGGCAGATGAATTAGTAAAACAGGGTGAAATTTTAGCTTTAGAAGAAGTAATGCGTTTGAATTTTGAAGTAAATGGACTGAAAGTAGAGAGTGAAAAAGGGGCTAAAATTGGTAGAGTGGTAGACTTTTTAGTTGATGAAAATGATTTTAGGATTTTAAAGTTAATTGTAAAGAGACCGATTATGAAAGCTTTGATGGATCCTGAATTAGTGATTGATCGATCGGAAATTACAGAAGTGACTGATACGAAAATCATTATTAAAGATGAAAACGCTGGAATGAAAAAAGAAAATACAGTAGAGGAGTTTATGCCTAATTTTGTGAATCCATTTCGGGAAAGAAATTTGGCTCCAAAACAGAATCTTGCGCCAGCTGATAATCAAAACCTTGACGCACCAGATACTGAATAAGTTTTTGATCGTCGTCGCCCAAGCGACGCTTTTTATTGATGATTTTTTGAATTTCTGCAGCATCGGAACGAGGGTTGTCTTGAGATGAAAGGGCTTGGTCTATAATGTTTTGCTTGACGCCTTTTTTTATTAGCTCGATCCGCAAACGACGTGAACTAATTCCCTTTTTTTGAAAACGATTTTCAACATAATACTCGGCGAACTTAACATCATCGAGATATTTTTGGCTAATCAATTTTGCGATAATTTGTTCAATGTCTTGGTTAGAAATGAGCGGGGCGGGTTTTTTAATTTTTTTGTGTTGTGTGGAGTTTGCAGGCTCAGACAGTTGTTTTTGGTAGAAATTGGCTTCGGCGGAACGCTTACTTTGTTTACGACGAAGATAATCACGAACTTCTTGGATTGAATGAGGTCTAGACAATAAATACTCAAGTGTGCGTTGATATAATTTACCAAAATTTGATAGGGATTTGAAAGTTTCGAGCTGCTCTGGATTTAAAATTTGACCAACTTTGAGGTTTGAATCTGTAAGCTGCTTCAAATCTAGAGAAAAACTAAATTTTTCGTTTACAAAAATATTGACACGATGTTGGTTTTTAATCGCAGGTTTAATGGTGGTAACTTTTAGCTCCATTGGTTTTATTTGGATTTTTCGCGAACTTTTTGTTCAATTTCTTGAGCGAGTTTGGGCTGTTCTTTGAATAAGATTTTGACAGCTTCGCGGCCTTGGCCAAGAGTGCTGCCATTGTATTTGATAAAGGCTCCGGCTTTTTCGAGCACGCCGTATTCGACGCCAAGGTCTAAGATGTCGCCGACCTTACTAATGCCTTCGTTATACATAATGTCGAATTCGGCTGTACGGAAAGGGGCGGCAATTTTATTTTTGACAATCTTAACTTTTGTGCGGTTACCGGCAATTTTGTCGCCGTCTTTGATTTGACCGATGCGACGAATGTCGAGACGGACGGAGGCGTAAAATTTAAGAGCGTTTCCACCGGTGGTGGTTTCGGGATTGCCAAACATCACACCAATTTTCATGCGGATTTGGTTGATAAAAATAACCGTAGCCTTGGATTTGCTAATAATTCCAGTCAGTTTGCGCATAGCCTGGCTCATTAAACGAGCCTGCAAACCCATCTGGGCATCGCCCATGTCGCCGTCAATTTCGGCCTGAGGAACGAGCGCGGCAACTGAGTCGACAACGATTAGGTCGACCGCGCCAGAGCGCACAAGGGTTTCACAGATTTCAAGAGCTTGTTCGCCGTTATCTGGCTGAGAAATAAGCAGTTTGTCGGTTTCGACGCCAATGCGCTTGGCGTAAGCTGGATCGAGGGCGTGTTCAGCATCGATAAAGGCGCATTGGCCTTTTTGTTTTTGCATTTCGGCAATAGCGTGCAGAGCTAAAGTAGTCTTACCAGAAGACTCTGGGCCGTAAATTTCAATAATACGGCCTTTGGGAAAACCACCGCCAAGTGCCAAATCAAGCGAAAGTGATCCGGATGGCAATAATTCAACGTCGATTTTATGATTGTCGCCAAGTTTCATAATGGAACCAGCGCCAAATTGTTTGGTAATTTGGGCAACAGCAAGGTCGAGAGCTTGGTTTTTGCCTGCGTTAATATCTTGGGATTTTTCAGTCTTTTTTGTCATGTATACTCCTTTAGCTTATTATAACTTATTTTGGCAAAACGAGCGACGTTTGTGCGAGCATAACACAGAAAAAATCAGAGTGACAAGCATAGACGGATTAAGGGAATTTGAGCACTGTTAGCGCGATACGCAGCGAACAGAAAAAGCAAAACCTTTATCGAGATAATTTGCTGGATTAACTGAGCTGGCACGAGAAAGGTGTACATATACATTCTCTCTATTGCGTACAGTAGCGGAAGATAAAATACTAACATTAAAGTTAATTGTAGAAGAAGGTCTAGGATTATAATACCCTGCACGAACGAAGTTAAAAGGCGGAATAAGGAGGTTCGCGTCTGAGTTAATATCCCATGTACCATAGCTATTTGAGAGATTAGTATACGATTTATTACCTTCGTTTGGTGGCAATCTCCAACCTTTGGGGCAGATTGAATCGGCGGCTTGACCAGACGTGGCAGAGATTAAGCTACTGCCGTTAGATTTTCTGGCCCCAGCGGTAGCCATGGGCCAATCGTAGTAATTACCGGCGGATTCTATATTTGCTTTATCTGGAGAAGAGGGAGTAGAAGCAGGAGTAGTACCGTTTTGAATGTAAGCAAAATTTGGTTTAGGTTTGAGATAATGAGGACCGTTAGCACCGTTATTATTCCAACTGCTCCCCTCTGTTTTGGGGCCTGGAGCAGTGAAAGTCCTACCGTTATTAAGGTCGGTGTCAGCGCTGGTTAAAACTTGACCGTTTGTGGAAGAAAGTGCCAAGTTCTGGCTCATCCAGCAATTGCCATCTGCTAGTTTTCTTACTACATAAGTCTTTCCGTCGCGGGTATCGGTGAGAGTAGCTTCTGGGACTAGATTGTTATCGTCGCTATGCTCGGTGGTAGTATTGGTGGCTGATCGACTCGGTTGAGTCTCGTCTTGACAAATTTGACTGGTCATTTGTTGCATAGTAGTAATACCACCAAAAGTTGGAATAGCAATATGATTAGAAACGGCAGTATAGACAATACTGTTTTTGTAAGTGCCGGAAGGCAAACTGGTGTTGGCTTTGATGGCAAAAGTAATAGGAGTAGTGAAGGTGGCGGAACCGTTATTTGTGACATCAGCTGCGGTGATGTTGCTAAGCATTGTGGGGATATGGGAGGGTGGGGGTGCATTATAAGTAGCTTGATTGGAGGTGATGGCTTGCTGGTTGTCTAGGGTATAACCCCATGAATTCATGGCGAGAGTTTTGCCTTTGATGGTGGGCATAAGGTATTTTGAAGCAGTGGCAGAGCCGTCAAGAGTGAGCCTGTTATCAGAAGTAGCAGCGGAAATAAAAAGTTTGTGCCCATCTTGATTGGAAGTCACAGTCACGTTGTCTGAAATAGTGGTAGAATTTCCGGCAGGAGTAGTTTCTAGGTCCATAGTAAGAGAAGGAGAGGCAGTGATGCTGATAGTGCTACTATCGGCATTACTGTCTTGTTTTTGGTTGTTACCATAAGAAATGAAAAAAGCCAAACCAAAAACCAAAAGAGAAGTGAAAGAAATATAAGCGAGAGTTGGGAACTTGGGGAGATGAAAGTTGGTAGAATTGGTAGATCGTTTATTCATATTGATTTACATTATCAGTTAACATATTTTTAATAATTTGGACTGCGGTATGCTCTAGTCCAAGCTCAGCGGCATCTTTGCTAAAATCTTTAACGGGAGCAGTGTAGAAGTAGTTGTAGCCTTTGCTAGTAAACACTTTTGTGCCAAAACTCTGACTATTTTCGGTGTTGGTATCGCCCTCGCTGGTAGCGATACGGGTAAGACAGCCCATGCCGCCTGGGTTTTTGGCAACATCGGCAAAGGCAGGAAAATACTGCACACCCTTTTTGTAAGCGTTGAAGCAGATTGAGGGGCGGTATTGCTGATTAAGAATATAGCTAACGCTAGTGAGGTCGGCAGGAATCTTGATTTTAATTCCCCATTCTGGAATATGGATATAATCTTTGGTGGCTTTGAAGACTGGGACTTTTTCGGGAGAATCTATGGGGAATATGCCTGTGTTGTTTTCGAGAGTTGAAATAATAGCGTTTTTATTGCTTAAGTCAGAGTTAGCTTTTTTAAGTTTGTCGATGCTGATAACACCAAAGATTGAACCGCCAATTGCGAAGAATAGAAAAACTCCGGCAAGGATACCAAAAACTAGAGAGAGTGTGCTAAGTTTTTTGAGGGCGCGCTCGGATTCGAGAGCAGGGTTAGGTTGATCGGCAGGGTTTGTGGTTATTGGGCGAGGTTGGTCAAAATGAGTAGGGCTGGTGACGTGAACGCGCAAAGGGCTGGGGGCAGGTTGATCTGGATTAGGATTAATGTTAGAGGCGGGACTGCCAAAAATGCCGTTGCCGTTTGGTTTGTTGCTATTGAAATTAAATTTATCGTTTGAATTTGGTTGCATAAAAATCCTTCTTACTGTAAGTATAGCATAAAAGGAATCGGAGTGGTTATTTTTTGGGCTTGGAAATATTAGCAGGTCGGCCATAGGCTGGCAAAATAATTTGCTGTTTTTGGCCGTGGTGGTCGTAGAGCGGGATTTGGAGTTGGTCGGCGAGAGTATTAACAACGGTGGCGCCGATACGTAGTCCAGTAAAAGAGCCTGGGCCGCTCATAAAAGTAATTTCGGTGAGATCTTGCCAAGTTTTGTGATTTTCGGCGAATTTTGCTTCGATAAAATTGAAAATTTCTTCGGCGAGAGCGCGACCGGATTCCCAAGTGTAGGAATGCTGGTCTAGTTTTAAGATGGTGATAGGAGAAGAAGTGTCTAGGTAGAGTTTCATAATAATTCCTCCTTAACTTTGCGGCTGCCGTCCGGTTGGAGAGTAATGGTGATTTTGAGGCGATGTGAAGGTAAAAAACCGGTAACACTGTCGGCCCATTCGATAATGGTGAGAGTGTTGGGACTGGAAAGGTCTTCTAGTAAGGTTTCTTGCATGATGCCTGGATCGGTAAGACGATAAAAATCATAGTGCGCCAAGATGCAGGGTGTTTGGTTTTTTTGAAAATTGTATAGTTTTGAGATGGTGAAGCTGGGTGAGGTGATAGCTTCGGTGATATTCAGACCTTTGGCGATGCCTTTGGTGATGGTGGTTTTGCCGGTGCCAACGTCGCCAATTAGCTCAATCACGCCAGGAATTTGGCAACGAGAGGCTAGTTCGCTGCCATATTGGATCATTTCAGACTCGGAAGCTAGAATTTTAGACACGATGAATTATTTGGAAATACTTTTATAAAATAGAGCCAAGGTGGTACGGGTATATGGCGCGACGTAGATGCTGGCTAAACCAAAGGTGAGGAGGACAAGAAGATACCAAGGGAAAAAGGAAAGATTTAAGACAAATAACTCCATTTTGTGGCCTTCCATTAGCTCCATGGATTTTTTCTGGGCGGTGGCGGCGTCCATTTTGGGATTGTCTGCTAGGAGGAACATGGTTTGGGAGTAGGCGAGACCTTTGATGATGCCTGGGATGATAAATAGCATGCTCCAGAGTAGAGTAAAGATACTGATGCGCCAAAAAGCGAAAAAAGAGCGGGAGAAATTGTTGTCTTCAAAGCCAAAGAGGATATCTTTTAGCTTAGGGGCCTGTTTTTGGGTGGCGTGACGCAGAAATATTCTACTGGTGGCAAATTCTATGGGACCACAGGCTATGATGGTTGCTAAAAATCCGATGACTGGTAAATTTAAAACCATCTGAGCAACAAAAGGGATGCCAAAAAGAGTTAAAACGTGATTTTGATTGAGTTTTTTAGCCTCAGTTTTTAGGGCGACTCGGTTCATATTGTTTCCTTGATTATCTGTTTTCATGATACCATAAATCTAAGATGAAAAAAATACAGAGAATTAACCGTTGCTTGAGATTGCTGGTGCTGATGTCGGGAATTCTGTTTTCAGTTCTGCATTTTATGCATCCAACAGCTTGGCCAAAGCAGGCAAGTTATCTTGCAACTATGTTTTTAGCGTTTTTGCCAGAAATTTTTGGCTTTTTAAAAATTAAAGTAAGTGAAAGATTACAGTTTTTTTATTTTTTATTCTTAGTGGTATCGATGATCGGGGGGATAGATTTAGAGCTTTATCGAGATTGGGCTGGGTTTGATAAAGTGGTGCACTGTGCTTCTGGAGCATTGGTGGCGGTGTGGGCAAGAGAGGTGCTTGAGCATTATTTTGGTAATTTAAAGAGTTGGGATAAGTTGAAAAATGGAAAAAAACAGCGGGAATTTGTGGTGCTATTTACGATGGCATTTGTGGCGATGATAGCTTTGCTATGGGAGTGTTTTGAATTTGGCTATGATCAACTCTGTGGAGGGAATATGCAGGAACTGTTAAAACCTGGCGTGAGTGACACGATGTGGGATATGATTTTTGCACTGATTGGCGGAGTGGTGGTGAATATTGGGGGAATTCTGACAAAAAAGAATTATTAGCAGTCTTGACAGGCGAGTGCTAATTTGCTAGACTAAGAGTAAATTAGCAGTCTTTAGTTATGAGTGCTAGAAAAATAATTCAAAAGGAGAGTAAAAATGAGTAAAATCATCGGAATTGACCTTGGAACCACCAACTCGGCATTTGCCTATATGGTGGCTGGTAAACCTGAAGTTATCACCAACACCGAAGGCGATCGCACCACTCCAAGCGTGGTAGCGGTGACGAAAAAGGGCGACCGCCTAGTAGGCAAGGTAGCGCAACGTCAGCGCGTGACTAACCCAAAAAACACCATTTACGGCATTAAGCGTTTGATTGGGCGTAAATTTGAAGATAAAGAAGTCCAGCGCGACCTCGATATCATGCCATATAAAATTACGAAAAAAGGCTCGAGTGTGGCGGTGGAGATGGATGGCAAAGCCTACACTCCAGAAGAAATTTCAGCGATGACTTTGAGTAAGATTAAGGCTGATGCGGAGGCGTTTTTGGGCGAAAAAGTGACGGAAGCTATTATTACAGTGCCGGCTTACTTTGATGACTCCCAGCGCCAAGCCACGAAAGATGCTGGTAAAATTGCCGGTTTAGAGGTGCGACGTATTATTAACGAGCCGACAGCTGCAGCTTTGGCCTATGGTTTGGAGAATAAAAAAGATCAGCAAATTGCCGTGTTCGACCTTGGTGGTGGTACTTTTGATGTTTCGATTTTGGAGCTGGGCGACGGTGTGTTTGAGGTGAAATCCACCAACGGCGACACACATCTTGGTGGTGAAGATTTTGACAATGTGATCGTGAATTATTTGATTGATGAGTTTAAGAACGAATCTGGTGTGGATATTAAAAATGACGCAGCAGCTATGCAGCGCGTGAAAGATGAGGCGGAAAAAGCCAAAAAAGAACTTTCTTCTGCAAAAGAAGTTGAGATCAACTTGCCGTTTTTGACTGCGGATGCTGATGGTCCAAAACATTTTGAGTATACTTTGACCCGCGCTAAGTTGGAAGAATTGGTCAAGCCTTTGATTGAGCGTTTGACTGGTCCAGTCGAGAAAGCTTTGAAAGATGCAAAATTATCCTTCTCTGATATCGACGAAATCGTAATGGTAGGTGGTATGACGCGTATGCCTGCAGTGGTAGCCAAGGTGAAAGACATGTTTGGCAAAGAGCCAATGCAAGGCGTAAATCCAGACGAAGTCGTAGCGGTGGGTGCGGCAATTCAAAGTGGAGTTTTGCAGGGCGACGTAAAAGACGTGTTGCTACTAGACGTGACTCCTCTGTCGCTTGGTATTGAAACGATGGGTGGCGTGGCTACTAAACTGATTGAACGTAATACGACAATTCCGACTTCTAAGTCTCAGGTGTTTTCAACTGCAGCCGACAACCAGCCACAGGTAGAAATTCATGTTGTGCAAGGTGAACGTGAAATGTCAGCCGACAACAAATCGCTCGGGCGCTTTATCTTGGATGGTATCGCACCAGCGCCACGCGGCATTCCACAGATTGAAGTGACCTTTAATTTGGATGCGAACGGTATCTTGAACGTGACCGCCAAAGATAAAGGCACCGGCAAAGAGCAGT
>ERZ773065.1871-NODE-1871-length-10329-cov-7.207514_pt1 | contig 10329 bp, 9 predicted proteins | sample MGYA00580623_ERZ773065 | MGnify/ENA primary metagenome ERZ773065 (study PRJEB29015, sample SAMEA2738017) | human oral metagenome | biome: human oral; feature: human-associated habitat; material: dental | place: China | collected 2047 ...
CTATATTTTAATAATAAATTTTATTAAATTTTATTAATGAAAAGAATAATGAAAAACAGATGACTTTCACAACAAAACAGTTTTTTATACTATATTTGTAATTTAGATATATACAAATTTATTTTTAGTTAAACACCCCTTTAATGCCTTTTTAGAAAATTATATGAAAATTAATTTTTTGTAATTTTAATATTTATCCCTTATTTTTTTCAAATTTGTATTAATTTATATAATACAAATTTTTTCAATGTGTTATAATAGTAAATTATTATTTTTCATAATAAATAATATAATTATGGTTATAATAACCGTCTTTTTCTTTTTTATTTAAACCTATTAAATTTATATTAAATTAGAAAGACATAGATTAACCTGAAAACTAAAAAAACTTCACTGATAATTTAATATCAGTGAAGGCTTTTTTATTAACGGCTGTAGTACTCAACGATAAGTTGTTCGTTGATTTCTGGGTGTAATTCACTTCTTTCTGGAAGTCTTACTAATGATCCTTCTAATTTATCAGCATCAAAAGTTAAGTACTCAGGTACGAAGTTAGTTACTTCAACAGCTTCTTTAATAATTTCAAGGTTTCTAGATTTTTCTCTTACTGAAACTACTTGACCTGGTTTAACAGCGTAAGAAGCGATGTCTACTTTTTTACCATCTACAAGAACGTGTCCGTGGTTAACTAATTGTCTAGCTTGACGGTTAGTTCTTGCTAATCCTAAGCTATAAACTACTGAATCTAAACGTGTAGCAAGTAATGCCATGAAGTTTTCCCCGTGTAGACCTTGTAATTTACCAGCTTTATCGAATAATTTACGGAATTGTTTTTCATTCATACCGTGTAGGTAACGAAGTTTTTGTTTTTCTTGTAATTGTAAACCATACTCAGATAGTTTTTTTCTTAAGTTAGGACCATGTTGTCCTGGTGCGTAAGGGCGTTTTGCTAACTCCTTACCAGTACCGCTTAGTGAGATTCCTAAACGACGAGATTTTTTCCAAGTTGAACCTGTAAAACGAGCCATTATTGTGCTCCTCCTTTTTTCTTTTTGTTTTTATTTTGAGTAAAACAAAAAGCACGATTATCGTTGTTGTATATGTTATAAAACTGGAACTTCGCCTAGCAGCATAGGCTACGAGTTGCCACATTAGAAAATGTATAACATAGAGGCAATAACAATTAATCCACTGCTATTATTTTACATAAATAATAGTTTATCATTAATTTAAGTATTAGTCAACTATAAACTAGTGATTTTTCTTATTTTTATGCTGTTTTCTGTTCTTATAATCTAAAGTTTTATATTTACAAATACAAATAAATTCAAAGTATTTAATTCTCAACTAAATTAAAAAATTTCATAAAAAAAAGACACCAAAGAAAGTTCTTTGATGTCTTGACGTATTTGGTATACAAGACCAATATTAACGTTTTGAGAAATATAATATACTATTTTATGTATTAGTATCAGACTATATCCCCACTAAATCAATATTCTATAATTTTAATTAAACATATATATTGATATATATTGATATATATTGGTAGAATTAACACCATTTAACACCAGATTTAATAGACTAGTTGCTATTTAATAATTTATAACCTTCTAGTTTTTTTCTTAATATTATAATTTTTTTACTTATCTTCTTTTATAATCACTTTTCTGAAAGAATAGTGACTTTTAATAATAATAATAAATATCCCATTAATAAAATTATTGGTATATTTTCCACATATATTATCTATCTTACCTTGTTTTTATTAATAATTTTTTTGATAATCGTACTATACAAAATTATTCAACCCTACACCACGCCAACTAAAGCTGTCGCCAAAGTTAATGTTGTTATCCTATTAAATCGTTTTTTTAGATACTTTTTTCATATCCTCTTGTTCTCCTTATCTACTTAAATAATCTACCCTCTATAATACCATTTAATTAAAAATAAGGCTTAACACTCCCTCAAACCCCATAAGAAAAAAGGTTAAGGAGTTACCCTTAACCTTCAATTTTCCTATTTTAACCATTTATGTCATCATCCATATCATGACCATCGTTGCTTTCGCCACTTTCGTCATATAGACGCGCACTATACCCAGCAGGTCCCGGTTCAGTCTCTTTAAGAATATACTTCGGAGCCTTGTTGTACTCCTCGTCTGTGATACGTTTAGGGTTTCTATAGTAAGCCTCATCTAAAGAAGCAATCCCTTTATCGTAAGCACCTTGAAGCTCTTCTTTTGTTGCAAATGTACCTAAGTCACCATCTACTTTATAGTCACCAGTAATCTTACCAATACCAAATCCCCATTTTTGTAATTGTGTTCTAGTCCATTTTACATTCTTTGGAAGTCCCGCATCAATACCACTAAACTCAGGGTTTTGTGCCTCTACTTTTTTGTAGAAGTGAGTTGTAATACCATCTTTAGTTTCAGATCTTACATAAGTATATTTCTTACCACTAAAGTCAACTTCTCCTACTTTATGCTCTTGTGTACCCTCTTCTACTAATAATTCAGTACCTTCTAAATCTACTGAACGTGTTACTTTCAATTCTTCCATTGGTACACTTGGAGCATCTCCCGGCACTTGACTTTCTACTAACTTGTAATAATGAGTTGTAATCCCATCTTTAGTTTCAGTCTTTTCATGTGTATATTCTTTTGTTCCAAACTTCACAACTCCAGTTTTTGCTGGTTGAGTACCCTCAACAACTTCAAGTTCAGTTCCGTCCATATCTACTGAACGTGTTACTTTAAGCTCTTCTGCTGGTACACTTGGCGCATCTCCCGGTACTTGATGCTCCACCAATTTATAAAAATGAGTTGTAATTCCGTCAACTGTCTCTGTTTTCTCAAAAGTGTACTCTTTATCGTTGAACTTAACTACACCAGTTTTGTGGTCTACTGTCCCCTCTTCTACTAATAATTCAGTTCCGTCCATATCTACCGAACGTGTTACTTTTAGTTCTTCCATTGGCACACTCGGAGCGTCTCCCGGTACTTGATGTTCCACTAATTTATAGAAGTGAGTTGTAATTCCATTTGCAGTTTCAGTTTTTTCGTGAGTATATTCTTTGTTGTTAAATTTAACTACACCTTGTTTAGCCTCTAAAGTACCCTCTTCAACAGCTAATTCATTACCCTCTAAATCTACTGAACGTGTTACTTTTAGTTCCTCTGCTGGTACACTTGGTGCATCCCCCGGTACTTGACCTTCCACTAATTTGTAAAAGTGAATCGTAATCCCATCTGCAGTTTCAGTCTTTTCGTGTGTATATTCTTTGTTGTTAAATTTAACTACACCTTGTTTAGCCTCTAAAGTACCCTCTTCAACAGCTAATTCATTGCCATCCATATCTACTGAACGCGTTACTTTTAATTCTTCCATTGGTACACTTGGCGCATCTCCCGGTACTTGATGTTCCACTAATTTATAAAAATGAGTTGTAATACCATCTTTAGTTTCAGTCTTTTCATGTGTATATTCTTTTGTTCCAAACTTCACAACTCCAGTTTTTGCTGGTTGCTCACCTTCTACAACTTCAAGTTCAGTTCCGTCCATATCTACTGAACGTGTTACTTTTAGTTCTTCTGCTGGTACACTTGGCGCATCTCCTGGTACGTTTGGTTGGCCAGGCTCACTTGGAGTTCCTGGTTTGTTAGATTCACTTGGAATAGATGGCTTCCCTACTTCATTTCCACCAGGGAAAACTCCACCATCATCATAAGTAAATGTTACATTACCTTTAATTTTATGTCCTTTTACTTCTTTTGCAAACTCTACTTTATCTGATACTACTGATGTTTTTGGTAAAACTTTAGCTGTATTACTATTTTCTTCAAGATTAACTTGAATTTCTCTTACTTCTCCTGCTTTTAAATCTCCAAAAGATACTACTTGACTTTTTGTATTATCTACTGCGTATGTAGTTTTTACATTTTGGATATTTGCATGTGCACTAACTCGAATTACAGCTCCTGCTTCATTCTCTATTACCTCAGTACTTAGTCTATCTGCTGAATTTGTTAGTTCTGCGATTGATGTTATATCTTCTTTTGCGTTTGCTAGATTTTCTATATTACTTGTTAGTGTTGATACTGATAATCCTGCCACAGTCATTATTGATAATATTTTTTTTGTATTTTTCTTCATTAATATCCTCCTTAAAATATGTAAATTGTGAAATTATATCTGTATAATTTTCATTATAAAAAAATAATTATCTTTCATATCTTTCTAGACGTTATTTTATCAAAAAAAAAAAAAATGTCAACAATTTATAATGAAAAAATAATTTAATTGTTAAAAAAAGTTAACAAAAAAAATTGCAATGAATATTCATTGCAATTCTTCTTTTTTATTACGTTAGCTTTATTCAATATAATAATCACTTTCTTCTTTCAATATTTTTTTTATTTCTTCTTGCTCAGCTTGTTCTTTCTCCCAATATAACTTATCATATTCACTATTGTAATACTCAACAGATTCTAATATAGAATCTATATTTTTAAATATATTCTTAATCTTGTTTAACTCTTTTGTTATATCTACACTTTCTTGATAACCACAAAGACTAGCATATTCTTTATCAAAGTGATATGTACCTGTTTTAAGTTCCCTTATTCCAGTAAATACTTCTGGATTATCTATTCTATATTTAATATCTAACTCTGTAAAAATAAGTTTCTGTAAATTTTCAATTATATCTACATATACTTTCAAATAACTTTTGTGAAGATTTTCATTCATCCAATTAGCTAATGCACTAACTAATTCTATTAATTCTTCTTTCACCTTTTTATGTTCATCAATATAATGGGCTCTTTCTGATACTGTAGTAGTAAAATAATTATATAAAGTGTTATACTCATAAAATAGCAACAAAGCGATTCCCATTAACAAATATTCTCTATATTTTTTTTTAAAAATTGTTGGAATACTTTTAACTCTTTTCTTTTTAAATATACCACAAAACCCCTTCTCTTTTGTTGGATGTTTTTTAAAGTTTTCTGGTTCTTTATTTTTTAACATAAAAAATATCATTCTATAAAATTTATTATCTATTTTTTTCGTAATTCTCTCTAAAACTTCTTCAGCCTCTTTCCTTCTCCGTTCACTATCTGATAGTAAATCATTTATAAACGGATTTATATACGAATTTATATACGAATTTATATACATACCTCTGCGTTTTTGTACTCTTTCAGACATATTTTCATCTGTATAGTTTTGTGACTTTTTACTTTCTTCTCCTGTGTCTAGATAACTTAATACCGTTTTACTTATGTGATCAATATGTATAGACTTATCAATACATCGTAATATATAATTTTTATATACATATACATACTTTTCTTTGAAAAAATTATCAACTTCATCTTTAAATGATTTCATTATTCTCAAAACATCATTAAATTCATTACCCCTACTATCTAATAATATTTGAGTTTTTTCATAATAGAAAAATGATTCTCCACTGTTAGCATCTGTTAATTCTACTAAATCACCATCATCTATTTTTTTAGAACTTAGTGCAATTAACTCTTTTTTCTTATATTCACTATTTTGTAAAAAAATAAATATACTATACCCACCAGATATCTTTTCCCAGTCATCTTTTTTTATTTCATAACTTTTATTTCCTTTACTGTTAAGACTATAAATAAAACTATCTTTATATCCTCCTTTTCTATTTGCTATTTCTGCATTACAATATAAAATTAATACATCCTTTATATACTCTTTTTCGAATACATTTCTGTTCTTTTTTATAATTTCTAGCATATAATTGACTTTTTTATTTTCTGTTTTCATCATTATTATTACCTCTTTTTTTATATTAAGATATGAAAAGATAATATATTTAATTTTATTAATTTTATCAATTCTCATATCTTTTGTAAAGATTATACCCTACCTTAGTTAACAATCAGTCGACTTTTTTTACAATTAAAATAGTCGACCGATTTAAAAAATTCATATGTTATATTATATGCAGTGCTATTTCACTAATATTTTAAATAGGAGGTGTTTTTATGGAATCAGCACTAAATAAAATAATAATGTTTTTCAAAAAAACATGTGAAAATATACTTTATGTATTCCTAAATATATTAAATAAAACAAAGGAGGAAGAAAGCATGAAAAATAATATGCCGATTTCAGATATTGAGTATTTTGATACCTTGATTAATTTCTTATTAGACAATAGTAATAATCATTCTAGTATTAATTTTTGTACTCGTTTAGAGGAACTGTATTTAAATAGTGTTAATTCTTTTAACGCTGAACGAAAATTAAACGGACAAGAGCCTTATGTTCCTCATCCTAATTTCTTATTAGAATTACAATATACTGATATAGTTTGGGTTAGAAACATGATTAGAAATAATTTTCTTCAAATAATCTATGACAATACTAGCTTCTATAAGATTTTTATAAAATATAAATTAAATGAAGCTGAAAACAATAATATCCAAGATGTCGAATATATTAAAAATATTTTCAATAATTATTGTCACAACATGATGATATTTCCAAAATTACCTATTTTTTGTACAGAAGTTGCTAAGGAAAATAGATACTTGGTATTTACTTTTATACACTACGGTAAACATAAAGAAATAAAAACTAAGGAGATAGATTTTCATGATGAAGACTTCTATTAATATTCTAAACGCTATTGATGATAATAAGAAAATAAGTATTACTTTGACTTCATGTCCACACTACTTAATAACTGGTGGGACTGGTTCTGGTAAAACAACTTTTTCTCTATATCTGATTGCGAAGCTTTGTTTATTATATAAAGAAGCTACTGTTTATATTTTAGATTTTAAAGGAGATGAACATTTCCAAAGATTTAATAATTATGAAAACTATTTTAGCTATGTAGATTGTATAGCAGGTCTAAGAGAAGTTTATGAAGAATTTAGTGAACGATTAAAAACAACAGGGAGTTTCCCTCCATTGATTATATTCGTAGACGAACTAGCATCAATGATTTCATATTTTTCTAGAAGCACTTCTGAAAAAAATGAAATCCAAAGAATAATTGCTGAAATACTTATGATGGGGCGAAGTAAAAGTGTTCATATAATTACATCAACACAAAGACCAGATAGTAGTTTATTTTCTAATGGGGCACGAGATAATTATACTTTTAAACTAGGGTTAGGTAATTTATCTTCCGAAGGAAAAAACATGATGTTTCCCTCAACTGATATAGAGTTTAAAAAATGTAGTTTAGGCTATGGTTATGTAAGCTTGCATTCTAATGAACCTATATTTGTTGGTGTACCTGTTTTCTCAAATTATGAAAAAATATATTCAATAATTAAACTACATTTAGGAGGTAAGAAGGATTAATATTAGTCCAATTTAAATTGATGACTTTAAAAGCTATTTAAATTTAGAAGAAAGGAGGACTAGGTTATGAAGAAATTAAAACAATTTGCTCCATTTAACGCAGATTTATTCTTTTCTAAGATTGAACTACAATTCACTAAAGTAGAACCAATTAAAGTCGATGGTGCTACAGTTGGTTTCAAATATAATTTATTAATTTGCGATGACCAACACAACTACGGAGAAGAAAGTAGTTTAAATATGGGGGAAGTTATTAAAGTCAAAATTGAGGATGTTAATAGCAATATCAATTTTACTTTTGGTCAAAAAGTAAAATTAATAAATCCTAAAGCATCTATATATGGCGATTTCTCGAATCAGTTATCCGTAAAAGCTGATAAAATCATTGTAGTAAAATCTGATAAGTAATTTGAATATTGCTTGAGAGGAGCTTTGCTCCTCGAAATAGCAATATTCATTTAACTTGATAATTACTACACATCAGAACCAATTTTAAAAAAAGAAGGTGATTGTTTGAAAAAGAATTCATCTGAAATTAAAACTATTTTTCCTGAGCGCATAGTAAAATACTATAATTATGGCAGTACAATAGAAATTTCTAATGTGATTAGAGACCAATCTATAGTTGTTCTCCCCAACAGAAAGTACGCTGTTCTTTCGACTGGAGAAATAAAAGATATGATTAATAGAGGTGATACTAGAGATAATAACATATCATCTATACGGAGAACAATGCGAACTTTAAGAAGATTAATTTCTGCTAATTTCAATGGAGGGGTTAAAGAATTGTGGGTGACTCTTACTTACCGAGATATTATTACAGACCCCAAATTTATATATAATGATTTTAAAGTTTTCATAAAGAAAATTAGAAAATATTATGGAAAAGTCGAATATATTTCTGTAATAGAGCCCCACGCAAAGTATGGGAAATTTCATCTTCATGTACTTTTAAAAAGTGATAAAAAACTTTATATAGAAAATTCTCATTTAGCAAAACTTTGGGGCAAAGGTTTTACAAAAACTAAAAGGCTTACTAACAAAGACTCAATTGCTAATTATGTTGTTAGTTACTTAACCAATTTAGATACAAGTGAATTAAGTGAAACTAATATTTCTGAAACTGGTAAAAAATCGATTGTTAAAGGCAGTAGATTATGTTTATATCCTAAAGGTTTAAGGATATATAGAAAATCAGATGGCATAGTTGACCCAGATGAAGGGACTGATAGCAAGAAGAATTTGATAGAAAAATATAATCTTTCTAGTATACCTGAGTATGTAGGAAATTATAAAATAAAAAATCAGGATGAAGATGAAATTTTGATAATAAAAGAATTCTACAAGAAAGGATTGAAACAAAAAATTAACAACAAAAAAATATATAAAAATAAGCCGCTATAACTTGGAAAATAGCGACTTAACGATATAAAAAGTAGAGTTTCGAGTCCCTACTCTTTATATTGTAACATAATATGAAGTAAAGGTGGTAATAACACATGAAAAAATTCAAAAAGTATCCACTATTATTAAATAGAGAACAAGCTTCTGATTTCCTTGGAATAGATCCAAAATCATTTGATAAGTACATACGAAGTAATCCAAATTGCAAATGTTTTATGATTGGGAAACAGCAAAGATTTTTAAGAAAGCATTTAATTGAGTTTATAGAAAAAAATAGCATATAAAATAATTCTTGATAAAATAGTTATTTGCGTTTAATATATAAATAGCAACTAGTCTATTTTATCAAGAATTATAATAATGAAAGGAATTGATAAAATATGGCACAAATCGTAAAAAGAAATAATTCATATAGAGCTATTATTTCTCTATATAAAAATGGTAAATATAAGAGAGAAAGTAAGAGTTTTAAAGATAAAAAAGAAGCTAAATTATGGGCTCAAGATATGGAACTAAGTAAGGGACGTGGGAAAGATATAGCAATCCGTTCTACACTATTTACTGATTTTTATAAAGATTGGGTTTATTCAGTCAAGCAGAATGATGTTAGAGCTGGAACATTTATAAATTATGAAAGGACAATTACCATAATCGAAAATCTTTTTGAGGGTATTAAGCTTAAAAATTTAAATGATATAGTTATGCAAAAGAAACTTGATGAATATGCCAAAACTCATTCTAAAAAAACAACTAAAGAGCTTGTTTTAAAAATTAGAAGTTCTTTAAAGTATGCTTATGCTAGAGGTTTATTAACAAATGATTTTGGTAGTCTTCTAAAAGCTAGGGGAAAAGAACTTCCAAAAAGAAATATACCTCTATCAATTACTGAAATGGCTATACTTAGAAAGTATTGTCTTGAACACCATAAAGATGAATTCAATATCCTTGTACTTCTTGCATTAGAAACTGGTGCAAGACGCGGTGAATTACTAGGTTTACAAAAAGAAGATATTTATCAATATGGAATTAAAATCAGAAGGTCTATAAGTCCAACTAACAATGATACAGATTTAAAAAATAAATATTCAAAACGTGATATTTCAATAAATAAAGACGTATACAATGTGGTATCTACATTGTTTGCTAAAAATGAAAAATATATTTTTAATTGGAATGGATTTAAGCAATCTGAAGATTTAAAAAAATTACTTAAAGACTTAAATTTGTCTAAAACAACATTTCATGGACTTAGAGATACTCATGCTAGTTTTTTATTTTCAAAAGATATTAGTATAGATTACATATCTAGAAGATTAGGTCATAATTCTATTCTTACAACACAAAACTATTACTTATCTCTTATGCCAGAAAAAAAGCACCAGCAAGATGCTGATGCTTTGAGTCTCTTAGACGAGCTTTCAAAACTATGATATCGTATATTAACACCAATTGACACCATAAAATGTGTGCAATCGCTGATATAATAGTGTTTCGATTAACGTTTTGAGAATTGAGGAGCACGTCTCGCACCACGAAGACCGTATTTTTT
>ERZ773065.1872-NODE-1872-length-10326-cov-4.011391_pt1 | contig 10326 bp, 8 predicted proteins | sample MGYA00580623_ERZ773065 | MGnify/ENA primary metagenome ERZ773065 (study PRJEB29015, sample SAMEA2738017) | human oral metagenome | biome: human oral; feature: human-associated habitat; material: dental | place: China | collected 2047 ...
GGGGAAACTAACTCTCAAAGGACAGGTTTTGAATTTTAAAAGAGGAAATGCATCTAACAACCACGCTGATGATAAAAAACAGAATCCAGATTTAGTTGATTATAAACTTGAGGTAAATTTTATCAAGCAAAATAATCTATCAAAATTTGAAATTAAAACAGGTCAGGGATTTTCAAGTACAAAGAATAAGACTTGGGTGGATGCGTATTTTGCTGAAAGAAATAATCTAACAGTAGGAGATAAAATCATCTTTTCTTTCAAAAATGCCCAAAAAGAGGTAGAGATTGCTGGAATAATCTACATTCCTGACCATGTTTACATTTCAAAAAATGAGTCTGAGATTATTCCGGATTATGAAAAAAGTGGTTATATCTATTTAGATTATGATAGTTTCTTTAAAGAATATAAGGCAGAAGACGATTTATACAGCCAGATCATGGTAAAAACCAAAGATGTTAGCCGACTTGACCAGACAAAGAATGCAATTCAGAATCAATTCGGAAAAAGAGGGATGGTCTCAAAAATGCGCGAAGAGCCTACAGTGAAAGTTTTCCAAGGCGAGATTGATGAAATGTCCAGTATTATTGGCTTATTTACTGGTTTCTTTGTGCTTATTGCAATCTTATCTATTGCCACCACCATGACTAGATTAATTATACGCGATCGTACAAAGACCGGAACCTTGAAAGCGCTAGGTTTTTCGGGCTGGCAAATTACTTGTCATTATATATCTTACGGCTTATTTTTAAGTTGTCTTGGTGGAGCTATGGGAATGATTCTCGGACCGATGGTAATTTCCAGATTTTTCCTAAACATTACGATGTCATCTTTTGAAGCTCCTATAAGCGAGCCAGTGAGGACTTTTAACAGTTTGTTTGTTTATTTGTCGATTATAGTAACTATAGGTTTTGTCTGTTTTATGGTAACTAAGAGAATGTTAAGGAAAAATGCGACAGAGCTATTAAGAACTGAACAACCAAAAATAAGCAAAAAGAGTTTGAGCTTTACGACTAAGCAGTTTTTCTCAAGAATTAGCTTTACAACGCGGTGGAACCTTAGAGATATGCTTAGAAATAGAGGACGAGTTATTACAACTCTGATTGGAATAGCAGGGGCGGTATCGCTAATTGTTATGTCGTTTGGACTATATACTTCTATGGCTAATTTTATAGATGTAGAAACAGATACGATAAATAATTTTAATTATACGGCGACAATCAATAACGATAAACTCCAGACGCCTAATATTAGACAAAAAATTATACACAAAACAGAAGAACAGTTGAAGAAGAGTGCTGAACAAGAAGCAATTGAAGTCCTAGATAAAGATAATAATACTTTACTAACTTCGAACTTATTTATAGATAATTCAAAAGAAGCAATTAAATATCTGGATATTGAAAGAAAACCAACAGAATTAACAGATGAAGGTGTCTATTTAGCAAGGAAACTAGCAGATCGTTATAACCTAAAGGTTGGCGATGAGGTTCACTGGAGAATGCTTGGCAGCGAAAAAGTCTATACCTCAAAAATCATTGCCTATCTAGTAAAGCAACAGAATCAAAATTTGACGGTTACTAAAGGATATTATGAAAGTTTAGGACTAAAATATAAGCCTACTATCTTCTATCTTGAAAAACGAGCAGAGATTAATGGTGAATTGATTGAATATTTAAATATTCAATCAAAGAAAACGATTGCTGACAATCTGAAAAAAATCTTAAATAACTTATTGACCGTAATCATTGGGGTTCTTATTATAGCGATTATCTTAGGGATTGTAATTATCTACAATATGGGAGCTTTGAGTTTTCTTGAACAAGAGATCCAGTTCGCTACGATGAAGGTGATTGGTTTTCCTAACCAGAAACTCGCAAAAATTTTTACTTGGCAAAATATCGAGATAACAATTATTTCCTGCGTATTGGGTCTGCCATTAGGATATTTTCTAGCTGACTATATCTATAAGGTATCAGTGGACGATTCTTATGATATCCAAACGTTTATCCCAAATGTAATATTCGTAATATCGGCATGTGGGATTTTATTACTATCGATTTTAGTATCAAAAGTTGTGGCAACCAAAATTAAGAAAATTGATATGGTAAAAGCTCTGAAAACAGATGAATAATACAGGGTTCTCCCAGCCTATTTTTGTTTTTTCACTCTTCTAAAAAACAGAAAATAATATCGATTTAAATAATCTTGATTAATAATTTGTTTTCTTAGCAATTTTTAAATAATAAAAGCGCTCTAGATTACCGTTTTTTCCTGCCAATAGGTTGTCTCGCTTATTGATGATAATAAAGCCATGACCCTTGAGCCAAACTTCAAAATCCTTAATAATTCCCCGTCGAATCTTCTCATTTTTAACTATTCCATTTTTTAATTCATAAGGTCTTGCCTCGAATTGTGGCTTTAACATAACAAGAAAATCTGTCTTATGATAAGCTAAATGTTTCTTCGCATAGCCTAGAACTTTTTTCAATGAAACGAATGATACATCGGCGAGGATAGTATCGATTTTATTTTCGTTTTTTGGCAGGGACTCGCGAGTTATCGAAAAAATATCTGTTTTTTCATACAAATTAATACGTTGATCAAAACGTAATGGCGCTTTCATCTGTTTTGTTCCTTTTTCAACTGCAATAACTCTTTTTGCGCCATGATTTATCGCATATTCGGTAAATCCCCCAGTACTAGAGCCAATATCAAGAACGAGTTTATCCCGAAAATCATAAGAAAAAGCCTGCGCCGCACCCGCAAGCTTATTCTCAGCCCTTGATACTGGTATGATATGATTTACCGTAGTATGAGTCTGTAATTCTCTATTCTTATTTTTCTGCACAGAGAATCTCAAACTTTTTAAACTATTTTTGTCGTTCACGATAGGCATAAGTTTCCGTATCTACAGAGACAATATCACCTGTTTTAATAAAAGCTGGGACTTTAATGACTACACCAGTTTCAAGAGTGGCATCCTTCATTACTGAAGTGGATGTGTCGCCCTTGACGGCATTTTCAGTATAAGTCACTTCAAGCCAAAGATTCTTAGGCAAAGTGAGGTTGATGGCGGAACCGTTATAAAACTGAATTTCCATTTCATCACCGTCTTTCATAAAGTCTTTCGAATCACCGACAAGATCGCTTGATAACTCATATTGTTCAAAACTGACAGGATCCATGAAATAAAATTTTTCATCATCCCGATAAAGATATTGAACTTTCTTTGTAGTTACTTCAGCAGGTTCGATTTTCTCTTGCCCCTTAAAAGTTTTTGGGATAAGAGCCCCAGTAATTAAATTTTTTACGCGTACATTTACAATTGATCCACCACGCCCCATGACTTTTTGTGAATAGTCAATGACTTTGTATGGCTGACCATCTAAGGTGATTAGTACGTTTTTCTTCAAATCAGTTGGACCGTACATTATTTTCCTCCTAAATTAGTTAGCAGATACAAATGGTAGCAATGCAAGGTGACGAGCACGCTTAATGGCAACAGCTAATTGCCTCTGTTGTTTAGCGGACAGACCTGTCTTTGAAATTGGCTCGATGCGTCCATAAGCATCAATATATCGTTGCATTGTCTTTACATCGCGATAATCGAAATAAAGATTTGGATCATTCTTAATTCTTTTCATTTTCTCTCAAAACTCTCTCTTAATTATTTTTAAAATGGAACCTCACTGAGGTCGATAGGCTCATCTGGAATATCATCTGGGATGATATCTGATGATTCATTATTACTTGAATTACTCGTTGCTCTTGAAGAAGAACCATCACTATTATTGCCGCCGATAAAGTTAAAATCTTCTACGACGATCTCAGTGGCTGAGCGTTTTGCTCCAGTCTTATCCTCAAAGGTACGCTGAGACAAACGTCCTGAGACAAGAATACCTGTACCTTTTTTAGCATACTGAGCAATAACTTCGCCAGCTTTACCCCATGCTGAACAATTAATAAAAGAAACTTGTTCTTTCTTTTCGCCATTCTGTACGTAATTGTAATTTACTGCTACAGAGAACGAACAGACCTGAGTACCACCAGAAGTAGCTCTGAGTTCAGGATCACGTACGATATTCCCCGTAATAATTGCCTTACTAAATCCCCGCGCCATAAAACCTCCTAAATTATTTATTCTGCTGATTCTTCGACATTCTTAGTCTTTTCTGCACGTGCTTTACGCTTAGCCTCAAACTTTGCCTTGCGCTCATCGACAGTGACCAAGAGATAACGTAGAACTTCATCGGTAATATTTAAGTTAGAAGAAATTTTAGCTGGGGCTTCTGCAGGAAGCTCAAGCTCAAAGAAGTAATAAACTGCATATTCTTGCTTATTAATAGCATAAGCAAGGCGCTTTTTACCTTCATTGGTTTCTTTAATTATTTTACCGTTTTGCGACTCGATTATTTTTTTAATCTTGTCTAAGGCTGGTGTCAGATTCATCTCTAAGTCAGGATGAATCAGCACAGTAAGTTCGTACTGTTTCACTTTGCACTCCTTTGGTTAAAGCAAGCGCACCTCTAGCCGCTTGCTGAGTTAATAACAGTTTGATTATATCAGATTAAGGATTCTTAGTAAAGTTTTTAACATGCCTATGAGATGGTTATACACCAGCGAGTTGATCAAATTCATCCATACTTTTAATCATGACTTCACGAGGTTTGTTACCATTTGCAGGGCCAATTACACCAATTTCTTCGAGCCAAATAGCAAGACCGGAAACAAAACCATGACCCTTACCGAGATAAGTCTGAAGCATGGCGGTAGAGAATTTGCCTTTGGAGAGTGTGATCTCAACAGCTTTACGAACTACTGGATCATTTGGATCATATTTTCGACCAAGATCGCCAAAACCTCCACCATCGGTAGGTCCAATACCCTTAAACTGTACGGCTTGAGAGATGACTTCATTATTATATTCAGGCGCACGTTGTTCGCGAAGGAAGTTAGTAAGTTTTTCAACATCACTATCGGAAGCGAAGGCGCCCTGAATACGACGAGGTTTACCCATCATTTCGGTGGTAAGCATTAGCATATCACCTTTACCAAGTAGCTTTTCAGCACCGCCCATATCAAGCATAATGCGAGAGTCAGTATTATTGTTAACGGCGAAAGCAATACGTCCTGGGACGTTAGCCTTAATGAGACCGGTAATAACTTTTACTTCAGGACGCTGAGTAGCAAGTACAAGATGAATACCGGAAGCACGTCCTTTCTGTGCGATGCGGACAATAAGTTGCTCAAGATCTTTGCCTGCCTGCATCATAAGGTCCGCCATCTCATCAATCACGATGACGATGTATGGCATTTTACCACCATCATGTTGTTGTTCATGATTATCTTCATCAACAATTGTGGCGGACTTTTTCTGAAGTTTTTCATTGTAATCCTCGATTTTCTTAACTTTTTCTTCAGCCATCAAGGTATAGCGACGCTCCATTTCATTAACTGCCCATTTCATAGCAGAAAGAGTTTTCTCTGTAGTATTAATAATTGGAGTTAAGAGATGCGGGATATCGTTATATTGCACCATCTCAACTTGTTTAGGGTCGACAATGATTAACTTCATATCACTTGGGGCATTACGATAGAGTAAGGAAGAGATGAGAGTGTTTGTCATCACAGATTTACCAGAACCAGTAGTACCTGCAATCAGGAGATGAGGCATTTTGGCAAGATTAGCGATCACAGGATTGCCAGAAATATCTTTACCAACAGCAAAAGCTAGAGGATTTCTTTCTTTTTTCCATTCATTACTTTCAAGAATTGAACGCAAAGTTACATCAGCAGGGCGAACATTTGGGATCTCAATACCAACAAGACGGGTGCCTGGGATAGGTGCTTCAATACGGACTTTATCGACGGCAAGATTCAGGGCAAGCTCTTTATCACGTGCAGCAATTTTCGAAAGAACAACGCCGGTTGGTGGTTGAATAGTATACTGTGTTACTCGAGGACCGACGTTTGCACCATCAAGTTTAACTTCAATACCAAAGTCGGCAAAAGTCGAGTTGATGATAAAGGCATTTTGCTGAATATTACCACCGTCTGGTGGAGTTTGCTTTTTAGATAATAGATCGGTTGATGGCATTTTCCAGTTTGGATCTGAAATAGCAATCAATGCACGTTCAGGCTCGGTTTCAACTGGTTTTTCTATAGGCTTTTTAACTTCGATCTTTGGTGTCGATTTTAGTTCTTCGGCAGTTATTTCAACACCATTAGATTTAATTTTTAATGGTCCAAGCGCCCCTGCTTTAATCGCATCATCAGCTTGAGCGCGTCGAGCTACTCTAGCATTTTCGATATCTTCTTCACGCTTGCTTGTTTTGAAGATATTCGCAAGATCTTGAAAAACAGTGGCGGGGGAAATTTGCAAAATAAAGATGCTGGTGATAAAAATCAAAACTAGATAAATAAAGGCAGCCACACTCGGATTAAGTATTTGTGTCGTCATACCGTTTAACCATGTGCCAAGAATACCTCCAGTTTGAGCTGTGTTATTACCGTAGGTTGGTAGACCAAAGAGACCAGAGAGCCAAATAATCATCAAAAAAGACACAATCCAGACTACGGCAGGCAGCCGATTATCGGTTGTACGAAAAATCTTTACTGCAAGATACACTAAAATGATCGGGATTGAATAAGTTGCATAACCGATCAGCCAAAAACCAAATTTATGAAAATCATTAAGAAGTGTGCCGCCGCTACCAAACCATGTCATAACAAGAACAATAGAAACTGCAACCATAAGCACTGCACATACTTGACGCCAAAAACCTCCTGGTAATTCATGTTCTGGGGTTATTTCCCTAGTTGATTTACGTCGACCTTTTTTACGTTTTACCATAGACAGATTATAACATAATAATTATAGATAGAAACTAAGATGAAATTGTTTTGTTAAAAATGTATGAAAAAAATATATTTTTATTATGCTATAGTTAAATAAAGGAGATTTATGGAACAAGATGATGACAATAATATTATAAAAATAGACAATAACGGTATTAAGGAAAATAAGAATCGTAGTAAGAATAAATTGATCACTACGATTTTTTGTATTATAGCTATTACAACAATTAGCGGTCTGGCTTATCTTGCTATTAACATTAATAATCAAAAAAATAAGATTGAGAGTGAAGCTAAGACATCAAAAGAACGACTAGAAAAGGCAAACGAGGTGATTGCAAAATACGAGCTTGCAACAGGAACAAAAGCTGTTGATGCAGATAAGGATAATACAAAAGTAAAAGAAATCGTAAAACCAATGGCAATTGATACAAAAATTAGTGACCTTATCTCTACGCTGAACCGTAATTTTATCAAATCCACAGGTGAGAATGATGAAGGACAAAAGATTAAGGATAGTTGGCCCATAACAACTTTTAAATCCATATTTACAAATCAAGACGCAACATATCTGTTTGCAGAGTTTGAAATGGGGTATATGAGAGAAGTAATTACAGATCCGGCACGTGGAGTAACTCGCGTTGAAAGCGGTAATGGTGGCTGGCATGCATCATATTATCGTGCTTTACCGGATGGAGAATGGAAAAAAGCATATGAAGGAAATGGTTTTGCAGATTGTAAAGAAGTTTCCGATGAGGCGAAAAAAGTTTATAAAGGCGTAAAAGATCCAAATGGAAAATCTATTTTATACTGTTTGGATAAGAATAAAAAAGATAATAACGGAATAGTTGATTTTTAAAAAATTAAAAGAAGACGAGATAATTAATTATTAGAAAAAATAAAAAAAGAGATCATTTGAGATCTCTTTTTTAAATCGTCAGATGAATATTAGCTATTGATAAAAACTTTAATTAAATTTTCCAAAAACTTATTGTTCAACATGGCGCATGCTGAGGGAAAGACGACCTTTATCGTCAATTGCTTCAAGTCGTACGTTTATTTCATCGCCAATATGTAATGCATCCTCAACTTTAGCGAGACGCTTATCGGAAATTTGTGAGATATGAAGCATACCGTCAATACCTGGTAGAATATTGACAAAGGCGCCAAAATCTTTAATACTCACAACCTTGCCTTTATAAATTTTACCAACTTCTGGCTCTTCAACAAGACTCTTGATCCAATCAACTGCATGTTTGATTTTTTCGGGATCAGTGCCAGAAACGGTAATCAAACCAGAATCATCAATATCAACTTCGGCACCAGTATCGGTGGTAATTTTATTAATCATCTCACCGCCTTTACCGATAACGGCACCAATCTTCTCTGGATTAACCATAATCTTCTCAATACGAGGAGCGTATGGCGAGATTTCAGGACGTGGGGCTGAGAGGACAGAAAGCATGTGATTAAGAATAAACATACGACCTTCATGAGATTGATTGATAGCTTGTTCGAGAATATCAACTGATAAACCATGAACTTTCATATCCATTTGAAGAGCAGTGATTCCCTTCTTAGTACCAGTCACCTTGAAATCCATGTCACCGGCAAAATCTTCCGCGTCCATAAGATCGGTCAAAACGTGAGGAGTATCACCATCCAACATCAAACCCATAGCAACGCCGGAAACTGGGCTCTTTAGAGGAACACCGGCGTCCATTAGAGCAAGACAAGAAGAACAGGTGGCCGCCATAGAGGTGGAACCGTTTTGAGACATAATTTCTGTCACTGAACGAATAGCATAAGGAAAATCTTCTTTGGAAGGAAGAACTGGAAGAAGTGCACGCTCTGCAAGATAACCATGCCCAATCTCTCGACGTCCTGGAGAACCGATGCGACCTGTTTCACCAACAGTATAACTTGGAGCATTATAGTGATGCATGTAGCGACGTTCACCGTCGGTAACTTCCATAGTGTCGACAACTTGGGCGTAAGAAAGAGGCGCAAGCGTAACGATATTCAATGCTTGAGTGAGTCCACGTGTAAAGAGTGAAGAGCCATGAACACGAGGTAAAATAGCAACTTGAGAACTTAAAGGACGAACCTCGTTGAGTTTACGACCATCAGGACGAACACCGTCTTCGACGATGGCACGACGTACTTCATGATGAATAGCTAGTTCGTAGGCGGCATGATATTCTGATTTTAATCGCTCATCATAGTCTATAGTTTTCTCTTCGTCAGTTTCGCCTTGTCCAAGCTCGAGAGCAAACCCAGCATCCATTTGGTCTCGTAAGATATCAGCAATCTGCTTACGTTCAAGAACATTTCCACGGATCTTAGTGCCGCGCTTCCCATCTTCACCCTTAAAATGAGCAAGAGTCCAAGCTTCAACTTTTTGTGTAACCTCTTCATTCGGTAGACTTAATTCATAAGGTTTTTCAGTGACGGCTAATTTATCCCTCAATTCTCGTTGTAAGGCAAGAGCTGGTTGTGCCTGTGCCACCGCCCAGCGCATTGCATCGATAATTACATTTTCAGGAACTTCGTTAGCCCCTGCTTCAACCATGACAACTTTTTGATCCTTGACGGCGACTACTAAATCAAGATCCGAGTTCTCACGTTCCTCTGGAGTAAGAAAAGCTTTAAATTGACCATTAATGCGACCAATACGAAGCCCTGCGACCGGTCCATCAAATGGCACACCGGCGTTAAGTAGAGCCGAAGAGGCGGCAATCATTGCAACAACATCGGGGCGGAAGCTTGGATCCATCGAAAGAACGGTGGCAACAACTTGCACTTCTTGACGATAACCTTTAGGGAAGAGCGGACGGATCGGACGGTCAATTAAGCGACCAACCAAAATAGCTTCATCGGCAGGCTTACCTTCACGTTTGATAAACTTTGAACCTGAGATTTTGCCAGCAGCGTAGAATTTTTCCTCATAATCGATGGAGAGTGGGAAGAAATCTTGCATAACTGGTTTTTCACTAACAACGACTGATCCCAAAATAGTAGTGTCTCCGTATGAGACAAGAACAGAGGACGTAGTGCGAAAACCGACACGATTTACTTCGATTTTAAGCTCACGTCCGCAAAAATCGGTGGACACACTAAATGTGTGTTTACCGGTTGGATTAATAATTTCCATTTTTTCCTTTCTCGGGAAAACACCAGATAACTACTCTAGTAAGCCAAATGATAAACTAAAGAGATTCTCATATCTGAGGCTCTAGGGGACTTATCCGCCGTCTTCCCTTTTATTGTTATGTATTAATTATATCATGAAAAAACTTCTTACCGATATATAGTCCAAGAGACCTAACATTGGTTTTGCTCTTATTACCTTTTTAAATTAGTCTAAGACTGTTTTTTGTACAAATATTTATTATAAAGACCATTGAATCTTAAATTCATACAACATTCAGAACCTATGCAACATTTCAGCAGGAGTTCTATACTCTAAAC
>ERZ773065.1877-NODE-1877-length-10310-cov-2.724720_pt1 | contig 10310 bp, 10 predicted proteins | sample MGYA00580623_ERZ773065 | MGnify/ENA primary metagenome ERZ773065 (study PRJEB29015, sample SAMEA2738017) | human oral metagenome | biome: human oral; feature: human-associated habitat; material: dental | place: China | collected 2047 ...
CGTGTTCTCGTGGATGCGCCGTGCTCAGGGCTCGGCGTCCTGCGTCGCAAACCCGATGCACGCTGGCGCAAAAGCCCGTCGGACGCGAAGACCCTGCCGCCGCTGCAGCTCGCAATTCTGGCGAGTGCGGCGCGAACGTTGAAGCAGGGCGGCGTCCTCGTCTACAGTACCTGTACGATGGAGCGCAGCGAAAATACCGCCGTGGTGGAGGCATTTTTGCGCGGGCATGAGGACTTTGTCCTTGAGGAAACGGGGGCGTTTTTGCCGGAGCAGAAAACAGCAGAACGCATGGTACAAATCATGCCGGAGACGGGTGGGCCGGACGGCTTCTTTATCGCCCGTATGAGACGCCGATGAATATTTTTGGATGGACGAAGACAGAGCTTGCCGATGCCCTTCGTGCAGAGGGGATCCCTCGCTTTCGCGCGGACCAGGTTATCCGATGGATGTATCAGCGCGGTGCGGTTTCTTTTGATATTATGGACAATCTGCCAAAGACGCTGCGCGTTCGTTTGGCGGCGCTTTTTTCCATCGAACGGCCGCAGATTGCCGCGCGCCTTACATCGACGGACGGCGCGACGATCAAGCTCCTCTATGCATTTGCTGATGGGCAGACGGCAGAGACGGTGCTCATGCGTCATCCCTACGGCAACAGTGTCTGCGTCTCGACGCAGGCAGGATGTCGGATGGGGTGTGCTTTTTGTGCATCGACACTGCACGGGCTTGTGCGTAATTTGACCGTGGGAGAAATCGCTGCACAGGTGATTGGCATGGCAGATTACCTGCGGCAGGAGGGGGCGCACGTCGATACGATTGTCGTCATGGGCTCGGGCGAACCGTTGGAAAACTATGATAATGTCATTGGTGCACTGCGCCTTTTGCATGCAGATGATACCATCGGACTCAGCTATCGCGGCATCACACTTTCGACGTCGGGGATTGTTCCCGGAATTCTGCGGCTTTCGGAGGAGGGGATGCCCATCTCCCTCTCCATTTCTCTTCATGCGCCGACAGAGGAGCTGCGCTCGTCGTTGATGCCCGTCAACCGCATGTACCCTATGGCGGATGTACTGCGCGCGGCACAGACCTATGCCGCGCGGACGAAGCGGCGCGTGACCTATGAGTATATCCTCATCCGTGATGTGAACGACGGAATACGTGAAGCAGAGCAGCTTGCGGAACTTTTGCGCGGACAGCTGGCAAGCGTCAATCTCATTCCCATCAACCCTGTCGTCGAGCGAAACCTTCTTCGCCCGTCGAAGGGGACCGTGCGCCGCTTTCAGCATGTTTTGGAGGAGCGGCACATCACCGCAACCGTGCGCCGTGAGATGGGGACGGACATTCAGGCGGCATGTGGGCAGCTCCGCAGCAGGCTGATGGACGCAGGACTATAATTTTTTCAAGATTTATGCTATGATATAGAAGTTGTTTTATATTCTTATGAAGCATGTGGATTTTCCTGTGCTTTACGATCAAAGGAGAGCGATGCATGATGATGGATCGCGTGGAATCGTTTCTGGGGGATCACATTGAGGGATTCTTCAACCGCAAGTTCAGCAGTCATCTGGAGCCGGTTGAACTGATCAGGGGATTGGAGAAAGAGGCAAAGCGTCAGGGAAGCGCCTCGATCGCCAATACTTACGTCATTTCCCTTGGAACAGAGGACTATCAGCGCCTCTGTTCTCATCGTGTGACGGATGAGCTGGGCACGGCACTGAAGCGCTGTATTATCCGAGAGGATCTTCTGATGGAAGGGCGGCTCAGCATCTCATTTGTTGTTGATTCTTCTCTGCGTGCGGGTTCCTATCGTATGACCGCACAGATGCAGCAGAAGCATGTTCCGGAACAGAACGAGCCGGTCTCCCATGATACGATGGCACAGACCATTGTGCTGGAGCGTCCGTCGATGCGGGATGTGCGCTGCCTCGACCTGCCGCCGGAGCATGAGCTTGCCATGCTCACTGTTCTCAGCGGGGCAGATGAAGGTATCACCATGCTGCTTGGCGAGCGCAAAATCTATATGGGACGTATGCCGCGCAATGAGTTTATTCTGACGGACACCAATGTCTCGCGCGTGCATGCATGGATTTCCTATGAGCAGCATCGGCACATGCTCTATGATGCGGAGAGCCGCAATGGGACCTTTGTCGATGGCAGGCGGATTGAGATGCAGTGCCTCAGAAACGGGGATGAGATATGCCTCGGGACAACAGCGCTTCGCTATGAGGTATGCTGATGCCGGCGCTTTTTCTTAAGGCGCTGCGCGTCATATTGGAATATGGTGCATTGCTTTGGCTGGCTTATTCCGTCTTCCGTATCGGGCACCTCATGTTTTCCTCACTGCGCATGGATTTGCATGTACCACGTGCGCCTGTGCAGTCGGTCGGAGCACCGACACTCCTTGTCCTCACCGGCAAGGGGATAGAGGGAAAGAGATATCCCCTAGGGCATGAGCTGTCGATCGGCCGCAGTCCGGATAACGATATTGTCCTTTCAGACAGCTTTGTTTCACATCATCATGTTCTGATTTATCAGCGGGAAAATTCATATATTGCAGAGGATCTTGGCAGCCGCAACTGTACCTACCTGAACGATGGGCGGCTGTCGGGACGGGCGTATCTGCGCCCCGGCGATGTTCTGCGCATCGGTGCCGTGTCTCTGCGGTTTGAGAGGTAAGCACATGATAGAGGTTTCGAGTGCGTCGGATATCGGCCGTGTACGAACGTCGAACGAGGACAGCTGCGGCGTATTCGTCCATTCCGTCTATGTCGTGGCAGATGGCCTCGGCGGACATGCAGCAGGTGAGGTGGCAAGCCGCATTGTTGTTGCCGCTGTGCATGATATGGCGAATGCAGGTGAACCCATCGATACGGCGTCGCTCAAGAGTGCAGTGCTTCGTGCGAACCAGCAGGTATTGGATGCCGCTGCAGGCAATTCCTCCTATGAGGGGATGGGATCGACGGCGACGGTTCTTCATATCGATGAAGCTGCGCAGATGGCGCATTATGCGCACGTCGGCGACAGCCGTCTCTATCTTCTGCGGGATGGAGAATTCCGCCAGATCTCGCGTGACCACTCCTATGTGGAAGAACTTGTCGCACGAGGAGAACTGAGTGAGGCAGAAGCACAGCATCATCCGCGCAAGAATTATCTTCTGCGTGCCGTCGGCATCGAGGAACGCCTGCATGTGGATGGTGATTCGTTTCCCGTTGAGGCGGGGGATCGCTTTCTCCTCGCAACAGATGGGCTGACCAATATGGTTGAGGATGCAGAGCTGTGTACGCTGCTCGGCGGTGTCCCCGCCGATGCTGCCCATCAAATGGTGAAACGTGCCCTTGATGCAGGGGGAACGGATAACGTAACGGCGATTGTCGTCGCCTGTGATCCGTCATGATGCATAAATTGCGATTTGCTCCGCTCGGTATCCTCCTCTGCGGACTTGGTATTCTTCTGCTGAAGCACGGGGCGGGGCAGCCCGGCTGGCACTTTGACTGGCAGACCGATTTGCCGTATTTGCCGTATCTCGGCATTCTCCTGCTTTGCGGCACGGTGAGTTTTTTCCTTGCGGCACGGCGCAGACTGGATCGTGTGCCCTTGATGCTCGCTTATGTACTCCTTTCCGTTGGCCTTGCGGAGATTGCACGGCTGAAGCCAGATCTCTTCACAGCGCAGCTGCGCTGGGCATCCATTGGAATCATCCTGTGGATGACGGTGATTCTTATGTGGGATCGCCTTGCGCGGATGTTTTCCTATCCTTACTTGCTCGGTGCAGCTACCACCATCGTCCTCCTGCTTCCTCTGCTCTTTGGTGTCTCCATTGGCGGCAATAAGAATTGGCTGGCATTCGGCGCTTTTTCTGTCCAGCCCTCGGAGTTTGGCAAGATTCTTCTCGTGTTCTTTCTTTCTGCCTATCTTGCCGATCATCATGCCGTGCTGACACTTCCGGCACGGCGCGTCGCATTCCTCCATCTGCCGCCCGTACGTTTCATCGCGCCTCTCATTGCTCTCTGGGGACTTTCCGTGCTGATGTTTGTTATCGCACATGACCTCGGCGCGGCATTGTTTTTCTTTGGCATGGCAGTGGTTATGACCTATATGGGAACAGGGCGCAAGTCCTATGTGTTTCTTGCGGGAGTGTTCATTCTTGCCGCGGCAGCACTCAGTTATATGCTTTTTGGGCATGTGCGTGTCCGCTTTGACATCTGGATGCACCCGTGGGCAGACCCAAATGGTATGTCATATCAGATCGTTCAGGCTCTCTTTGCCATCGGCAGCGGCGGTGTCTGGGGGACGGGATTTGCTGAGGGGCATCCCGGACTGATCCCGGAGGTGCACACGGACTTCATCTTTGCTGCGATTGCCGAGGAGTTCGGTCTGATTGGTGCAGCTGCTGTTCTCCTCGCCTATGCACTTATCTTTTGGCGTGGTGTCCATATTGCTATGTGTCAGCTGCGTGTGGAGCGGGCTCTTGCTGCAGCAGGTGCTGCGACGGCGCTTCTCCTGCAGGCGTTCATTATCATTGCGGGCGTTACGAAACTTCTGCCGTTGACGGGCATCACTCTGCCCTTTGTCAGCTATGGCGGCAGCTCCATGGCGGCGAGTTTTGTTTTTCTTGGTATTCTGACGGCACTGTCCGCACCACGTAAGGAGGCGGCACCATGACGGATGAAAAGATGCGCCGGCATATCGCTGCCGCTGCTGCGTGTCTGCTCCTTCTTATCGTTATCCAACTTCTTTACCTCGTCAAGCTTTCTGTGTGGGATGGTCCGGAACTTGCCGCACATCCGCTCAATATGCGCTCCGCACTGATGGAGGGAGATATACAGCGCGGCCGTATCCTCGATCGTGAGGGACGTGTCCTCGCCGAGAGTGATGCCGGAGGGCATCGTTCCTATCCTTATGGCACGGTGCTTGCACCTGTTACTGGCTACCGTACTGACCGTCATGGGGCGACAGGTATCGAGCAGACGGAGGGCGCTGCGCTCAGCGGGGTGACGAATGATGTGGCGGGGATGGGCCCGCTGCGCACACTTCTGCGCGCCGATACGGGCTATGATGTCCGTCTTACTGTCGATGCGGAACTGTCGCAGACGGCGTACCGTGCGCTCGGCGAACATCGGGGAGCAGTCGTTGTAATGGACGCGGCGACGGGGGCAGTGCTTGCCATGGTGAGTACGCCATCCTTTGATCCTTCGGTGACAGAACGTGCGTGGGATGAACTATCGTCCCGTGCCGACAGCCCGCTCGTAAATCGGGCCGCACAGGGACTATATCCGCCTGGCTCTACCTTCAAGACACTGATCGCCGATGCGGCACTGAAGACTGGTGTGACGACGCCGGATGAGATCTTTGACTGTACGGGAGAGCTTGCCATCGGCAAGGACTATGTCCTGCATGAGAGTCACGGTGAGGCACACGGCCGACTGCGTCTCGCGGATGCACTGCGTGAGTCGTGCAATATTACCTTTGCGACACTCGCCATGCGCATGGGAGACAAGGGGCTCAGTGATGCGTTTGACCGCTTCGGTATTGGGGCAGAACTTCCAGCGGCGGAACTTACGATGGCGATGGCCCATGTTCCTTCTCTGCACGGCCTGAGCGACGGGGAGATTGCCCAGATCGGATTCGGTCAGGGACAGCTGCTCGTCACCCCCCTGCAGATGGCACTCGTTGCTGATGCATTCGCGAATGGGGGACGCATCATGCAGCCCTACCTCGTAGATGCTGTACTGACGACGGGAGGTGCGGCACTCTATGCAGCAAATCCGCAGGTGTGGCGGACGGCAACGACAGCCGAACGTGCTTCTATTATCGATGCGGATATGGAGGGAGTCGTTGCCTCCGGGACAGGTACGGCGGCAGAGGTCAGCGGCGTGCGTGTGACGGGCAAGACCGGCACGGCAGAGAACGCAACCGGAACCGATCATGCATGGTTTATCGGCACGGCAGAGCACGGCGGCCGCAAGATCGTCCTTTCCGTCCTTGTGGAGGAGGGCGGCTACGGCGGCAGAGCGGCGGCGGGGATTGCCCGTCGAATTATCAGCAGGTATTTTGAGGGCTGACACCCTGATGAGATAGTGCCTCGGCACACGGCAGAGGCGATAGGAGGAAGAAACATGGTCGAGCGTGTTTTGGATGGACGCTATGCACTGGAAATGCTTGTTGGCAGCGGCGGCATGGCGGATGTCTATCGGGCGAAAGATCAGCTTTTGGAACGCACTGTCGCTGTTAAAATTTTGCATCAGCAGTATGAGCACGACACGGAATTCATTGGGCGGTTTCAGCGTGAGGCAAAGGCTGCGGCGCGCATCACGCACCCCAATATCGTCAATGTCTATGATGTCGGTGTTGCCGAGGGACGCCACTACATTGTTATGGAGTATGTTCCGGGACGTACGCTGAAGGAGCGCATCAAGGAGGAGGGGGCTCTGCCCGTGGCTCAGGCGCTCCGTATTGCACGTCAGATCGCGGGAGCACTGGCACAGGCACATGCGAATAATCTTGTGCACTGCGACATCAAGCCGCATAACATCCTGGTCATGCCCGACGGAAACATCAAGGTGGCAGACTTCGGCATCGCACGCGCGGTGACTGAGTCCACCATGACGTACAACGATAATATCATGGGCTCCGTACATTATTTCTCTCCCGAGCAGGCGCGCGGTACGCTCATTACGCCAAAGTCGGATGTTTACTCCCTCGGCGTTGTTCTCTATGAAATGCTTTCGGGCCGCATCCCTTTTGATGGGAATACTGCCGTGAGTATTGCACGCAAGCATCTCGAAGAGGAGCCGCAGCCACTCCGTCTCCTCGTTCCGGGCATTCCGCCTGTCGTTGAGGCTCTTGTAGCACGCATGATGGCGAAGGACCCGTCACAGCGTCCGGACAGCAGTACACTCGCGGCAGATATTGCACATACGGAGCAGATGATGCATAGCGATACCACCGCTGTACCAGGGTTTGATCCGGATGCGACACGTGTTCTCAGCCCCATGGAAGCGCAGGAGCTCCATGCTGCTGTCCCGGCGTCGGAGAATGAGATAGAATTGCCGCAGGCGGAAGAGCGTTCATTCTATCAGAAGAAGAAGTTCAAGTTTGGGATTGTTCTCATTCTTCTTCTGGGATTCTTTACTGGTTTTTTCCTTAGCTTTGGCAAATTCTGGAGTTCCGTTGAGGTCACTGTTCCTGATGTAACAGGAAAGCAGCTGACACTTGCCCGACAGATTTTGGAGGATCAGCATCTGCGTGTTACGGTTGCTGAAACCTATGATGCATCTGTACCTGTCGGCATTGTCGTTTCGCAGACTCCTGAGGCAGGCATGACGGTCAAGGAAGAGCGTACGGTTACCATCTACGTCAGCAAGGGCGGTGAGGAGATCGAGATGCCGAATCTGCGCGGACTGACGAAGGCAGATGCCATCGCCAAACTCGAGCAAATGGGGCTGCGCCTTGGCTCAGCGTATGAGACATATTCAGACGAGGACAGTGGCACGGTCATCTCACAGGACCCGCGCAGCGGATCGCGCATCAGCAAAGGACAGTCGGTCGATATTACTGTCAGCAAGGGACAGAAGGTCAAGAAGGTCGCAGTCCCTGATGTAAAAGGTGTACCATTGGATCGTGCCCGTGCGCTGCTTGAGAGCAGCGGTCTGAAGGTCGGAAGTACGGCAGAAGAGACGAGTACCCAGGCAGCAGGGACGGTTATCAGCCAGTCGCCCTCGGCGGGAGCTGAGATGGAGGCAGGGAGTGTGGTGCGGCTCACTGTTTCGAGCGGAAAGGGGACTGAAACGAAGAACAGCGGGAAAAACAGCGAACCTAAGAAGGGGGATAAAGACCCCGCCGGACGCCGTATCCAGACGGAAAAGACAGAGTAGGGAGGCGGCTGTGCACCAGTACGGACGGATTCTGAAGGCCTACAACAGCGTTGTCCACGTCAGCGTGAACAGTGCGGAGATACTCTGCAAGCTGCGCGGCAAGAGTACACGTGGGCGTGATGCACTGCTTCCCGGTGACATTGTGCGTCTGGAGAGGATCTCCTCCACGGAGGGCGTGATCGAGGGAACAGAGCCGCGCACGTCGCTTCTTTTGCGTCCGCGCGTGGCAAATCTCACGCAGATCGTCGTCACTGTCGCTGCCGCCGCCCCCAATCCACACCCGCTCGTTGTCAGTCGCTTTCTTGTACTTGCCGAGCACAGCGGCATACGGAACATCGTGCTCTGTATTAATAAGATCGACCTGATCGACGGGGATACAGCAGCGCGCCTCTGTGCGCCGTACGAGGCGGCGGGGTATTCTGTCCTTCCTGTTTCGGCAGTGGAGGGGACGGGCATTGCGGCACTGCGGGAAAGACTGAGCGGTGAGATCACCGTCTTTGCAGGACCGTCGGGCGCAGGAAAATCCTCCCTGCTCAATGCAATGGATTCGTCCCTCGCTCTGGCAGTGGGAGCGGTCAGTGAGAAAATCGGACGCGGCCGGCATACAACACGCCGCGCAGAGCTCCTGCCTTTCGCCGGTGGCTATGTCGTCGATACGCCGGGCTTTACCCAGCAGGAGCTGACGGGAATCGCGGCGGACGAGCTCGCGGACTGCTTTCCTGAGTTCCTGCATTTCCCGGGCTGCCGCTTCACGCCGTGCAGCCACAGTCATGAGCCGAACTGTGCCGTTAAGGCGGCGGCAGAGGAAGGACGGCTCGCGCGTACGCGCTATGATGCTTACATTGCGCTGCTGGATGAAATCAGATCGGTAAGAAGATAGGAGAATACCCATGACAAACGAGCATGAATATGAAGAAGAAATGATGGAGGAAGAGGAACATATCCACGCTGAGCGCCCGACGATTGTTGCGCCGTCCATCCTCTCAGCGGATTTTGCGAATCTCGGGGCAGAGGTGCGCCGCGTCGAGGAAGCAGGGGCAGAGTACATCCACATTGACGTGATGGACGGGACGTTTGTGCCGAATATCACGATGGGGGCATGTGTGGTCGAGAGCCTGCGCAAGGTGTCCAAGGCGGTCTTGGACGTGCATCTGATGGTCGAGCACCCCGAGACGCACATCGAGAGCTTTGCGCGTGCGGGTGCGGACATCATCACCTTCCACGTCGAGGCGACGCGTCACGCGCACCGCGTCATCCAGCAGATCAAGGCGGCGGGCTGCCGTGCGGGCATCGCACTGAATCCCGGCACATCCATCTACACGCTCGAGGAGCTGATCGACGATGTCAACATGGTGCTGCTCATGACAGTGAACCCCGGCTTTGGCGGGCAAAAGTTCATCGAGAACACACTCGGGAAGATCCATGCCCTCTACCATACGATTGAGGGGAATGAACTGAATGTCGACATCGAGGTCGACGGCGGCATCAATGCGGAGACGGCGGAGTCCGTGCGCTCCGCGGGAGCGAATGTGCTCGTCGCCGGATCATATATCTACGGTGCGGCAGATGTATCTGCTGCCATCGCGTCGCTGCGCGGCTGATCGAAAAGGGGAGAACGGTATGGGAGAACGTGCAGTCATTCTGCTCTCGGGGGGGCTTGACAGCTGCACCTGCATGGCGATCGCCCATGCGGCGGGGCAGGAACTCTATCCGATCAGTTTTAACTACCATCAGCGCCACAGTCGTGAGCTGGATGCGGCGAGGAGCATTGCCGCTCACTATCATGCGGCAGAGCATCTCATCATTGAAACGAATATGGACGCCATCGGCGGTTCAGCGCTGACCGACAGTGCCATTGATGTCCCACAGGGCAATGCGGAACGGACCGACATTCCCGTCACATATGTGCCTGCCCGCAACCTCATCTTCCTCAGCTATGCGCTCGGCTATGCGGAGCGCGTTGGTGCCGCACACGTCTACATCGGCGTGAACTCTGTGGACTACTCGGGCTATCCCGACTGTCGCCCGGAATTTATTGCGGCGTTTCAGCGCGCAGCAGATGCGGCGACGGCGGCATCTGCGGAGGACGGACGGCGTATCGTCATCGAGACGCCGCTCCAGCATCTCTCAAAGGGTGAGATCATCCTCCGCGGGGATGAACTCGACGCACCCTACGCACTGACAACGAGCTGTTATCGCGGCGGCACTGTGGCATGCGGTGTCTGCGACAGCTGCCTTCTGCGGCTGCGCGGCTTTGCCGAGGCAGGGCTGCATGACCCTATTCCGTATGCTGAGGGGAAGAACTGATGCAGGACGTACAGAGCAGGGAGGACGGGCGCGGCATCGCCATTCAGCGCGTCGGGGTCAAGGACGTGCGCCTTCCCTTTCTCATCAAAAAACAGGCGGGCGGCTATCAGCAGGTGCTGGCAACGATTA
>ERZ773065.1878-NODE-1878-length-10307-cov-4.049259_pt1 | contig 10307 bp, 7 predicted proteins | sample MGYA00580623_ERZ773065 | MGnify/ENA primary metagenome ERZ773065 (study PRJEB29015, sample SAMEA2738017) | human oral metagenome | biome: human oral; feature: human-associated habitat; material: dental | place: China | collected 2047 ...
AGCCCCGGTCCGGCCTGCCCCAGCGCCCCGCGTGCTTTCGCACCACCACCGGCCCCCGCTGGGCGGGCACTCGGGCGCCGTCGTAGACTCGACAGCCGCAGCCCATTCCCGTGCAGATCGGCCATCCCCATGACTCTTGAATTGCTCATCATCGTCTGCGTCGCGGCCATTGTGGCGACGGCGCTCACCAACCGTTTCCGCTTGATCGGCCCCGTCATGCTGATCGTCGCTGGCCTGGTGGCCTCGTTCGCGCCGGGCGCCGAGGGCGCGGGACTGCCCAGCGAGGTCGTCCTCACTGTGTTCCTCCCGGTCCTGCTGTACTGGGAGGCGCTGTCCGTATCGCTCAACGGCATGCGCCGGGCGCTGCGGGGCATCATCCTCTCGGCAACCGTCCTGGTGGCCATCACCTCGGCGATCATCATGGCGGCGGGCCTGGCAATGGGGTTGTCCGCGGGCGGGGCGCTGCTGGTCGGCGCGTGCCTGGGGCCTACCGACGCCACCGCCGTGGCCGCGCTGGGCAAGGGGATCAACCGTTTCGGCCGCACAGTCCTGCAGGCCGAGTCCCTGCTCAACGACGGCACCGCCCTGGCGGTCTTCGCCATCGCCCTGCGGGTCGCCTCCGGGGGCACAGGTGTCAGCGCCGCCTCGGTCGCCTCGGAATTCGCCATCTCGATCGGAGCCGGATTGGGAGTCGGCGTTGTCTGCGGCGCGGCCGCAGTGCTGCTGTGGGCGAAATGGAACGCCAGCAGGACCGACGCGATGCTGTCGAACCTGATCGCGCTCGCAGTCCCCTTCACCACCTATTTCCTCGCCGAGGAGCTCCACGGCTCCGGCGTGCTCGCCGTCGTCGCCTGCGGCATCGTCTACTCCCGGTACAACGGGAACGCCAACGACTCCGCCATCCGCCTCGTCGGGATCCCCTTCTGGTCGGTTCTCACCTACCTGATGAACACCGTGCTGTTCATCATGGTGGGACTGTCCCTGCCCGACATCGTCCGCCGCCTCCCCCACCAGGAGCTGGTCCGCGGCCTCGTCCTGATCCCGATCATCTACTCAGCGATGGTGGCCGCGCGCTTCGTGGGCCACCACGCAATCATCTTCAGCATCCGGGCCCTGGACCGCCGCCCCCAGCAGCGCGAGCGCCGCACGAACGTCCGGGGGCGCCTCGTGTCGACGGTCGCGGGGTTCCGGGGGGCCATCTCCCTGGCGATGGCCCTGTCGATCCCCGGGTCCTTCGGGGGGACCGCCTACGAGGAGCGCGACCTCGTGGTCCTCATCACCGCAGGAGTGACCCTGCTGTCACTGGTCGTCCAGGGGATCGCGCTCCCCCACGTCGTCCGCTGGGCGAATGCGCGCCCCACAGCCGTCCAGCGGCGCGAGGCGGAGGAGTTGGACGAGGAGACGCGCGTGCTGGCAGGGATCATGCGCGACATCGTCGAAGAACTCCCCTCCATGGCCCAGCGGATCGGCGTCGAGGACGGGGAGCTCGTCAACGCGATCCGCGAGTCCTACGGGCGCCGCGAGCAGCGGATGCTCCAGGCCGCCTCCGAGGAGGAGTTCTCCTTCTTCGACGAGGACGAGACCGCCCTGCGTCTGGAGTGCATCGACTTCGCCCGCGCCAGGGTGCTCGAGGCGCGCAACGCCGGGCGCTTGGACGGGGCGACCGCCTCCCTGGCGATCAAACGCCTCGACACCGAGGGCGCACTGCTGGCGGGACCGATCGAGATGGAGTGAGGCCGCCGGAGCTTCCCGCGCGTCGGTTCAGGCCCCCGGTTCCAGCGGGCCCACCACGGCGCTGGCCGCGTCCGAGCACACGCTGAGGCCCGCGTGGCTCAGGGTCACTTGCGCCGTGTCGCCGGGCAGGACCACGGTGACCAGGTCCGCGCTGGCGGTGGAGCACCCGGCCGCGGCAGGGTCGTCGAGCGTGAGGATCGCGTGCGCCGACTCCTGGGGGAGCACTTTGAAGATGTTCCCCGGGTCCTCGCCGTCGCGAATTGCCTCCAAGCCCACGGTCTCGTTCGTCTGCGACGACATGAAGGACACCTGCGGGAAGCCGCTGATGGTGCACTCCTGGCTGCTGCCGTTCCAGAAGGAGATCGTGACCGTGGTGGTCCCGCCGTTCGTCGTCTTCTCCCCCAGGGACGCCTGGAGCTCCTCGGCCGTGCACGGCAGCCCCTCCACGTCGGGGGGCGGCAGGGACGGCGAGGCCGTGGCCGCTCCGGACTGGGGCGCTCCCGTGGCCGGGGGCTGGGCGGTGCCCGAGGCGCCACCGGTCGCGCTCTGCGAACCGGTTCCGCTCTGGGCGGTGCCGCCGGGAGCGCAGGCGCCCAGCGCCACGCAGGCCAGGGCAGCGGTCATCATACGCAGCTTCTTCACCATGTGTCCATCCTAGTCTCCGCGGGGTGCCAGCCACCAGGCCCCTCCCCTGTGGCGCGCCGCCGGGCGACGGCCACCGCTGAGGTGGGGCCCGCTGTCACCTCGCCTGGTACGGGTCGATGTTCGCGTTAGTGGTGTTCGAGCAGGTCTTGCCGGAGAAGTCGACCCCTATGGTGTCGTCCTCGGCGGCGAGCGACACCCAGATCTCCGTGAAGTCCTCCTCCTTGCAGCTCGTCAACGCGGACGGGTCGATGATGTGCAGCGTGGCCACCGCGCTCGCCCCGGGGCCCAGGGAGACCGTGGTGGCCTCCGCGACCCTGCTTGACTCGACGACGGGCCGCCCGATCTGGACCCCACTGGCCGCGAACACGACGCGCGGATATCCAGTGAGGGAGCACGGCGCGGAGCCCGTGTTCGTGACGACCAGGTCGACCTTGCGCGTCGCGGCACCCGACGAGGCGTCCTCCTGGGCGTCGACGCTGATGGATCCGGAGGCGCAGGGGCCGCCCGCCTCGGCCGCCCGCCCGTTGGCGGCCGGAGTGGCGGCTGGGGCCGCTCCCCCGCTCGCGGGTTTCGGCGTCAGCGGGGAACATGCGGCCAATCCGATCAGTGCGGCAACACCAATAGCGAGAAACCGAACGGTACGAGAACAATCCATGCGGTCACTGTGCCACATCCCCGGTGGCGCTTCACCTTTCCCGCCAACCACCGAGGCGGGGCGCGGACGGGGCCGGCGCGCAGCCGCAGCGGCCCCGGGGATCCGCCCTCCACCAGTCGTGAGGGCCCACGAGGAGCGCATTCTCAGGCCGTCGTCCCGCGCCGACGGCCGACTGCCCCGGAAGCGGCGCTGTGAGGAACCAGCCAGGCGCCCCTGCGCTACTGGCGACGACGGCGCGACATGTCGTCGACGCGCACGCCCTTGACGTCCATGTCGTCCAGGGCGACCACGCGGTCGCGCTTGACCAGGTGGAACCCCAGCCACACGATCAGGAACAGGGGCAGGCCGATGTAGGAGGGCAGGACCTCCATGTACGTCCCCTGCACGAACGCCTCGTAGACCTGGCCGATCATGATGATGATGCACATGGAGAAGGCCAGGATCGGCCCCGCCGGGAAGAAGGGCGAGCGGTAGGGCAGGTCGTCCAGGGAGTACCCCTGGCGCACGTAGGCGCGGCGGAAGCGCCAGTGCGCCGCGGCGATGCCCAGCCACATGACGATCCCGGACAGGCCGACGATGTTCACCAGCCACGTGTAGGCGACGCCCTCGCCGACCAGCGCCGTCAGGAACGCGCACCCTCCCATCAGCGCGGTGACGACCATGGCGTTGACCGGCACCCCGTGGGGGCTCACGTAGCTGAACACCTTGGGCGCCTGCCCCACTAGGGCCATGGAGTGCAGCATCCGCGAGGCCGCGTACAGCCCGGAGTTGCCCGCCGACAGGATGGAGGTGAGGATCACGGCGTTCATGATGGCCGCTGCGCCGCCGACGCCCAGGCGCGCGAACACCAGGGTGAAGGGGGACTGGGCGACGTTCGTCTCGCTGGCGGCCAGCAGGTTCGGGTCGGTGAAGGGCAGCAGCGTGCCGATGACGGCGATCGCCCCGATGTAGAAGATCATGATGCGCCAGAAGACCGCGCGGATCGACTTGGGCACGTCCTTGTGCGGGTTCTCCGACTCGCCCGCGGCGATGCCCACCAGTTCCGTCCCCTGGAACGAGAAGCCTGCGATCATGAACACGGCGACGACGCCCAGGAACCCGTTGTGGAAGGGGCCGTCCTCGAGGGTCCAGTTCGTCAGCCCCGGGGAGGCCGATCCCATCACGCCGAAGATCATGGCGACCCCGGCGATCAGGAAGACGACGACGGTGACCACTTTGATGGTCGCGAACCAGAACTCCGCCTCGCCGTACACGCGGGCGGAGAGCGCGTTGAGCATGACGAGGAACGCCAGGAAGCTCCCTGCCCACACCCACGAGGGCACGGTGGGGAACCAGTAGGACATGACCAGGCCCGAGGCCACCAGGTCGGCGGCGACGGTGATCGCCCAGTTGAACCAGAAGTTCCACCCCATCGCGAAACCGAAGGAGGGGCTGATGAACTTCGTGGCGTAGGTCTGGAAGGAGCCCGCGATCGGCTGGTGGGCGCTCATCTCGCCGAGGGACTGCATGAGGAGCAGGACCATGATCCCGACCGCCGCGTAGGAGACGAGGGCGCCTCCCGGGCCCGCCTTGGACACGGTGGCGCCCGAGGCGACGAACAGGCCAGTGCCGATCGCGCCGCCGATGGCGATCATCCGCATGTGGCGACCGGAGAGCTTGCGCTTGAGCTGGGTGCTCCTGCCCTCCTTCGAGGCGATGACCTCGTCGATGCTGGGACCGGTGTCTCCTGCTGCGGAGGGTGTGTTCTCACTCATGCCGCGACTCCTGGGGTTGTCCGGGCCGTTCCCGGCCCTCGGTGCGCTGCCATTGCTTGGCCCGCCTTTTTCGCTTCCTTGACTGTAGTCCACCGGAAGGGGTTCCGGCACCCCTCCCCACATGGTGGCCGGTCGTTGCGGAACGAGGCGGGCGCCGGGCAGGGCTCCCGCGCGCCGCACCCGCGGGGCGCTCACACCGAGTGGCGGTGCAGGGCGGCGGCCACCGTCTCCAGGCGGGCCTGGGCCGTCTCCTCCTCGTAGGGCCCCAGGCGCAGATCCTCGACGATCCCGCCATCGACCAGGACCAGCACACGGTCGGCGCGTGCCGCGACGCGCGCGTCGTGGGTGACGACCACCATCGTGGCGCCGGAGGCGTGGACCCGTCCGAACAGATCGAGGATGGAGGTCGCCGCGGAGTGGTTGAGCGCCCCCGTCGGCTCGTCCGCGAAGAGGACCGCGGGGTCGTTGATCAGGGCCCTGCAGATGCCCGCGCGCTGCAACTGCCCTCCCGACACCTCGGCGACGCCGCTCGAGGCGCACTCGCCGATCCCCATCTCCTCCATGAGGGCGCGTCCGCGCCCCACGACCTCGTCGCGCGGGCGCAGCTCCGCCAGGAACCCCGGAAGGACGATGTTGTCCAGCAGGTTCAGGGTCGCCATGAGGTGCGCCTGCTGGAAGACGAAACCGAACTCCGTCAGCCTCAACGCCGCGAGCTCCTTCTCCCCCAGTCCCGTGATCTCTCGTCCGCGCGCCGTGACCGTGCCGGAGTCGGGCCGGTCCATTCCGCTCAGGCAGTGCATCAAGGTCGACTTGCCGGAACCCGACGGACCCATGATGGCGACGAACTCCCCGTCGGCGATGTCCAGGTCGAGGCCCGCCAGAACGGGCGTCCCGTAGGACTTGTTCAGACGGCGGGCACTCAACGCGGGCGTCGCGCCCCCGGTCGCGTTGCGGCTTGTCGCGGTGGTCATTGGCACTCCTCAGTCGGTGTCGGTCAGGGTCATGGAGGGCAGGGGCCTGAGCGCGAGCCCCACTGCCACGGCGGTGGCGCACAGGACCGCCGCCGGCACCACCACGCCCATCAGCAATGGGTCGGCCAGCAGGTGCAGATCGGGGGCCCCGCGGTTCGCGAGAACCAGTCCCACGGCCCGTTCGCCGGCAGTCGCCGCCATCGCGACCCCCAGGGCGACCCCGATCACGGCGACGAGGCCGAAGCGCATGAAGTACTGGCCCGCGACGGAGCGCACGGTCGAGCCGAGGGCCCGCAGAACAGCGATCCTCCCGCGCTCCCGGGCGAGGACCAGGACGGAGTAGAGGGCAGTGATGAGGAACGCGAGCCCGAGGGACACCGCGAGGGCCATCGCCGCCAGAACGTCCACTTGCGACTGGGTCGCCCCGAAGAGTTGCGAGGCGTACTCGCCCATCCGGACGATCTGCGCCCCCGGGTGCTCGCGCGCCAGGTCCTCCGCGGCCTCCCCCGCGTCCTCCCCGTCCGCCACGTCCGCGTACATGAGCTGCCACAGCGCGGGAGTGGCGTCGTCGAAGACCGCCTTCGCGGTGAGCCCGTTGTTGGTGATGTCCTGGTACACCCCGACGACCGCGAGATCCGTCTCGCCCTGGGAGCCCTTGACCGTCACTGTCGCGCCGACGGCGGCGCCCGCCTCGGCCGCCTGGCTGTGGGACAGGGCGATCTCCTGGTCGTTCAGGGGAGCGCGCCCCGACATGTAGTTCACCGGGAAGGCGCTGTGGTCCCCGATGTCGATGAGCACTGGCGCCCATGCGCCGTCCTTGTTGCGCATCGTGTAATCCTTGCGCACGATGACGACTTGCTTGGCGATCCGCGGATCGGCGGCGAAGTCGTCGGCGATCTCCTCGATGTCCGCGGCGCCTGAGCGGACATCGACCCTCAGATCCGCCTGGCCCACCCCCAGGTACGTCGCGCTGCGGGGGTCGCCGAGGGTCGTCGACACGTTCATGGGCAGCACCGCGGTGAAGGCGCACAGGGCCAGGACTCCCATCAGGAGGGCGTTCGCGGGGCGCAGCGCCTCGCGCACCCCGAGCCACGCGTGCGGGCCGAGCAGACGGGCGCGCGAGAGCCTCCACCGGAGGCGCGGGCGCCCCGCGCTTCCACTGGTCCCGCTGCGCAGCGCCTCAACGGCACTGATCCTGCCCATTCGGCGCAGGACCAACCACGCGGAGCCGACGACCACCGCCACCAAGCCCGCCGCCACGAGAACGGGCACCACGGCGCCGCCCGCCGTCGTCGGCGGCGTGCCGAAGTACACGGCGGTCGGCGCCAGCAGGGACGAGGCCAGCGGATGGGACAGCGCGTAGCCGGCGCAGCCGCCCGTTGAGGCGATGACCGCGTACTTGAGCGAGTAGAGGCGCCGGATGCCCGCCTGGGGGGCGCCGATCGCCTTGAGGACCGCCACCTGGGGCAAGTCCGCCTCCAGGGCGGCCAGGACCGTGTAGCGCAGCGCCAGCACCGCAACGGCGGCGAGCACTCCGGCCACCACCAGCGCGACTGCGGCGATCAGCATCGTGGACAACGCGTTCATCAGCTGGATCTGCGCCGCAGTCACCGCGATCCCCGTGCTGGGGAGCCCAGCGGCCTTGTACTGCTCGCTGACGGCGGCGGCGCTGGCTCCGTCGGCCAAGTCGAACTCGATGAGGTACTCGACTTCTCCGATGTGCTCGTCCAACGAGGAGAAGTCCTCGGGGTTGACGACCAGCCGCTTGGAGGGGACCATCGCGGCGTTCATCTGCGCGTCGCGGAGGAAACCTGCCACGCGCAAGTCGATCCGCCACTCCCCCGTGTCCACCGTGACCGTGTCCCCTGCCTGGGCGAGGCCCGCCGCCTTGTAGTGGACCGGCAGGTAGGCCTGCCCAGGACCGGGCAGCACGCGGTCGCCGTTCTCATCGAGCAGCAGATCGATGCGCTCGGGCGCGGTGACGAAGGCGGGCTCCAGGTACGAGGAGGCCTGCACTGCCCCTCCGATGGAGAGCTGCGCCCTGGGGACCGGCAGTGTCCGCATGACCATGTGGTCCTCGACGTCCGCGCGCGAGTCCGCCCATTGCGCGATCGCGCGGGAGTCCGCCTCGCCGGTGTGCATCTGGACGAGATCGGGGACCCTGGCGCGCTCCGAGAGGCGGTCCGCCGCACTGACCGTGTCGATGATGAGCGAGGCGCTCGCAGAGGCGAGTGCCACCGCCAGCGTGACGAGGCCGACCAGCACTGCGGCCACCGCGCGCCCGCGGGCGAGATCGGCTTTCAGGAGTCTGAGCAGCACTGGGGCGCCTCCGCATCGGTGTGGGGGGTCGGCTGGGGGCCGCCGGACGCCATGGAGGCGAAAGTCCCGGGCTCGCAGCCGAGCAGGGTCTCCGCCGCGTGGACGAGCCCGCGGGTCCGCCGCGCCAGCTCGTCGTGGTCGCCGGTGAAAATGCCCTCGTCCAGCAGCATTCCCGCACTGGTGAGGAGGATCTCGACGGTCTCGCGCGGGTGGGGGGTGGAGAAGACGCCTTCCACGATCCCCTGTTCGACGACATCGGTGAGAACGGGCGCGAGGGCCCGGACCATCTCGACGATGGTGAGTATGTGGAACTGCGCGTTGCCGCTGGCGTGGAGCTCCTCGGCGAGTTCCCGCTCGGGCTGATCGACCCGGCTGGCGTCCACCACTGCCGCGAACTTGCCGATCGCGCCGCCCGGCCCTTCGGCGACGGCCCTGGCGACCGAGGCGGCCCGCTGGGTCGTCCTGCCGATGATGGCCCGCAGGATCTCGTCCTTGGAGGAGAAATGGTAGTAAAGGGTGCCTTTCGCGATCCCGATCTCGGCGATGATGTCCTCGACGGACGTGTTCTGGAAGCCCTTGGCGATGAACAGGCGCTGCGCCGTGTCGAGGATCTCCGCGCGGCGCGACGGGGCCGCTTTGGTGGAACGGGGTTTGGGTGCCATATCTGCTCCGTACTCGGACGCGTCGAGCGCTCTGGGACAACTTAACTGACCGACCGACCGTCAGTCGGTAACGGCTACCGTACTCCCCTTCCCCTTTCGTGTCAACGTCCTTCCCGCACCCCCGACGAGGCGCGACCGGACCTGTTGCGCCTCTCTCCACCGGCGTCCCGTCTCCGACAGGACGCGGCTGGCCCTGCGGAAGCAGGCGGGGCGCGGCCCGCGATCCGACAGCGCGCCCGCCCGGATGAGCGCAATACGCTGGCGGGGGCGGGGGCCGTAGTCCCCGCCCCCGCCGTGTGGGCCGCTCCGCCGCACCGGGCCGCGATGGGGCGCCCGGCACGCCGATCAGGATGGCACTGGCGCGGATCAGCGCCCCCTACTGGTAGGGGTTCGTCGTCCCCGCCTGGTACGGGTTGGTCCCTCCTGGCTGGTACAAGCGGCTCTCCCCTCCCGTCTGCGCCGACTGCGCCGGACCGCCCGCTCCTGGCTGGGAGCCCGCGGCTCCGCCTTGGGGCTTCTTCAGCCCCAGGGCCTGGAGCACAGTCGCGACCACCATGAGCAGCATGGAGAACAACCCGATGTACCAACCGTATGAAAGAGTGAAAACACTCAAGCCGTTTCTCGCCATGACTACCCAGATCGCGACAACCGCTATGTCCACGGCCGCCACGCCGCCGAGGACCACCGAGGCGATGAGTGCCCACCGCTTCTTCAGGAACCACGAGGCCAGGGCCACTACCACGACCGGGACGGTGCCGATCATCAGAACAGTGCCCTGCAACACGCCGAAAAGGGGCAGTTTGACGTCCTCGTGGGCGAGGTAGGGAAGGAAAACGCTGCCGATCGCAACCGCTGAGGCGACGAGCAGGCCGAGGAACGCGATCAGCCGACGCCCCGAGCCCCCCTTGTCCGCAGTCGTGCCCCGCGTCCCCTGTCCCTGCGGACCGGTCGACCAGTCGGATGAGTACTGGCCGCTGTAGGAAGGCGCCTGCGGGTTCGCCCCCTGGGGGTTCCACTGGCCCTCTCCGAACTGTGGAGCGCGGGCCTCCGCCGACTGCGGCTGCCACGGCTCCCTCTGCCCCTGCGGGGCCGCGAAGGATGCCTGCGGCTCCTGAGGACGCGGTGAGTCCTGCGAGGCCTGGGCGTGCCCGTCGGGCTGCGGTTCCGAGTGGGGCTGGGCCCCCGATGCCCCGGCCCACGGATCCTGAGCGGCCCCGGGGCCGCTGGGCGCCTGGGCATGCTCGCCGGACTGGATCAACGCATCGGCCCGGGCCTGCGCGTCGGACTGGGTCCCCCAGGCGGGTTCCGGCTTCGCGGGGGGCTCGGCCGCCGACGCCTCCGCCTGCGGTTCCTGGGCGGCCCCGGACTCGCCGGGAGCCTGCGCCTGCGCGTCGGAGTGCGCCGCCACATCGGCCCCAGCCTGCCCACCGGGCTGGGCGCCCCACGCGGGCTGGGACTCCGCGACCGGCTGGATCTGTGCACCGGGCTGGCCCCACTGACCCTGAACGGGCTGAACCTGCCCACCCGGCTGGCCCCACTGACCCTGGACCGGCTGAACCTGCCCACC
>ERZ773065.1882-NODE-1882-length-10289-cov-6.696502_pt1 | contig 10289 bp, 12 predicted proteins | sample MGYA00580623_ERZ773065 | MGnify/ENA primary metagenome ERZ773065 (study PRJEB29015, sample SAMEA2738017) | human oral metagenome | biome: human oral; feature: human-associated habitat; material: dental | place: China | collected 2047 ...
GGTGAAAGAGCCTTTGTGGAGCTCTAGAACCATTATAGGCTGGCAAGTAATCGTTTGTTAGTGACGAACTATTTTGGTATAATATGGGGAGTTTTTATGAAAATTGCTTTAGTCACAGGTGCTACTTCTGGAATAGGCTATGAAATATCAAAAAGATTATTAAAAATGAATTACATTGTCTATGGTATAGGTAGAAATTTTATAAAAAATAATGAAAATATTTTTAAAGAATATGAAAATTTTATCCCTGTTACTTGTGATTTATCAAAACTTGATGAATTGGAAAAAACTTTACATTCATTGAAAAAAATAAAATTTGATTTAATAGTAAATTCAGCAGGACTTGCTTATTTTGGTTTACATGAAGAGATAAATATAGCCAAGATTAAAAATATGATATCAGTGAATTTACAAGCTCCTCTTGTAATCAGTCAATATTTTTTAAGAACTTTAAAAGAAAATAAGGGAACAATAATAAATATTTCATCAGTTACTGCAAATAAAGAAAGTCCTTTAGCTTGTGTTTATTCGGCAACAAAAGCAGGACTTAGTCAATTTTCAAAAAGTTTGTTTGAAGAAGTTAGAAAAAATGATGTTAAGGTTATAACAATCTATCCAGATATGACTAAGACAAACTTCTATCAGAATAATACATATTTTGAATGTGATGATGATGAAAAAGCATATATAAAAAGTGAAGATATAGCAAAAACTATAGAGTTTATTTTAAATCAAAGTGACAATATAGTTTTTACAGATGTGACAGTAAAGCCTCAAAGGCATAAAATAAAAAAGATAAAAAGAAAGGAATAATACAGATGAATATTTCAATTCTAGGAAGTGGGAGTTCAGGGAATTCAACTTTTGTAGAAATAGAAGACTATAAATTATTGGTAGATACAGGTTTCAGTTGTAAAAAGACTGAAGAAAAATTGGAAATGATAGGTAAAAAATTATCAGATATATCAGCGATTTTAATAACTCATGAGCATAGTGACCATATAAATGGAGCAGGGGTTATTGCAAGAAAATACGATATTCCTATCTATATAACTCCTGAAAGTTACAAGGCAGGAGCAAGTAAATTAGGAGAAATAGATAAATCATTAATAAAATTTATAGATGGTGACTTTGTACTTGATGATAAAGTCAAGGTTTCACCATTTGATGTGATGCATGATGCTGAAAGAACTATTGGTTTTAGATTAGAAAGTCAGCTTAATAAAAAAATAGCGATATCTACTGACATTGGTTATATAACAAATATTGTTAGAGAATATTTTAAAGATGTTGATGCCATGGTAATAGAAAGTAATTATGACTTCAATACTCTTATGAATTGTTCGTATCCTTGGAACTTAAAAGAAAGAGTTAAAAGTAGAAACGGACATCTTTCAAATAATGAATGTGCAAAATTTATCAAAGAGATGTATACAGATAAATTAAAAAAAGTATTTTTAGCTCATGTTAGTAAGGATAGCAATAACCTAGGTTTAATAAAAGAAACACTAATAGATGAATTTTCAGGAATGTTAAGAAAACCAAATTGTGAAATTACAAGTCAAGATAATGTAACAAAATTATTTACTATAGAATAAGTGGGTGATAACTTATGGAAGAGATATCAGAATTATGGGAAGAGTTAAAATTTGAACTTGGAAGTGTAGGTATTGAAACTTTACCTAAAGATAAACAAGAAGTATACATAGGTATGGGAAATAGAAATGCAGATATTTTATTCATTGGAAACGATCCTAAGCTATATTTAGCTGAAGATTATAAGGTTGAAGCTCAATCAAGTGGAGAATTTCTTATAAAAATTTTTGACTATGCTGGAATAGTTCCTGAAACTTATTATATTACTACACTTACTAAAAGAGAAGTTAAAATAAAAAATTTTGATGAGGAAGAAAAGAAAATACTTTTAGATTTATTAAATATGCAGATAGCTTTAATATCTCCAAAAATTGTTGTTTTTTTAGGAAAAGAAGTTGCTCAAATGATTGAAAATAGAGAAGTAGACCTTGAGAAAGAAAGAGGAAAATTTAAAAAATGGAAGGGTGACATAGAATGTTACCTAACATATGATGTTGAAACAGCTATAAAAGCAAGAAATGAAACTGGCAAAAAATCAGCTATTGCAACTAATTTTTGGAATGATATTAAAAATATAAAAGAGAGGCTAGATAATAATGGATAAGAAAGAGGCTAGAAATCTAATAAAAGAAAGAAGAATGAAGCTATCGCTTGAATATATAGAAAATGCCAGTGATAAGATATTTGAAAAATTATTAGAAAATGAAGATTTTAAAAATGCTAAAGTTATTATGTCTTATATGGATTTTAAAAATGAAGTTAAGACAGATAAAATAAATGATTACATAAAGAAAGCTGGAAAGACTTTAGTTTTACCTAAGGTAATTACTAAAGAAAAGATGATAGTGATAGAAGATAAGAATAAATATATTGTGAGTCCTTTTGGTAATTCAGAACCTGATGGAGAAGAATATATTGGTGAAATTGATTTAATTATTACACCAGGAGTTGCTTTTGATAGAGAGAAAAATAGAGTAGGTTTTGGTAGAGGTTATTATGATAGATTTTTTGCAATTCATAAGAATTCTAAAAAAATTGCTATAGCCTTTGAAAAACAAATAATTGAAGAAGGGATAGAAACAACTGAATATGATATGAAAGTTGATACCTTGATAACTGAAGACAATATAATAAAATAACATAAAATAGTTCGTTACTAGCCAGATTAAGAAATGTAATAAAAAATAGTTCATTGCTAGCTAAATTTCTTAACGATGAAAAATTGACATTCGCTACAAATTCAGCAAACTCGCTTCGCTCAAACATGCTGAGATTTGTTCGGCTCATTTCCTTCAATTTTTCATCTAAAATTTAGAATGCAATTTCATTTATTTTTTATCTACATTACAAAATTAAATTTACTCGGCTCATTCTATTTAATTTTTATCCTAAAATCTGGAATGTAACTCACTTATTTTATTTATATCAAGTATGGGAGTTGAAAAAGATGTTAGATCAAGAAATTATAGAAATTGCTAAAAATATTTATGATACAGAAATAAAATCTCTAGAAAAGAGAATGAATAAACTATCAGAAAATTTTGTTAAAGTAGTTAGAAAAATATTTGATTGTAAAGGAAAAGTAGTTGTTACAGGTATAGGTAAAACAGGAATAATTGGTAAGAAAATTTCAGCAACTTTTGCTTCAACAGGTACAACAAGTATTTTTATGAACTCAACTGAAGGTTTACATGGAGACTTAGGAATAATCAATCCAGAAGATATAGTTTTGGCTATTTCAAATAGTGGCGAAAGTGATGAAATACTTGCAATAATGCCAGCAATAAAAAATATAGGTGCTTTTGTAATAGGAATGACAGGAAATATTAATTCAAGACTTGCTAAGGCTTCAGACCTATACATTAACACTCATGTAGATGAAGAAGGTTGTCCATTAAATCTAGCACCTATGTCATCTACAACTAATGCACTTGTTATGGGAGATGCCATTGCAGGTTGTCTTATGAAACTTAGAAATTTCTCACCTCAAAACTTTGCAATGTATCATCCAGGTGGAAGTTTAGGAAGAAAACTACTAACAAAAGTTGGAAATTTGATGAAAACAGGTGAAGCTCTTGCTCTTTGTAAAGCTGACACAAGTATGGAAGATATAGTAATTTTAATGAGTGAGAAAAAACTTGGAGTAGTATGTGTAATGAATGAAGATAACAGCCTTTTAGTAGGAATTATCACTGAAGGGGATATAAGAAGAGCTTTAAGCCACAAAGAAAAATTCTTTAGCTTAAAAGCTAGTGATATAATGACAACTAATTATACTAAGGTTGATAAAGAAGAAATGGCAACTCAAGCTTTATCAATCATGGAAGATAGACCTCATCAAATAAATGTGTTACCAGTGTTTGATGATAATAATTTTGTAGGAGTTATCAGAATACACGATTTATTGAAAGTTAGGTAAAATAAATGAGAGTTAGTATTAGTAATATAATAGTATCAATAAATAAAAATCAAGAGAAAGAAATATATAAAGAATTAGAAAAAAATGGTATTTCTAGGGATAATATAGAAAATTTAAAATATTTAAAGAAATCTATAGATAGTAGAAAGAAGAATGATATTAAATTTATCTATACTTTAGAAATTACATTAAAGAAAAATATAAATTTAGAAAAATATTCAAAACTAAGTTTAGCTAAAGATGAAAGTTATGATAAGAGAACAGCCCTTTATCCTCAAAGAGAAGTTGCTGTTGTTGGAACAGGACCTGCGGGACTTTTTTCAGCCTTAAGACTAGCAGAATTAGGATATATTCCTATTGTATTTGAAAGAGGAGAAGAAGTAGATAAAAGAAATGTAACAACAGACAATTTTATAAAAACTTCTATTCTAAATCCCAATTCAAATATACAATTTGGAGAAGGTGGAGCAGGTACTTATTCTGATGGTAAATTAAATACTAGAATTAAAAGTGAATATATAGAAAAAGTTTTCAAAGAATTTATAGAATGTGGGGCTCAGGAGGAGATTTTTTGGAACTATAAACCACATATAGGTACTGATGTTTTAAGAATTGTTGTTAAAAATTTAAGAGAAAAAATTAAATCTTTAGGAGGAAAATTTTATTTTTCTTCACTTGTTGAAGATATAGAAGTAAAAAATAATGAAATTAGTTCTTTAAAGATTTTAGAAGTAGATAGTGGAAAAAGATATAAATATGATATAGATAAAGTAATTTTTGCCATAGGACATTCATCAAGAGATACATATAAGATGTTACATTCAAAAGGTGTTGCTATGAAAAATAAACCTTTTGCTATTGGAGTAAGAATAGAACATTTAAGAAAAGATATTGATAAAATGCAATATGGAGAAGCTGTTTCAAATCCACTTTTAGAGGCAGCAACTTACAATATGGCTTTTAACAATAAAAAAGAAACAAGGGGAACTTTCTCATTTTGTATGTGTCCAGGTGGAGAAATTGTAAATGCTTCATCTGAAATAGGAGCTTCACTTGTCAATGGTATGAGTTATTCTACAAGAAATGGGAAATTCTCAAATTCAGCAATAGTTGTAGGAGTATCTGAAAGAGATTATGGAAGTCAAATCTTCTCAGGTATGTATTTACAAGAAGAATTAGAAAAGAAAAATTATGAGATAGTTGGAAATTATGGAGCTATCTATCAAAATATTATAGATTTCATGAAAAATCAAAAAACTACTTTTGAAATTGAAAGTAGTTACAAGATGAAGTTATTTTCTTATGATATAAATAATTTCTTCCCAGATTATATAAAAAGAAATCTTCATTCAGCTTTTGAAAATTGGAGTAAAAATAAATTATTTATTTCAAATAAAGTGAATTTAATAGGACCAGAAACTAGGACTTCAGCACCTGTTAAAATTTTAAGAGATTTAAAGGGAGAATCAATTTCTATAAAAGGAATTTTTCCTATAGGTGAAGGAGCAGGTTATGCAGGTGGAATTATGAGTGCTGCTGTTGATGGTATTAAAATTGTAGACTTAGCTTTTAGTAAGAAAATAGTCTAAGTTATTGACAAAGTCTGTATAAAGTTGTATAATATATAAAGTAATTAAATTTTAAGGAGATGGTTCAATATGAAAAAATTATTTGTTTTTGTTATTTTATTATTAGTTGTTGGAGTTTCAAGTATGGCAGCCACTTTTTACCATAGACCAAGACATATGAGATATATGAATGGAGGATCTCAATATCATAATTTTGGAATGTATGAAAGAACATATAATAGAGATTACTGTTCAAATAATTATTATTCTGATGGTTACGATAATGGAGGAAATAGAGGATACTGCCATTCAGGTTGTAGATGGTATTAATATTTAAAAACAGAGCTATTACAGTTAATATATTGTGATAGCTTATTTTTTTTAAATACTGCTTAAATAATATAGTTGTTGATAGAATAAAGATAATAGAATAGGAGTAATAATATGCCACATTTAAAGATTAGAGGAATAGAAAAAAACTTAATAGTTGAAAACAGTAAAGAAATTATTGATGGTTTAACTGAAATTATTGGTTGTGATAGAACTTGGTTTACTATTGAGCATCAAAATACAGAATATATCTTTGATGGTAAAATAGTTGATGGCTATACTTTTGTTGAAGTATATTGGTTTGCAAGAGATGAAAAAATAAAAAAGGAAACTGCAGACTTCTTAACAAAACTAATTAAAAGAATAAATAACAATAAAGACTGTTGCATTATATTCTTCACTTTAACTGGAGATAATTATTGTGACAATGGAGAATTCTTTTAATAAAACAAAAGAAATAGTGACAATATGAACTGCACCTATAATCTTGTGCCCAAGATTATAGGTGCAGTTTTTTGTGGTTGTATAATGTTTATTTATCAAATAGTGTTGATAAAAAACTGATAGAATTAAGAGAATTTTTGAGAATAAAAAACTTAAGAATTTTTTTATTTATGCTTGAAAAAAGTGAAAAAATCACTTATAATATAAAAATAAAGGAGTTGATTTTTATGTTAATTAGATTTAATGTGAAAAATTTTCTATCTTTTTCTGAAAGAGAAGATGGAAGAACAGAAGAATTTTCAATGTTAGCAGGAAAAGTACAAAAAAAGAAAGAACATATTTATGATGATGGGAAAATAAAACTATTAAAATTTGCATCTATATATGGAGCAAATGCATCAGGAAAATCAAATTTGGTAAAAGCGATAGATTTTATGAAAGAAACAATAATAAATGGATTACCAAAAGGACATACTGAAAAATATTGTAGAGTAAAACCTGAAAATAAATCAAAAGAAAGTTATTTTGAGTTTGAAATTAAACTAGGTGAAAAATATTACTCATATGGTTTTGAAATTATACTAAATGAAAGTAAATTTATATCAGAATGGTTAGTTGAACTAAAATCAGATAATAAAGAAAAGAATATTTTTTATAGAGATATACAAGAAAAGGACTATAAATTTGGAGATGATTTTAAAGAGAAAAAATTAAAAAATAAATTGGAAGTATATGCAGAAGATATAAGAAATGATAGCTCAGTGCTATTTTTATCAATTATGAACGAAAATAAAAAGAATTTATATGAAGATTATGAAAATATAAGTATTTTAAAAGATATTTACTTATGGATAAAAGATAATTTAGATATAAATTATCCCAATAGACCAATTTCAGATTATTCTTATATGGCAAATGCTAAAAATGTTAAAGAAGTATGTAAAATTATTTCTGCATTTGGAACAGGAATTACAGATTTTAAAATGATAAATATTCCAATTGAAAAAATAATAAATCAATTACCAAAATCAGTAAAAGATAAGTTAATAAATAATATAGAAGAAAAAATAGTAGAACTAAAACAAAAAAATAAAAAAAGTAAAATATCTTTTATTATGAGAAGTAATAAAGACTTTTTTATTTTAGAGATTAATGGTAATGGAGATATAACTTGTAAAACTATTCAATTTTCTCATGAAAAAAATGATGTATTTTTTAGTTTAGATGAAGAATCTGATGGAACAGTAAGATTACTTGATTTGTTAGAAATTTTGTTATCTGATGATAAAAAAACATATATTATTGATGAATTGGATCGTTGTTTACACCCAAGTTTAAGCTATAAATTTATTAAAACTTTTTTACAAAAAGCTGAAAAATCTAATATTCAATTAATTGTTACAACACATGAATCAAGATTAATGGATTTTGATTTGCTAAGAAGAGATGAAATATGGTTTGTTAATAAAAAGTCATCCGGGGAATCAGATATATACTCTTTAGAAGAATATAATGAAAGATTTGATAAAAAAATAGATAAAGCATATTTAGAAGGTCGTTATGGAGGAGTTCCAATTTTCAGTACAGTTTTTCCTATAGAAAAGGAGGACTAGTACAATGAGAGAGAGAAAAAATTTTGCAGAAAGGACAAGAATTTCTAAAGAAGATAGAACAAGAAAAAAATATTTTTTAGTTTGTGAGGGAAATAGGACAGAAGGAATATACTTTAATACTATAAATGAACTAAAAGATAAAATAGGTATAAATCCATTAATTGAAATAATTTCAATAGAAAGAACTTATACAGAAGAAGGTTGGAGTAATCCTAAGAAAATTCTAGAGCAATTATTAAAAGATCTTGAAGAAATAAAAAATGGAAAAATTTCATATAAAACATTAGTAGATAAAATAATAGAGATTATTATGGAAGATGAAAAAATTTTTTCAAAAATTTCAAAAGAAATCAGTTCAGAAAAAATGATAGAAAACATTAAAAATGATATAGAATCTTTAGATAATATAGTAGAAAATGTTGAAGAAGATTGTGAATTTCTTTTGAATATGATAATAAAAAAGCTTTTTTTGACAATAGAAGAGATACCAAATATATTAGAAACAGTTCTTAAAAATATAGAAAATAAGCAAATAACTTATTCTGAAGATATAGATAAAATGTGTCTTATTGTAGATAGAGATAGGAAAAGTTTTAAAGAAGAACAATACAATTATGTGAAAGAAGAGTGTAAAAAAAAGAATTTTAAACTTTATGTAACTAATCCTTGTTTTGAATTTTGGTTATTATTACATTTTGATGAAGTTCACTTGATAAATAAAGAGGAATTATTGGAAAATAAGAGAGCTAGTTCAAAAGTTAGATTTGTTGAATCAGAGCTAAAAAAATATTTTCCTTACAACAAGAATAAGTATAATGCAGAACTTCTAATACAAAAAATTGACTTAGCAATAGAAAATGAAAAAAGATTTTGTGAAGATATTGAGGGACTTAAAAATGAGTTAGGAAGTAATGTAGGATTATTAATTCAAGAATTAAAAGGAAAATAGAGGGGGATAAAAATGGGAAGTAAAAATGAAGAAAATTTTTTTACTGTAGAAATTGCACAAGATACTCTGGATAGAATAATAGGATTTATAAATACTTGTGATACAAAAGTATCAATTATACTTGCTATTTTTGGTATTATAATAACAATTATTTTTACTGGAAATATAAATATCATTGAAAATTTAAAAAATATTATAAATGATAGTAAGAACATAAAATACTTTCCTATTTTTCTACTATTAATTTCTATTGTTATCTTTTTATATGGTTTAATTATGTTATTTATGGCTTTATATGCAAATATAAAAGCAAGTGGAGAAAAATCAATAATATATTTTAAAGATATTTCCTTAAGTGAAGATTATGAAGCATATAAGCAAAAAATAAAAAATATGAACTCAGAAAATTTTTTGGATGATATTATTAAACAAATATATAAAAATTCGATGATTTGCTCAAAAAAATATGAAAGATATAATTTAGGAATAAAGTGTAGTATGCTTGGTTTTATTTTATTTATAATAGTTTATGGGGGAATTTTATAAAATAAAAGGAGAGAAAAAGTGTATGGCAAGTTATAATTATCAAAATGGAAAAAGTAGAATTGAAGAAATTTTAAATAATAAGATGGAAATTATTCAAAAAGAAAAAGTTCCAAAAGATGAGAATTTTACATTTAGTAATGGTTATTATAGTTGGGTTTCAGCAATTTTTGTTGATATTAGAGAATCTTCTAAGTTATTTACTGACGAAGATAAAGAAAAAGTAGCGAAAATTATAAGGAGCTTTACATCTGAAATTATTGAAATTTTAAAAAATGATGATAATTTAAGAGAAATTGGAATAAGAGGTGATTGTGTATATGCAATTTACACAACTCCAAAAAAAAATGATATTTATGAAATAGCTGAAAAAACATTTTTCATTAATACTTTTATGAAGATGTTAAATAGACTATTAGAAAAAAAAGATTATCCTACTATTAAAGTAGGAATAGGAATGTCAACTGCTCAAGAATTAGTAGTGAAAGCAGGAAGAAAAAATTCTAGTATCAATAGTAAAGTATGGATAGGAGATGCTGTAACTAAAGCTTCAAATTTATCTTCATTAGGAAATAAAGATGGAGTTTTGCCAATTGTATTTTCAGAATTAAGCTATACAAACTTTATTGAGCAATTAGTTAAGAATAATCCAGATCAAGATCCAAAATCATGGTTTAAAGAAGATTGTACTTATGAACATGGAATTTATTATAGTGCAAATATTATAAAAACTTATTTTAATAATTGGATTAAAAATGGAATGAATTAGAAGAAGGGGCTGTTGCAAATTAAATAGTTGAGTCCCAAAAGAAAAAAGATGCTAAAAA
>ERZ773065.1884-NODE-1884-length-10273-cov-2.736250_pt1 | contig 10273 bp, 10 predicted proteins | sample MGYA00580623_ERZ773065 | MGnify/ENA primary metagenome ERZ773065 (study PRJEB29015, sample SAMEA2738017) | human oral metagenome | biome: human oral; feature: human-associated habitat; material: dental | place: China | collected 2047 ...
CGGCTCTTCCCGCGAGAAGACCGCGGTGCCCGAATAGCCCTTCTTCTCGGCATAGCTCCAATTCTGCACGTATCCAGGCAGATCAAGCTCTATCTGGCCCTCCTGGAGCTTGGTCTCCTGCAGGGCGAACACATCGGCGTCGAGGGCGGCGAACGCCTCGTCAAAGCCCTTCTTCACAACGGCGCGCAAGCCGTTCACGTTCCATGAGATGAGGCGCATCGGCGCACCCTTTCCGTATCGTCTGCCTATCGTTCTCGTCTGCCTATCGTTCGGCCGCCCATCATGCGGCTGCCTATCGTGCAGCCGCCCATCGAAGGCCGCCGACGGCGTTATGCCGCCTACCTATCGAAGTTCTCGCCGTCCTCTGACGACGTGCCGTCGAGGACCTTGCCATGCTTAGACCGAGACCTTCCGGAAGCCTTGCGGGACTTGAACGCGCCCATGATCTTCTCGCGGAAGATGATGCCGACCGCCGCGATGGCCCCGACTGCGACCGCGATGATGACCACAGCTTTGAAATCACCGTTGAGCAGGCCGTCCGCCGCAAGCATGGACATGAGCACGCCGGGTACGCGGGCAACGTTCGAGATGATGACGAACTTGCGCATGGGCATGTCGGTCAAAGGAACCAGATACGTGAGCACGTCTTTCGGCATGCCCGGTATGAGGAAGAGCACGAACACCATGACGTCGAGCTTTTCCGATTGCTCGAAATCGGTGACCTTGTCCAGCCATTTCTCGGGAATCATGTCGCGCACGAACGGCGCGCCCAGGCGATGCACGACCGCGAAGAGGATGGCACTCGATATCACGCATCCGATAAGGATGATGGCCGCACCCCCTGCAACGCCGTACATCGCGCCGGCGACGAGCTGCACGACCTCGCCCGGAATGATGGCGACGATGACCTGGAGCAGCTGCAGGCCCAGAAGCATGAGCACGCCCAGAGGACCTGCGCCCTTGATCTTCGCGATCAGCTCCTCGCGCCCCGATTCGGTTCCCATGCCGGCGAACAGCGGCGTGAGCGCGACCGTCGCCGCCACGATGATGGCGATGAAGATGCCGAAACCGATGAGCTTGATGAGGTCGGCCTTGGTCAGGCGTGCAAGGCGGGGCCTTTCGGATACAGGCGCCTCCAGGCGTTCGGCGACTTTCTTTCGTGTGTCGGATACCGTCATTTGGATGCCTTGTCGTATTCTTCCTTGAATGCGGCGAACATGCCGCCGATCGACGGGGCCGAGCCGGATCCCGAGGCGCCCTCGGGCTTCGAGGAGGCCTTCGGACGGGACTCGTCGACATCGAGCGCGCCGTCCGCATCGCCGTCGGATGGAACCGCAAGGGCCTCATCATCGCCCGTGCGGGCGCGGCGATATTCCTCTTTGAAGCTCGAGAACATGCCCTTGCTCGCAGCGATCTGCTTGCCGGTGGCATATGCGCCCTTGTTGATGGCGTCGCCCGCCGCCGCGGCGGCGGCTTGGGCTTTCGGCTTCACCGCATCGGTGGCTTCCTGAATCTTGGCCTGGGCCTTCGCAGTGAATTCCCCGGCGGCTTCCGCCCAGCCGCCTTCGGGTTGAAGCTCCCACACATCGTCGGACACGAGGATGGCGCCCTTGAACGTCTGCTCGGATTCGGATCCGGCGGCGGCGTCGCCCGCAGAGAGATCGACCCCCATGCCGCGGCGGAACCCGAGGATGCAATCGGCCGGAACCTCGAGCGTGCCCAGCAGGTACCGCGACGTCACGCCATTCGACGCGACGACCGACTCGATGTCTCCCGTGATGCGCGAAAACGTCACCGTTCCCACGGTGCCGATGGCCGTCTCTTCGTCCACCATGAGCGGGAGCCCTGACCAAAGGATGCAGGAATCCCAGTTCAAGCCCATACGCTTGCAGGCGGCAGGACCCGACATCTTGGATTCGGGGGCGACGACGATGCGGCCGTCGACGAACTCGAATTCATCGAGCGCGACGAAGACGTCTTTGCGATGGAACATCCAGAGCAGGTCGGGACGCTTCACGATGAAGCCGATGCAGCGCTTTTCCTTGGGGTGGAAGACGCACGTCTTCACGCGGCCGATGTTCTTGCGGCCGCTTTTGCCGCCCCGCACGCGCATCCGCTCGAGGTCGGACGTCGTGATGAGCCCCTTCTTCGCCATGCCCTTGCCTTCCGATATAGACGAAGGCCGGAAAACCGGCCTTCGCGGTCATATGCCATCCGGTCGCTCCGACTCTGCGCTAGGCCTGATCGGCCCCTTCGTCGGCGGCCTTTGCCGGAGCCGCTTCGTCCGCGATGCCGGCGGAATCCGAAGATGCGGCCTCTTCCTGGGATGCGGCGACGTTCGCGGCGACCTGGGCAGCGATGCGCTCGCGCGCCTCGTTGATCTTGTCGCGCAGCTCGTCGTCGGAACCGAAGGCCTCGGCGCCGCCTGCGATGGCTTCCTTGGCGTTGCCTGCGACTTCTTCAGCCTTGGCGGCGACCTTCGCAGCGGTGTCCGTGATGATCCTGCGCGCGTTGTCGACGGTCACGTAGGTACGCTGAGCCTGCGCGACCCCATCGCCGTCCGCAGCTCCGGCCGCGGCAGGCGCAGGTGCGAAACCGGCGGCAGCGACGTAGCCTTCGCCCTTCCGGCGGATTTCCTCGGCCTTGGCATTCAAATCGTCCGCCGCCTTGTTCAGCGTGTCGACGACGGTCTGACGGAACTCAGGATCGTTCATGTACTTATAGGCAGCGACGGCGCTTACGCCTGCCAAGCTTCCAACGATCAGCGTTTTGAACGTTCCCATGGCTTCCTCCTTGGACGTCGCGCCGAAGCGCGTCTGTACGCATGTGCAGCATTATACGAGCGTGCCGCCGCGGTAGCGGGATTCGTATCGCCCGACGTTGCCGTTTGGTTGCTGCCTGCCCTTATTGTGCGCATAACGACGCACGAATGGCTACGAAGCGGAATCCTTCGCGAGAATCCCATTGACCAGGGCGACCGCCTCGTTCAGGGCGCGAATCGCGATACGGTCGTCGGAAAACGAAATCTCCACCTGGGCGTTTCGAGATCCGTCCGGATTGACGCCGCCCCAACGGGACGATCCGACGAAGGTCGCGGGCGATTCCCGCCTCTCGTGCAATCCGTTATTGACCTGGGAATCTATTGCAAGATGTTCGATGAGGTGCGGAATGGACGTATGGTCGGCGACGGCTCCGAACGTATCGCCCTCGTCGTTGATGCATGTGTGGCGAAGAAGATTCGGATGGCACTCGAGAACCCGCGCCATGACACGCGGCGACGTGAGCCCGAACCGCACGTGCGCGACGCTCAAGGTCGCGACGATGCGGTCGCTTCCGATAGAGATGCGATCGACCGAAACCGGAGGACGCGAAACGGCGCTATTCATGCTCCTCCGCACCCGCCCCCGAAGGCGGAAGCATCGCGCCGTTCGACGCGCTGCGCACGCCCCCGGCCAACGTGACCGTCGCAGACGAATCGATGGAATCGAGCGAGGAATCGGCGCCTTCCGAGCCTGCGCCTTCGCCCTTGTCCGACGAGGATGCAGCATCGCCCGAATCCTCCCCTTCGGCCTCAGGGGGGCTTGGAAGCGCGGCCGCTCCGTTCACGATCTTCGCCTTCGCGGACGAATCGTCGGACAGGCGCGAGAGCTTGGTGGCGACCGAAGCATCCCCGTCCTGCTCGGTGATGACGAGATGCTGTCGATCGGCGGAGAACGCATACGTGCCCGAACCCGAAAGCCCCTGGAAATCGAACGAGATCGTCTTGTTCCAAGTATCGAGCGCGTAGGCATACGGCAGGTTGTTCGGCATATTGATCGAGCCGTCGTCGATGACCACGGTCATGGATCCGTCGTCGGTGATCCATTCCCCCTGGATGTCGGCGGTATCGTCATAGCGGAAGAACGTCTGCCATACGAAGCCTGCGCCCGCGATGATCACGACGAAAGCCAGGACGGCAAGCGTGATGAGCGTCACCTTCTTCCAATTCGTCTCGCGTACGAGCGACGAAGCGGAGGGCTTCGCGCCTTCCTCCTTCGCGGCAGCGGCCTTCGATTCGGCGGCAGATGCCTGGTCGGTCGGAAGCGCGCGCGAGAAGAACGCCTCGTCGGATTCGAGGAACGACGCGTCCAGCCCGCCCGTTTTGGAGATGCTCCGACGGTTCTGCACGGGCGGACGCGCTCCAGCGGGATTTCCCTTTCCGACGCTCGCGTCCGGCGTATCGGCCGGCGCATTCGCGGCAGGAGCCTCGGGCTGCGCGGCGGTTTTGCCGGACGTCGATGCCGCAGCCGCGGCTTTCGCGTCGCGCTCAGGAGCGCGCGTCCCGCGAGATACGTCGTTTTTCGGATCGATCCGCGTCGTGGAATCGGGCGCAGCAGAAGAGGCGGGGCTTTTCTCCGTGCGACGCGCGGAAGCCCGCCTCTTCCCCTTGACCGAAGGACGCCTTGGCGATTCGCTCATGCCCTCTGCTTCTATTCAGGCTTGATGCGCTCGACGCCACCCATGTAGGGAACAAGGACGTCGGGCACTTTGACGGAACCGTCGGGCTGCTGATAGTTCTCGATGACGGCGGCCATCGTGCGCCCCACCGCAAGGCCGGAACCGTTCAGCGTGTATGCGTAACGCGTGCCCTTGAACGAAGCGGCGTCGCGATACTTGATATCGGCGCGACGCGCCTGGAAGTCGGTGCAGCACGAGCACGAGCTGATTTCCTTGTAGCCGTCGTAGCTCGGCAGCCAGACCTCCAAGTCGTATGTCTTGGCCGCGGAGAATCCCAGATCACCCGTGCACAGGCTGATGACGCGATGCGGCAGGCCGAGCAGCTTCAGGATGTTCTCGGCATCGGCCGTCATGAGTTCGAGCTGGTTGAAGCCGTCTTCGGGCGTCGCGAACTTCACCATTTCGACTTTGTCGAATTGATGCACGCGGATAAGGCCGCGCGTGTCGCGACCCGCGCTGCCCGCTTCCTCGCGGAAGCAGGGCGTGAACGCGCAGTATTTCAGGGGCAGATCGGAGGCGTCGAGCACTTCCTGCGCATGGATGTTGGTGAGCTGCACCTCGGCGGTCGGAATGAGATACATGCCTTCACGCGTCTTGAACAGGTCGTCTTCGAATTTAGGCAGCTGGCCGGTGCCGAACAGCGTCGTGGCGTTCGCCATGACCGGCGGCCACCATTCCTTGTAGCCGCGCGAGATGTGGGTATCGATCATGAAGTTGATGAGGGCGCGTTCGAGACGGGCGCCGAGGCCGCCGAGCAGCACGAACCGGGTGCCGGCGAGCTTCACGCCGCGTTCGAAGTCGAGGATGCCGAGCTCGGGACCGAGATCCCAATGGGCCTTGCATTCGAAATCGAATTCGGTCGGCGTGCCCCAGCGGCGAATCTCGGGATTCTCCGTTTCATCCTTGCCGACCGGCGTGGTGTCGGAAGGCAGGTTGGGCACGTGGCTCAGAAGCTCGGTCAGAGCGCGTTCGGCTTCATCGCGCTTCGCGGACGCCTCGGCGATCTTCTCGTTGATGACGCGGACGGATTCCTTGGCCGCTTCCGCCTCTTCGTTCTTTCCCTCGCGCATCAGCCGCCCGATTTCCTTGGACGCAGCATTGCGCCGGGCCTGAAGGCCTTCTTCTTCGGAGATGAAGGAGCGGCGCGATTCATCCAGCTCGTTGAACGCATCGGAATCCCAGGAACCGTTGCGGTTCTTCATGGCCTGCGCCACGACATCTTGGTGTTCGCGCACGAACTTGATATCAAGCATGCTTGCTCCTCACGTTGCCTCCGAAGATGGTGACCTAGTATACCCCACGCTTCCGCGCGGCCGCCGAGGGCATCGGGCGTCACACCCTATTTGCAAGCCGAAATGCACACGGCACGGGACGAGTGCCGCCTGCGCTGCCGAAGCGCGCCCATGCAAGGCCGCGATCCTCCGACGAAGAGGCGACGGGCGGTTTTTCGATGCGCTTCTTGCGTGCCCGCAAAGGGGTTTACTACAATGCACGGGTATTTCGAACGCACGTTCCCGAATCCGGCGGACCGGGCGCCCCGAGCGCGGGCGCGACAGGAAAGAGACGCGATCTTCCATGGACCTTCAGGCCATCTACAGCTTTCTGTTCGAATCGTACGCAGGCATCGGCGTGCTCGTGGCGAGCGCGCTCGTGCTCAGCATCATCGTCGCCGTCATCATGGAGTGGAACACGCGCCGCACGTTCGTCGATCGCGGACTCGCGGACGAAGAGGACGATTGGAGCTTCTTCGACGACGATGACGAGGAAGAGGGCAAGTAGGCCGAAAACGGCATCCCGGAATCCGACGTGCGCGCCGTCGATAAGGCGTATGCACCGTTCCGCTCGCACGGACACCTGGCGCACGACGCATCGTCTGCAACATGGCGCCAGACTGGAACCCTAGGTGCGTTGTTCGTGCTCCCCCTGCTCATATGCGCGATGCTCGCAGTTGCGGCCGTGCCGATGCCCGTGACGGGCTTCAGCATCATCGCGCCGAAGCGCAGGGACGAATGCCTCGCGCAGGCCGTTGCGATACAGGTCGTGACCGATGAAGATGCAGCGATCCTCCTCTATCTCGTCTGCCCCCGTCACCGCCCACGTACGCTCCACCAGATCGAAACGCATCCACTGATTGCCGCAAGGCAGCGCTCCTTTGGCGCGGTCGAGGCGTCCGAACACGCCCGCCGACATGGCATCCAGAAGCCACAGAAGATGGCTCGGCGTCGGCAGGGCGGCATGATCGAGCATCATGGTTTCCAGCTCGTCCGGGCATCCTGGCTCGTCCGGCTCGAAGCCCCCTTCGGCATCTGCGACTCCGTCGAACGAACCGTCCACGCGTCGCTCCAGAAGAGACGACCACCATTCGTCCGGCAGGTCGGACCACGCGCCCATCACAAGCTCCGCCTTGGGATTGAGCTTTGCCGCCAGCTGTTCGACAGCCTGCTCGGCACCGAGGGCGCCGAGCTTGGACACGACGATGGATGCGGCGTTTTCCACCTGGTCGTCGAAGACCTCGGGAGCGTTTCTGCGCTGGGCTTCCCACGCGCCGGCATCCACGACGGCGACGGGCGCCAGAAGTTCGATGCGCACCCACGACACCTGCGCGAGGTTGTCCATCACGCGGCCGAGCCTCGCCACGCCCGTGGGTTCCACGATGAGATATTCGGGATCGAGCGTGTTGGAGATCGTGAGGACCGATGTGGCGAAGTCCTGCTTGCCTGAGCAGCAGATGCAGTTCTCCACCGATTCCCAGACCTTGAGATCGGAGTCCGCGCGCAGACGCCGGGCATCGACATCGGCCTCGCCGTATTCGTTCTCGTAGATGACGACGTCCTTGCCCGTGCGCCGCACGAGCTCTTGGATAAAGGTCGTCTTCCCTGCGCCGAGAAATCCTGAGACGACAAGAACCTTCACGATACGACCCCCCTGATGTGCCGACGGCATGCCGAAGGGGCCACCGCTGCAGACGATGGCCCCTTGATGGACGGATGGCGCTAGTCGATCACGACGACCGGCTTGATGAGGTCGGCGGGCTTGTCCCTCATGAGGAAGAGCGCCTCTTCGATGTGATCCCAGCCGTGGAACAGATGCGTGACCTCGGGATGCAGATCGAGTCGACCGGAAGAGACGAGGCTCGCAAGCTTCTCCATGCGCAGACGGCCGCCAGGCATGAGGCCGCCGCGGATATCCTTGTGACCCATGCCGACGCCCCATTCGACGCGCGGGATGTTGATGTAGTCGCCGGAGCCGAGATAGTTGACGTTGCCGATCTTGCCGCCGGCCTTGAGGGCCTTGACGGCGGGCTCGAAGGTCGCGACGGTGCCGCCGGCGATGCAGACGCGATCGACGCCCTTGCCGCCGGTGAGCTCCATCACCTGTTCGTCGATGGGGCCGTTCTTATACGAGATGAAATCGGTTGCGCCGTAGCCCTTGGCAGCCTCGACGCAGACGGGACGGGTGCCTACGGCGATGATGCGGGACGCGCCGCGCAGAGCCGCGCCGGCGACGGCCATAAGGCCGACAGGGCCGATGCCGACCACGAGGACGGTATCGCCGAACTGCACGTCGGCGAGCTCGACGGCATGGAAGCCGGTCGGAACCATGTCGGAAAGGATGCAGGCATCCGCGGGGTCCATGCCCTCAGGCATGAGGGCGAGGTTGCCGTCGGCATCGTTGACATGGAAATACTCGGAGAAGACACCGTCTTTGAAGTTGGAGAACTTCCAGCCGGCCAGCATGCCGCCGGAATGCATGGAATACCCGGCCTGGGCTTCGAGGGAATTCCAGTCGGGCGTGATGGCGGGGATGAGGACGCGGTCGCCGGGCTTGAAATCCTTGACTTCGGAGCCGACCTCGACGACTTCGCCGGAAGCCTCGTGGCCGAGGATCATGTCGTGGCGATCGCCGATGGCGCCTTCCCACAGCGTATGGACATCGGACGTGCAAATGGCGACGGCAAGGGGTTTGACAATGGCATCGAGCGGACCGCATTTAGGCGTATCCTTCTCGATCCAGCCGGATTCGCCGATCCTGAGCATCGCGTAACCTTTCATGGAACACCCTCTTTCTCTTGAAAAAGCACTAATTCCACTTCTGAACAGCCGAAATACATCAAAGAACATGAACGTATGACGGCTTTATCGAGTGTAGCATCCGAAGAGAATCTAGGGTGCGAAAGGGGGCGTGAACGACCGTTTGAACCGCCTGGACGGCGTATACCGATGCTGCTTCGATCGAAATCGAAGCAGCATCGCAAGAGCCTCTATGCGGATTCCCGGCTGCACGCATGAAGGCGCGAGACCGCAGCAGGCATCCCGTTGCCGAAAGATCGATCGCGCTATGCCAGCAGGGACGCGACCTTCCCCAAAAGCGGCTCGAAGCTCACGCCGCGATTCTGGAAGTCGGGCTGCTGGGCGGAAACGAGCATCGCATCGTGCGTGAGCAGCCCGGCGAACGAGACGGCATCCGCGAGGGTGCGGCCGGCCATGATGGCGGCCAGGAGCGCGCTTGCGTACAGATCGCCCGTGCCGTGGAGCATGTACGGCACGAATTCGTTCTTCACCTCGAAGAAACCGGTATCTGCCCCTGCGACGAAATTCCTGATGAGGCCATCGCCGCGCTGGATGCCCTTCAGGACCACGTTCTTCGCGCCGCACGCGAGCAGCGCGTCGATGATGCGATGCGCCTCGTCGTCGGAGATGTTCTCCCCGCCCCACGCATCGCCGATCGGCTCGCCCAGGATGATGGCGGCTTCCGTCAGGTTCGGCGTCAGAAGATCGGCGTCAGACGCCAGATCGGCCATGGCGGCGCAGAGGTCGGGCGTGTACGTGGGATAGACCTTGCCGTGATCGGCCATGACGGGATCGACCACCTTGAGGGCGCCGGGATAGGACGCATAGACGCCGCGGATGATATCGACCTGCTCGGCCGATCCGAGGAAACCGGAATACACGGCATCGATATCGACGCCGATGCCCTTCCAGGCGTCGAGATAGTCGTTCAGAATATCGGTGGTGTCATGCATGTACCATCCCGGAAATGCGGTATGGCTTGAGAAAAGTCCTGTTGGAACAGGACAGACATCGCAACCCGCAGCAGACAGGACCGGAATGGCCACGCCGAGCGAGCACTTTCCGTATCCGCACAGATCGTGGATGGCGGCGATGCGGGGGATGTAGGCGCCCTGGCGTTCGTACAGAACGGTTTCCTCGGCCTTGCTCATAGATAAACCCACCTTTCCAGTAGTTTTTATGTATAAACCATCATACATGGTTATGCCCCGAGAGCGTGCATGCAGCGATATATACGAAAACGGGCGCAGACGAGCGGCCGTCGTAAGCGACCTGTTTTCACGAGCCTTGACCGTCTTCGATGCTGTATACGATATCCAGCAATTCCTCGCGATTATGGACGCCTATCTTCGTGTAAATGCGTTTGATATGAGTCTTCACCGTACTGAGCGCGATACCCTCGACGTCGGCGATATAGGGAGCACTGCGACCTTGCGCGATCAGGAAAAGAACCTCGGTTTCACGCCGTGAAAGCGCGAAACGATCTCGTGCGCCCTCTATCTGCCGATCCAGAGGCGATGCCGATCGACCGGCGCCCCTCTGCGTCAGCTTGAACAGATATCCAACCGCAGCCATCAAGTAGACGACCTTGAGGAACAGATCGACTGCGCGGCTCGATTCCCAGCTCAACACAAGCTGAAGTGCGGTATACAGCAGGAAGGATGCCGAGATCAGCGCGATCATCAAGCCGAATGCGAACGCAGGAG
>ERZ773065.1886-NODE-1886-length-10272-cov-2.156406_pt1 | contig 10272 bp, 7 predicted proteins | sample MGYA00580623_ERZ773065 | MGnify/ENA primary metagenome ERZ773065 (study PRJEB29015, sample SAMEA2738017) | human oral metagenome | biome: human oral; feature: human-associated habitat; material: dental | place: China | collected 2047 ...
CAGCACTTTGCCTCTTTGTTAGCTTTTTGCACAAAAATTTTGGAGCGGATTTCGCCCGAGCTTAGGTAAAATTTCAAACTAAGTTTAAATTAGAATTTTGCCAATAGAATTTTTGCTGCTAAAATTTCACTCACAATTTACGACGAAATTTAGCGCAAAATTCTAATTTTTCACTCCGCTTAAAATATCCAAATCCTTGTTATACACCTTGGTATCTACTTCAAAAATTCCAAGCAGCGTGTGAAAAAGATTATCGTGCGAAAAAGCATTATCCTTATGTGATTTAAGCGCGCTTAGATCATATCTTTCGCGCATTTTTCCCTCACCTAGCCAAATAATCGCGCCGATATGCTTTTGCGCCTCGGGAGCAAAAAGATAGGGCATACCGTGCAGATAAACGCCGCCCTCGCCGAGGCTCTCGCCGTGATCGCTCATATAGATCATCGCCGTTTCGTGCGTCTTAGAATACGGCTTTAAAAATTCTATAACCTTGCTTAAAAAATAATCCGTGTATAAAATCGCGTTATCGTAGGCATTTGAAATTTCTTGCTGCGAGCAGTTTTCAAGCTCGTTATCGCGGCAAACGGGGCTAAATTTTTCAAATTCTTTCTTATAGCGCTTGAAATACGCAGGCCCGTGATTACCCATCTGATGCAGCACGATTAATACGTCTTTGCCCGCGTTTTCGGCGATAAATTTATCAAGCCCCGCAAGCATCCCCTCGTCCCTGCACTCTACGTCGCAGATCGGATTATTTTGCGGAATTTTAAAATCCTGATATTTCACGCGCAGCGCCACACCTTTGGAATCGGAATTGTTATCGCGCCACAAAATCGCCATGTCATCAGCGCGGTTTAGTATGTCCAATACGTTTTGCTCCTCCGCAGCCTTTTCGACGCTAAATTCCTCGCGATTTAGCAGCGAAAACATGCACGGCACGCTTTGCGCCGTCGAAGTGCCGCAAGAATGGGTATTGCTTAGGCTTACGACACCCTGCTCTTTGGCTAGTAGCGGATTAGTATCCCGCTCGTAGCCGTTTAGCGAAAATCTATCCGCTCTCGCCGCTTCGCCCACGACTACGACGACGAGTTTTTTTGAGCTTGTAGAATTTTCATCGATATGCGCGTCCATAGCGATTTGCATCAGAGGCTGCGAGCCCTGCTTTTTAGATTTTGCGGCAAATTTAACGCCGCTGTAGATCCAATATCCGGGATTTGCGTAGCTGCGTAAAATTTTATGCTCTCTGAAAAACGACGCGTAGTATTTGCTAAATCCAAAAAGCAGCGCCGCGATGATTATTATGCAAATGCCCGCTGTTTTGAGCTTAGCTAAAATTTCAAATTTAAGCGGACGGTAGCTAACGCGCGAGCGAGCAATCAGCACGCAGGGTAAGACGCCTAGCGCCAGCACGTAAATTACTAGTCGCGGGCTAAAAAGATCCGCAGACTCGGCAAAGTTCGTCTGAGCTGCGTTACGGATCATCTCCGAATCGATTACGACGTTATAGCTATCCATAAAATACGCCGTAAACGACGAAATAAAAAAGCATATCATCAAAATCGGCTTGGTCGTATAACGCGAGCTAAAAATCGTAAAAAATAGCGTCAAAAAAGCGATCAAAGCTGCCACGTCGCAGACGAGATAGATAAAATTTAGCCCCGAAATTCCGTAGGCATTTATGATATTTTTAAAAAACGAGAAGTTAAAAAACGCCACAAAAGCAAGCGAGCTTAGAAAAATAAGCTTCTGCTGCGACGGATTTTTAAAAAAGCTAGGCACGAGGCGTTCCTTGAGATAAAATTTCAAGTTGAAATTTTACGGCGTTTTGGTAAATGCTCGGAAATTCCGCGCTTCGTATCTCGCAAATCGCAGCAAAATTTTTGTGAAATTTTAAAATTCTTCGCGCATTCATCTTAACTTCATCTTGAAGTTTTAAAATTGCACCATCCAAAATAAAATTTGGAAATAAAATCAAAAGGATTAAAGATGAAAAATCTTAAAGCTTTAGGCGCGCTCGCCGCTACATGCGCCCTTGTAGGCGCATTAAACGCAGGAAACTTTAGCGAAAAAGATGCTAAAGTTTCATTCGATCAAGCGATAGGGATCGCACAGCAAAACTTTGGTGACGCGACTATAAAAAGCGTAGAAATCGACGATGAGCACGGAAGGCTTGTCTATGAGATCGAGTCGTATAAAGAAGGTAGCGAAAACGAGATCAAAATCGACGCTCAAAGCGGCGAAATTTTAAAGACTCAAACGCAAAAGAAGCTAAAGCCTAGTAAAATTGATTATTCGCAGGTCAAAATCAGTGCCGCAGACGCTCGCGCCAAAGCACTTAGCGCAAACGCCGGCTGGGATTTTCGCAAGGTCGATTTAGAAAGTAACGGTGGTAAGCCCGCATACGAAGTCAAACTGCGCCAAGGCATGAGCAAAAAAGAGGTGCTAATCGACGCCGCTACGGGCGAGCAGATCTTGCAGCGTCAAAAATAAGCAAAGGTGCGAGATGAAAAATCAAAGCTTAAAGGGTGGAGCAGATAACTCCACCCAAACTAGTGAGACTTTGAACGCTATGGATTTCAATTTGAATGAAAACATTGATGCTATAATTTATGATGCCCAAAATGTAGACGCGGCTAAAAATTTAGATGAAAATGCGCAGGATTTTTCGGCAAATTTAGCGAGCGAAACAAGCGAGTGGAATCCCGCGTCCTGCGAGCAAAATTCTAAAGATTTTTCCAGCGTGGAATGTTGCGAAAATCAAAAAATTTCTGCGGATGCGAAAGATTATAAGGACGAGCGGAATTCTTTGCAGACGCATGACTTATCAAGTGCGCAAAATTTCGCTAGCGAGCAAAATTTCGCCGATACACAAAATTTTTCTGATACAAGTAATTTCGCAAGCGCGCGAGATTCTGCCAGCGCAGCAAGCTGCGCGGAGGTTTGTAATTCTTGCAAGCCAGTGCTTTGCAGCCACTGCAAACGCGAAATCGCTAAGCAAAATTTCAAGCTTGGCTGCGTAGGATTTGGGCTTTTTGCGCTAAATATCGCAGCAGGCGCACTAAATTTTTTAGGGCGGTTAGGAAGCGTAGCGGATAAAAAGGCAAGCGAGATTAGAGCTAGGCAAAAGGCGCCTGCGAATTAACGGGGCTTCAACGCTACTGAAATTTAGCGGTGCGTAAAATGAGCGGGTTTACACATCCAAGGCGCCGCAAAATTTATGCGTTTTTGGCTAAAATGGCGGATTAGAATTAGCAAAATTTTAAAGGAACGCTTTGAAAATTTTACTTGTCGAGGATGAAAAAGATCTAAATCAAATCATCGCAAAATGTCTGAAAAAGGACGGCTACAGCGTAGATTGCGCCTTTTGCGGCAAGGAAGCACTAGAGTTTTTGGATGTCGCAAAATATGACGCTATCGTGCTTGATGCGATGATGCCTGTGATGGACGGCTTTGAGTTTTTGAAGGCGGCGCGGGCGCGCGGACTGGGCACGCCGGTTTTATTTTTAACTGCGCGGGACGCCAAAGAAGATATCGTCGCAGGGCTTGATCTGGGCGCAGACGATTATATGGTTAAGCCCTTTGATTTTCGTGAGCTTTTGGCGCGGCTTCGCGCAATTATCAGGCGTAAAAACGCTACTGCGGATAACGAAATTATCATAGGGCAAGTGCGCCTAAATCTAAGCAAAAAATCGGTCGTCTGCGCGGGCGAGGTAGTGGAGCTAACGGGTAAGGAATATAGAATTTTAGAGCTTTTGATGCTAAATCGCGGTGCGATTTTAAGCCGAGAACAAATCGGCGAGAGCATTTGGGATTTTAGCGACGAAGCAAGCTCAAACGTCATCGATGTTTTAATCAAAAATATCCGCAAAAAGCTAGGTGAGTACGGCGATATAATAGAAACGAAGCGAGGGCTTGGCTATGTCGTGGCAAAATAGCGAGATTTGGATTAAAATTTCGGCGATTACGAAGCAGATTTTTGCCGCTACGGCGCTTTTCGTATTAAAATTCGTGCGAAATTTTAAACAGAATTTTACGCATAATTTTGCGTGTTTAAAGAAAAGCCGCAAGAAAAATCCCACGCAAAATATCGAGTTAAACCGGGCGTCAAATTTTAAACGGAATTCCACGCAAAATCCGGCATCAAATTCCGCGCCGAATTTTGCTGCTACAAGCGCAACGCCTGACCTAGCGCAAAATTCTAATAGCGTCCTCACGCAAAGTCAAAAACAAAATTTCGTGTCTAAAATCGCGATAAGAAATTTTACTCAAGCCTTATCTAGAGTATTTACAACCGCTAAGGAGAATTTTATCTCACGCGCGCTACCTATCAGCCTACGCGTGACGCTTTATTACAGTGTATTTATTTTGGCACTTGCAGGCGCTATTATCGGCATTTGCAGCTATATTTTAGACGAAGTATCAGGAAGCTCCGTCAGCCAAAAAAAGCTTGCCCGCTTAGTGCAAAAAGCCGCGCGCGAGGGAAAATTTAAAAGCTTTGATGACGGTGTATTTTTCTACGAGCATGACGGGAAAGGCGGCGTGATCGCAGGGTTTGTGCCTAAAGGCTTCGAGCCTGCGATGCCGCTCTCGCCTCAAGGCGCGCGCGAGGTGGAGCTTGACGACGATGAGTTTTTCTATTACGACGCGCAGATCAAAGGACGCAGCGCATGGATACGCGGCGTCATCGCAGTTAGCGAGTTTGAGCTTGCGATGAAGCGCGTGATGCTGATCGCTCTTATCCTATCGCCGCTATTTGTGGTGCTCGTCATCTACGGCGGCTACGCGATCATAAAAAGAGCGTTTAAGCCCGTGCGCACTATGTCGCGTACAGCTAGCGAGATCGGAGCTAGCGGCGATTTTACGCGGCGAATAGAACTACCGCGAGGCAAAGATGAGCTAAGCGCGCTCGCAGCTACGTTTAATGAAATGCTAGCATCACTGCAAAGCGCGTTTGAGCGCGAGCGGCAGCTAAGCGCCGACCTTTCGCATGAGCTGCGTACGCCCGCTGCCGTCATACTGGCTCAAAGCGACTACGCCATTGCCTATGAGCAAGACGCGAGTGAGGCAAAGGAGAGTTTCGCGGTCATCAACAATCAAGCGCGTAAAATTTCGGCGCTAATAGAGCAAATTTTAGAGCTTGCTCGCTTACAGCGTGGCGCGCGTTTGGCACCCGTAAGCTTAAGCAAAATCGCAAACGAGTGCGCGCAAGACTTTCAACTTTTGTGCGCACAAAAGGGGCTAAGCTTTAGCTCGCAGATAGCCGAGGGCGTGCGCGTAAACGGCGATGAGCTGCTTTTGATCAGGCTGATTAACAATCTTTTAAGCAATGCTTTAAAATTTACGCGCAGCAGCGTCGTTTTAGAGCTTTGCGTGAGCGCAGACGCGTGCGAACTTAGCATAAGCGACGATGGAGAGGGCATCGAACCTGCTTTGCAAAATAAAATTTGGGACAAGCTCTATCAAATCGAGCGCTCCAGAAATCGCGAGCAAAATAGTGGCGCGGGGCTCGGGCTAGCCATCGCCTCACAAATCGCAAAGATCCATGGCGCGCAGATTTCGCTGCGTAGCGAAGTAGGACGCGGAAGCAAATTTAGCGTGGAATTTAAGAAGGTTTAGGCGGTTTTGTGGGCTTGGTGGCGTAAAGAAATGCTGGGCGACGAAATTCTTAAAATTTTATCGCCTATCGTTGCTTAAAATTTAACGACTATAACCGTATATAGGGGCGATGGTGTAATTTTAAAATTAGGCCGGCGTCGCCAATAATATCGGATGATTTTTGCGATGGTCGTGCGCTTTTAATTAAATGGGCCAAATTTTAAAATTTAGTTTTACCGCGAAATTCCACGGCGAATTAATAAGGCAAGGCGCGGCATTTTGCCCTTGGGCGAAGTGATAAGGCAAGCGCTTTAGAGCTTAAGTGGGCCGGCGCGGGTAATTTAAGAATTTTGAGGTATGCGGCAAAATAAGCCTTCGCTGAAATTTCACGGCGCAGTATTGCAGAATAAACCTTTGCTAAAATTCTAAGACGCCACATTCGGCTCTAGAGAATTTAAATTTAGGAGTATCTAGCGACCAAGTAAAATTTAAATACGGAGCAAAAAAGACGAACTAAGATTTAAGGCCGCCTACATAAGCGAAATTTTGTATTTTTGCCCGCTTCGTCCTCGTAGCTTACGGCGATATAATCAAAGCCGTTTGTCTTACCTCGCCCGCCGTTTATTAGTATGACCCTACCGCGCTCGTCGGTCTCGTATCCGTAGCGTGTGCTATAGCCAAATTTTACGCGGGTCTTGCGCGGCGGTAGATTAAATTTCACTATATAGCGACGGACTACTTTTTCTGCATCGAGCTTGTCGCGAAACGTCGCGCTTTAGCCGTGCGCAGTGCTATCAAAAAGTAAAATTTCCTCGCCCGTTTTTACGCATTTGATTGCGAACTTGCGAGGCATGAGCTCGTCCTCATAAGTCTGCGGCGATGGACTTTTCTAAATTTTTCGCCCTGCCTAGGATCGTAATCGCTCTGCGCTCGCATATATTTACGCACCTGTAGCAAAGCGTGCACTCATCGCCGAATTGCGCCTTTTTGCAAGCGAGCTTTATGTTTCGCATCGGGCAGGGTTTGACACAAGCCCCGCATCCGCTGCATCGCGATGGATCGAGGCTCGGCTTGCGCTTGGCAAAGGGGCTTTTATCCCAAATTTTCATCCAAAGTCGCTGTCCTAAAAACCCTGCGATACGACAAAGCGCGCCCAGCCCCTCTTGCGGCGGACAATTTGCGCTAAGCGCCTCCGCAACGCGTCTGACTTTAGCGTCCGCCTCTTTGATTATGCGCTCGTTTTTCGCTTGCGAGTAGCCAAAAATCGCCACATCGAGGATAAACGCGGGCATTTTGATATGAGCGCCGCCCGTTATGTTTGCGCCGAATTGTTTTAAAACCCTAGCCGCGCACCCTGCTCCGTCGCCGCTGAAAATCTCCATCGTAGCGAGGATGAATACGTTTTTGCCGCTAAAGCTCGCGCCATTTCGGTAGAGGAAGTCGCGCACGATACGCGGTAGGTCGCTAAAATAGACGGGATATGCCAAAATGACGTCGTTGTGGTGCTTTAAAAGCTCGCCGCAAGCCTCGCTCTCGATCGAGACGCAGACGCCGCCAAGATGAGCGATGAGCTTATCTGCGCAATGCTTCGTGTTGCCCGTGGCGCTAAAATAGATCGCTATCATGCCCGCCCCCAAACTATGCGAATTTCGGTGAAATTTAACCCTTACCGAACGAATAGAATTTTACGCTTTTTTGCATAAAATTTTAAAATTTAGACGTGACGGCGAAATTTAAATATGCCGTCGCGCCCTAAAAAAGCAAAATCAATTCAGATATTTTCTGCCGCCACCATGCCAAAAACCATACAATCAGCCATGCTCATAGTACCGAGCCTACTTGCGCCGTGAACGCCACCGGTGATTTCGCCCGCTGCATATAGCCCTGCGATCGGCTCGCCGCTAGCTGCGTCGATAACCTGGGCTTTGGTATTGATCTGCACGCCACCCATACAGTAAAGAATTTTCGGGCTTGTTTGACACGCATAAAATGGAGCTTTTGATACGTCGATACCGCCTACATCGGCTTTTGTCAAAGGCTTGCCAAACTCCGGGTCACTTCCTGCTTTGACATAGCCGTTAAAATCCGCGACGGTTTTTAAAAACGGCTCCAGCGGAATTTTATAAAATTTCGCAAGCTCTTCCAAGGTATTAAATTTTTTGATTGAGCCTGCTTCTACACCTTTTGACGTATAGACTGGATTATTTGCATCAACTGCGGCTTGATCGCAGATATTTACGGGATAGTTGTCGTTATTTTCGCTCTCCGCCATGCATTTAAAGATCGCTTCGGTTTTGATCTTGCGCCCGGCGTGCTCGTTCATAAAGCGTTTACCCGTCTTTGGATCGACAGTTAGACCATAGTCGTTAGCGCAGTGATTTGAAAATAACGCAGAAGTACCAAATCCCTTCTCGCTAGGATTGGTATAAGGATTTAGTTGAATCCAGCTGAGTTGCAAAGGATTCGCACCTAGCTTCATCGCCGCGATAAGCGCACCTGCGGTAGCACCGGGTTGGCTTACGGTTTCGATATTGTCTTTTAGATACGGCACCTGCTGCGCGCGAAACCATTTATCTGAGCTGTATCCACCCGCAGCCAGAACGACGCCATCTTTGGCTTTAAAAAATTTTACTTCGCCACTTTTGTTTTCCCTATCATCGCTAGCAAGCTGCGGATCGAACTTATATTCTTCGCGACACTTTACGCCTACGACGCGACCGCTGTCATCTACGACAAAATCATCAAATTTAGTACGCTTCTTGATTACAGCATTTGCATTTTCCTCGATTGCCTTATGCATCGGCTGGATGTAGCCCGAGCCGCTAGCATTTTTGGCCTGTACGGCGCGCTTTAGCGAGTGTCCGCTAGCAGATATCACCTTGCCCGAAAACTCCACTCCGATGCTTTTTAGGTATTCAAAAGTATCGCCTGCACGGTCGTAGATGACGCCTAGCAAATCTACGTGATTTAAATTTAGCCCGTCTTTTAGGCAATCTGCGATGAAAGCCTCCTTACTATCCGTGATGCCCGCGGCTTTTTGGAATTCATTATTTGGCACCGCCATATTGCCGGCGTTAATGACGGAATTGCCGCCCGCACGGCCCATCTTTTCGATCATAAGCACTTTTTTGCCGCGCTTAAGAGCCTGAAGTGTCGCCATCGAGCCTGCAAAACCGCTACCGATAACGACAACGTCATATTCTTCGTCAAATTTTACATCCTTAGCGTTTTGTACTGCACCAGCACTGCTTGCAGCTAAAGCCAGAGCTCCCGCCGCGCCGATTTTCATAAAATTTCGTCTTGAAATTTCTTGCATTTTTTGCTCCTTGCGTTGAAATTTTATAGATTATACACCCACGTAGCGAAATTTAAAATTTAACGTAAAGACTTAGTGATAGAATTTTAAAAATTTAGAAAAGAAAATTTTAAAAGCGCAAATTTAAAGCGAATAAATTCCGCTCCGCTAGCCCAAGTCTAGGCGTAAATTTTAAAATTTACGGCGCACGGATTTGCTCGCCGCCTGTGCGAAATTTTGCCGCCGCTATAAAATTTTAAAGTGCGCGGTATTCAAATTTAAAACTCGCGCGGCAGAATTTTAAGCGCTTTAAATTTTAAAACGCTTTGAAATGCTACGGCACGCTTTGCGGCTCTATCTTGAAATTTTAAAGACTCACACAGTATTTCGGCGCAAAGCATGCATGGCTACTTTGCGCCGAAATTTCGCGAGCGCTAAATTTAAGCCCCGATTGTTTCGCCAGCGATCATTCCGAAGACCATGCAATCGAGGATCGCGTAGGTTCCGAGTCTGCTCGCGCCGTGCACGCCGCCGGTTACCTCGCCCGCAGCCCAAAGCCCTGGGATCGGCTCGTGAGTAAGGCTAGAGATGACTTGAGCTTTGGTGTTGATCTCAAGTCCGCCCATCGTGTGGTGCACCTTCGGCATCGTGCGGCTTGCGTAAAACGGCGACTTGGAAACGTCGATGCCGTCCAGCTTATCGACAACCTTGCCGAATTCCGGATCTTTGCCCGCTTTGACGTAAGAGTTATAATCCGCGACGGTCTTTAAAAACGGCTCCAGCGGCAGATTGTAAGCCTTTGCAAGCTCCTCTAGAGTGTCAAATTTCTTCACGACGCCCGCTTCTAGGGGCCTTGAGGTATAGACCGGGTTACGCGCGGCGACGGCTTGAGAGTCGCAGACGTTTACCGGATAGTTGTCGTTTTTCTCGCTCTCGCCGATAACCTTAAAGCAAGCGTCTGCCTTAATCTTACGCCCTGCGTGCTCGTCCATAAAGCGTTTGCCGGTCTTTGGATCGACGGTCAGACCGTAGGTGTTGCAGCAGTGGTTGGTAAAATTTACTGCAGCGCCGAAGCCCTTTTCGTCGGGCGAACAATATGGAAGGAACTGAATCCACGACGTTAGAAGGGTAAAAGCGCCGATTCTATTTGCCGCAAGCATCGCTCCTGCCGAGCTTCCCGGATGGTTGGTGCTGTCTATGCTAGGCACTACGCGCGGATCTTGGATCTGGCGGTACCATAGATCGCGTCCGTATCCGCCCGAGGCTAGCAAAACGCCGTCTTTAGCTTTATAGCTCTTTTTCTCGCCGCTTTTATTTTCCAAATCGTCGCTAAAGAGCTTTGGATCAAATTTATCCTCCTCGCGAGCTTCTACGCCCACGAC
>ERZ773065.1887-NODE-1887-length-10267-cov-5.648453_pt1 | contig 10267 bp, 11 predicted proteins | sample MGYA00580623_ERZ773065 | MGnify/ENA primary metagenome ERZ773065 (study PRJEB29015, sample SAMEA2738017) | human oral metagenome | biome: human oral; feature: human-associated habitat; material: dental | place: China | collected 2047 ...
TCTCGATGGGCATTATAAGAAATTGTGCGATGCTCAGAGTTTTAAATGATTGATTGTTGTATGAAAATGAAAGAAATGAATTGTCACAAACTCTTATCGACCGTGATGTCGCTTGTCTTTTCGGTCGGTTTATCGGCTCAAATGGGCGTAGGCATAGGACAATGGCGTACACACTTTTCGTACAATGCTACTACACACATCGCTGTAACCAACGATAAAGTATTCGCCCTGAGCAGCGGTTCGCTGTATTCCGTCGATAAATCGGACAATCTGATAGAGACATATTCGAAGATTACAGGACTGTCAGACAACAACATACATCATATATCATATATTGCCGAAAAAAAGATACTTGTGATAGGTTACAAAAACGGTAATATCGACCTAATGTACGAAAATGGCGATATAGTCAATATTCCCGATATTTACAATAAGAATATTACAGTCGATAAAGTAATAAACGACTGTCTATATTTCGACAAGTATCTGTATCTTGCTATGCCTCTGGGTATCATCAAAGTAGATATCAATGCCTGCGAAATAAATGACACATATTATTTCAGAAACAATAACGGCATCTATATCAATACTTTATCTATAGAAGTCATAGGTGATAGCTTTTTCGTAGCTACTAAGGATAAAATATACAAAGCCCCAGTAAGAGGCGTAAATCTTGCCAACTTAGCAAACTGGGATACTATCACAAACAAGCCGATAGGAGACAATAAAAAGATATTGAATCATCAATCGAAGTTGTACCTATTACAGTCGTCGGGCAAAGTGAGTGTTTACTCCAACAATACGTGGACAGAAGGTCTGTATAGCAACATAATAGATATCTACCCAAGTAACGACCATCTGATCATGATAAAAGAAAAATCTATACTGTACAACCGCAAAATAGATTTTGATTTCCAGCCGCAAATGGCTGAATACGACCCAAAAAGCAAAAAGATATGGGTAGCCTCATACGAAAAAGGAATATTAGGAATATCGGTATCAGACTTATCAGACCGAATATACTATAAACCCGACGGGCCTATAGTAAACGATATATGGCGCATTAAAATAGTTGGAAATAAAGTGTTTATCGTACCGGGAGGCAGATGGGATACTCCAAACAATAAAGGCGGAAGCCTTACAATATACGAAAACAATGTATGGAACAATCTGTCGACCTCATACTTAGAATTCCGTTTCCAATCGCTCGTTCGCGACTTTATAGATATCACGATAGACCCCAAAGACAACAATCATTTTTTCATTGCATCTTGGGGTACAGGACTTTTTGAGTTCAGACAAAATATGCCTCATAAGCGATACAGAGCCGACAACACGGGAACATTGTACGACTATCGGATAGGCAACGTTTGTTTCGATAAAAAACGACGACTGTGGTTATCGAACCCCGAAACACCATCTTTTATAAAATATGCCGACAACAATATAAATAACGAGCAATACGACATTTATCCTCTGCCTATAACATCGTCGAGCGACGTATGGACACCCTCAGATCTTTTGGTAGACTCACAGAAAGAGAATATCAAATATCTTGTAGTGGCACGTGGAAACACCAAATTCGTAGCCGTAAACGACAATGGCACATTAAACAATAGCTCCGACGACGAAATTTTCTCTACATCGCAGTTCATAGACCAAGACGGTAAAATATTTGCTCCCAATCACTTGATGTGTGGTGTACAAGACCCTATAACAAGTTCGCTATGGATAGGTTCTACATCAGGGCCTTTTATAATGCCCACGCCACACAATGTATTCAAACCAAACTATCGCTGCCAACGTATAAAAATACCACGAAGCAACAATAATGGAGCAGACTATCTACTTGGTAATGAAACAGTATTGGACATAGCCATAGACGGTAACAACAATAAGTGGATAGCAACTCAAAATTCGGGAGTCTATCTGATGAACGAAGACGGCACCGAGACCATACTACACTTTACCACAGCCAACTCACCATTACTAAGTGATTTTGTGCGTACTATAGCGGTCAATAATATTACAGGCGAGGTGTATTTTGGTACAAACAATGGCCTCATATCGTACCAAGGTGAGGCTGTCGCAGCCAGTCAGTCGTTCGATTCGATACACGCATTTCCAAATCCCGTTCGCCCCGATTATCACGGCGATGTTGCTATAAAAGGACTCGCAGAAAATAGCGTTGTAAAAATTACCGATGCGGCAGGTAATTTGGTATTCGAAACATTTGCTCGAGGAGGTATGGCGGTGTGGAATGCAAAAGGAATCGACGGCAAACGTGTAGCTTCGGGAGTATATTTAGCTATCTGCAATACAAAAGATAATTCCAAACACGGAGTAGTAAAAATACTTGTTATCAACTAAATAAATGGTATTATATTTCTTATTATAACCTCTATATCGCAATAAATTAGAAAATATACTTGCATAAATTCAAGAAAAGTATTACTTTTGCACGATTAGATTGTTTGATAGTAAGATATTCTTTGAGGTCCGGTAGCTCAGCTGGATAGAGCAACAGCCTTCTAAGCTGTGGGTCAGGGGTTCGAATCCCTTCCGGATCACAATAAACTCTGTGTATCTGCAATATCACGGGTAAGGCACACTAAAATAGGCTACTTGGTAAATAAGTAACCTATTTTTTTTACGCATTCCCCAAATCTCTGCCCTGCTGAGAACACGAATAAACTTATCAGACAATATATACCCAAGGCAATAAAACACAAATAACTGTATAACAACAAATTACTCGACATTCAATATTTTTAAACCAAAGACCTCGAAAGTCGCTTTTCTTCCAATCTCATTTTTCGCTTTTTTACAACTTTGCTTGTTGAATCTACAATTGATGTCTTTTTTCTCAGTATTATCATAGTATCAAAAAAAGTGTTATCTTTGCAACTGAATATTGGTACAATATTTTTATGAGCCAAAAAGAAAAACTTATAAAGAAGATACACAGACTACCAAAGGATTTTACCTTCGACGAGTTAAAAACTTTATTTTCTTACTTAGGTTTTGAATTTGAAAACAAAGGGAAGACTTCTGGTTCACGTGTAAAATTTTACAATGAAAAACTACAAATGCAATATCTGGCTCATAAACCGCACCCATCAAGTATTATAAAAGAAAAGGCACTGAAAGACATATTGAATTATCTGATAAACAATCAATTAATATAAAAAAAATGGAAACACTTCGTTATAAGGGATTTATTGGGAGCATAGAGGCTGAGCTCGAAGACAATACCCTATATGGTAAAGTTTTGGGGCTCGACGCTAAAACAATGATAACATACGAAGGAAACACACTCTCTGAACTTAAAGAGGATTTTCAGAACGGTGTAGATGACTATATAGCTCATTGCAAGGAACATAATATACCTATGCATAAGTCTTATAGTGGTAACTTCAATATACGTATTCCCGCTGAGTTGCATACAAAAATAGCTTATTTGGCTCAAAGTGCGGGCATATCGCTCAACGCCTTTATAAAAGAGACACTCGCAAAGGCGGTAATGTAAGAGAAACTTTTTGATTCTTAGAGGATATGTTAGGAGCTATTGTAGGTGATATTATAGGGTCGCGTTTCGAGTTCAACAATTATCTCGGTACGGACTTCGAGTTATTTACGTCCGAATGCAACTTTACGGATGACACTATCTGTACGGTAGCCGTAGCAGATGCTATTTTAACTGGCATTTCATTCGAACAGGCTCTACTTAGATGGTGTAGAAAATATCCGAATCCCAAAGGTAGTTATGGCAGCTCTTTTGTTAGGTGGGTACACTCTATTGACCCCAAGCCTTACAATAGTTTCGGTAACGGCTCCGCAATGCGTGTGTCTCCGTGCGGTTGGCTGCCGACAAGGGAAGACGTATTGAAATACGCAAGGTTGTCGGCGGAGTGTACGCACAACCACCCCGAAGGTATCAGAGGAGCGGTCTGCGTAGCCGACTGCATATTTCAGGCTCGCAGCGGAGTATCGAAAAACGACATAAAACGACTCGCAACCGACCTGTATGATTATAACGTAGAGCAATCATGTCAAGCTATAAGGCAGATAAATACGTTTGATGAGACCTGCCAAGTAACCGTACCGCAAGCTATCGTTTGCTTCTTGGAAAGTACCGACTTCGAGAACGCCATCAGGCTCGCTATATCTATTGGTGGAGATAGCGATACTATTGCAGCAATAACGGGAGGTATAGCCGAAGCTTTTTATGGTATACCTGAGAGTATCAAAGCTAAAACTATGAGATATTTACCACAGGAAATGAATAATATCGTAACAAACTTTGAAATAAAATATGGACTGAATGACTTTATAAAGCAGTGCAAGTACTACAAAGAGGAAACGTAAAAATTCTTTCGATAAAAAGCTAAGTATGTATGAAGTGTGGACAAATCACATTTCCCTCCGCCAGAGTGTATGTGTATGTAGTATTCAGGGAAAAAAACAAAGATATCTATACGCTAAAAGACAAATGTCCCTTCCGGATCACTAAACCCAAAGCCCTGTTATCAGGGCTTTTATCATTTTATATTTGTTATCTCTCTAAGAGGCTTCATAACGAAATCTCGTTCGTACATACGTGGGTGAGGAACCGTAAGGCGTGAAGAATGTATTTTCTTGTTACCATACGTAAGTATGTCTATATCAATTATTCTATCGTGATATACTCCTTTAGACGATTTTTGAGTACGCCCCATCAGACGCTCTATTTTTTGTGTTATTTTCAGTATTCGGTAAATAGGCAGATAGGTTTTTATCTCTATCGCCGCATTAATAAAATAGTTCTCCGACATAAAACCAATAGGCTCAGTATAGTAAAAACTTGATTTTTTTACTACTGAGCCTATTTTTTCATCGATAAGAGCAATAGCCCTTTCTATATTTTGCTGTTTATCCCCAATATTACTACCAAGAGATACAAGCAACTTCATTCTTTTCGGATGTAATATACTTATCTATATACTTCTATCCATTCTACATCGAACCTTCCTTCCGACGGATTTTTCTGTGTATCGGGAATGAAAGAGCTAAGGCAAGGGAAAAATCTACGACCTGCAATAATATTCTTCGTCTTAAATACGGTTATATTATTGATTTTCCATATAAGTTTGCCATCTTTCTGATATATGGAGTATATATAATATTTACTGGGGTTCAATCCTTTGACTCTAGTATAATAGTAGTCTCCACGAGCATCGTGTACCCCCATTTCGATAGTCTTACCCTTTATCAGAGCCACATTTATCTGTGGTATCTTTTCGCCCGACGAAAGCCAAAAAGCATGATTAACTTTTCCCGAGCAACGCATTTTTATTCTTATACCGCAGTATTCTTCTGTTACTAAACCACATCCGTTTACAACATCGGAGGTATACTGGAATTCTCTCTCTTCAAACCCTCTTTTGGGTCCCCAAGCAGTAGCACGCACCTGAGCTTTCTTGGTAAGAATAGACAAACCATGGTTAAAAACTACATTCTTTCCTCCCATATTCGCCTGTAACTCATTCGATAACGAATGAACGGCAAGTAACTTTGGATTGGTATAGTAAAACCCTGCTTTCCAAAGACTATCATCTAAATTTTTATACTCAAAGTTATCTTTTTTGTAAACAACAAGATTCTCAATACGTCTGAACTTTCGAGGATTGGTCGAAAGAAAAAATTTACCATCCTCAGATTCAGCGATATGTCTCAACTGAGCCTCTAAATCGTCATCTGCTACCAACTGCTCGGCAGTCTGTTTTTTTCTGTTTTTACGTCTCTCCTTAAATTCAGGAGAATTTACCAAACCAAACAGCCGCTTGTATTCAGCATACTCTTCCGATCCCTCAAATCTTTTGTAGTGAATAAGATCTGTAAGTAACTGATTGTCTCTTGCCTCTACCTTTTGTGTACTTTGTAGAACACCAAAAATCTTCTTTAAAAATAAATTAGCCATAATACAAAATTATATGTGTTTTTTATGATGAATACCCTACATTTACAGTATGTCCCAACCTAAAAAATCGGATATGCAAATATAAACAAAATAATTTAATCTATAATTTATACTTAGAGAAAAAAAATAGTCTCTCACGGAAAAAATATGTATCTTTGCATTGTAGAAATTGTTATCAGATACATTTTAGTTTTTTCCAACTACTAACAAATTGATTATAAAACAATAATATCATAGTCAATGAATAATAAAAAACTTATGAACAGACACATAATAGCATTATTTATCGTTTGTATTGCAGCACTTTCGGCTACTTCATGCAAAGTGAAACGTGCTCCGGGTGCATACAAAGTAGTAGAAGCCCCAACTCAAGATGGAGTAAAACAAGCCTTACGCGAAGAGACATTCAAAGCCGACGAAGCCAACGACGAAGACAGGCTCAGCACCTACAACGTAGTAATCGGTAGTTTCACACAAAAGCAAAATGCCATAAAACTCAAAAACGAACAGTCCGACGAATACAATCCCATAATCGTAATCAACGAAAAAGGTATGTTTCGTGTGATACTAATATCGTATAGGACATACAACGAAGCTAAAGCCAAAATATCGGAAATATCCGATAAATTCGCAGATGCGTGGGTTTTGGTACAGAAAAAATAAGCCTCACTGACGAGGAAAATGTACGAGCGATATTGTTTTGGAAAAAATAAAACTGACAATATTGGGTAGTGGTTCGGCTCTACCTACGAAAAACAATTTTCATGCCTCGCAAGTATTTGAACTGCGAGGCAGACGCTATATGATCGACTGTGGCGAAGGTGCTCAAATAAAACTAAATCAGTATAAAGTAAATCTATCACGCCTCGATAATATCTTCATATCTCACTTACACTCAGACCATTGTATAGGTCTTATGGGGCTTATTTCCACACTTGCCATGCTCGGAAGAAAGACCGACCTTAATATATATGCCTATAAAGACCTGAAAGAGATAATATCTCCAATGCTAAAATACTTCTCCGACGACGACTCGTTTGATGTTGTATTTCACGATATAAATCCAAATCAGAAAGCAGTAATATACGAAGATAAAGGACTGAAAGTATCTACTATTCCGCTCAAACACCGTGTTCCGACGTGTGGCTTTCTGTTCGAAGAGCAGCAAGGCGAACGCCATCTAATAAAATCTATGATAGAGGCATTCGACATTCCAATAAAAGACTTAAAAGCCATAAAACAAGGAGCGGATTTCGTTGATAAAGACGGCTTTATCGTACCAAACGAACGCCTTACCACTCCGGCCGATCCGATAAGAAAATACGCCTACATATCCGATACGCTGTATACCGAAAAAATTATAGATCAAATAGCTGAGGCAGATATATTGTTTCACGAATCGACATTCGTCGACGACGACAGACAGAGAGCAAAAGAGACACTACACACCACCGCTTTACAAGCGGCTCAGATAGCCCGAAAAGCAAATGTGAAGCAACTGATATTAGGGCATTTCTCGGCACGATATCGTGATAAAAAACCTTTTCTTAAAGAGGCTAAGAGTATCTTCGAAAATACTATTTTGGCAGAAGACGGTTTGCAATTGGAGTTTTGATATTTTTACCAATGAAAAGAATATCGCTAATCATCTGTATAATAGCCATATCGATAGTCGACATTACTGCACAGACTACTATATCGAAAGGCATAGAGCTCCTAAACTCAGATAAGACAAAGGAGTCGTTAGCCGTATTCACAACTATTTTGAAGAAGAAACCCACCGACGCCGAAGCTAACTATTTTGCAGGACTTGCATTGTGTCGAAGTAGAAGATACGAAGAGGCAATACCACATCTCAAAGTAGTGATAAGCAAGAACTTTAAAACCACAAAAATAGCATATTCGCCAAATAACGATTCAAAATTGTTGCTTGCAAAGGCATATTTCCATACATATCGGTTTACCTCTGCCATACAACTACTTGAAGGTATGGCAGAAGACAAAAATGTATATTCCGAAACAAAACAAGAGGCCAATCTTCTACTGGCGAGAGCCAAAACAGGAGAGCGATTGCTCAACAGATACAATCCTAACGATATCGTATTCATAGACAGCGTAATATTAGACAAGAGTAAGCTTCTGGCAGCCTATCGGCAAAATTCAAATACTGGATATATCACAGCGACAAAAACAGAGAGCAGCGACTCAATACCGACGATTGAATTTATATCGGGTAAAAAGGACATGAAGATACTGACAAACAAAAACATACATACAGGTCTCGACCTATATCGCAGCAACAGATATCTTTCGGGCTGGAGCGATGCTACCGCTCTTAAAGGCGATATCAATACTCCTTACGACGAAAACTTTCCTTTCATGCTACCCGATGGAGTCACTATATATTTCGCATCCAATACTATACACGACAATTTGGGAGGGTACGATATTTTCGTATCGAGCACCAATCCCGAAGGAGTGTTTCTGAAGCCACGCAATATAGGTATGCCATTCAATTCGCCTGCAAACGATTATCTTCTTGTAGTCGACGAACGCCAAGGGATAGGTTATTTTGCATCGGACAGATACCTACCTACTGGCAAAGTAGCGGTATACACGTTCAAGCACAATCGTGTCGTATCCGACGACAACAAGAAAGATATGGACTCGATTCGTAAGGCAGCGCTACAAATATCTTTCAAAAAATCAAAGCATTACAATTCAGGAAAAGATAAACAATTATCAGATATAGACAAAAGCGGCAAAGCTAAATTCAATTTCCTCGTAAAGGATAGTATAGTTTACAGAGATTACAATGATTTCCAAGATAGTACCGCACTCAATGGATTTCACCGTTTGGAACAGGTACAAGACTCAATAAATATCACCGAAAAACGCCTGACGGCAGAGCGTAAGAGATTTGTTTTACAAAAAGATTCCGCCGAAGCAACTTCATTAGTTGCCTCAATCACAGAGTATGAGCAGACACTCAAGCATCTGAAAAATATTGTAAAAAAACTCACTAAAGAGATAAGACGTCTTGAAAACAAATAGGAGATGGCGTTGTCGTCTATCGTATCATCCAGAAATTCTCTTTATAATCGTTGATAGCCCGACGTATAACATCATGAGCCTCCTCAACATCATATATATCAGCCAGATAAGTACGGCGTTTGTCGCTACCGGGTATATCTTTGTAGGTAGTGAAGTAGTGTTTGAGCCTCTCGATTATCTGTGAAGGAATATCTTGTATTCTATGATATTTACCATATATGGCATCGTCGCGCATTACAGCAATTAGTTTATCGTCAGCCTCATCGTTGTCGAGAAGACGAAAACCTCCTATCGGACGGCACTTTACAAGTAAATCGCCGTGTACAATATCTTTTTCGGTGAGTATACAAATATCGACAGGGTCACCATCTCCCACTATATCAGTACGTTCAAGTGCCTTATTACATAACTCAGCTACCTGCTGCCCCGAGTATGTCTGCGGCAAAAAGCCATATAAAGCAGGTATTACATTAGAATATTTTTGCGGACGGTCTATCGATAAGTAACCACTGTCTTTATCTACTTCATATTTAACTGTATCTGTGGGTACTATCTCTACAAAAGCGGTAACGATTTCAGGATACAGATTGCCTATACTTACTCCGTGCCATGGATGTGCTTTATATTGTCTAAACATAGTTTGTCTCTTACTTAATAATTTACCTGCAAATGTATACTTTTTTTTTCAATCGTGCACAACACAAATAAAATGTTTGGCAGTACAAAATAAAATAATTTATTTCTTACTGCTTAGCGAGGCTATTACCTCCTCTTTGTCGTCGAAGTGGTGCTTTTCTTTGCCGACAATCTGGTAGTTTTCGTGTCCTTTACCTGCAACGAGCACTATATCACCGCTTTTTGCCAATTTGCAGGCGGTTTTTATTGCCTGGCGGCGGTCGACAATCACTATCGTGTCTTCGAGCCTGTCTTTGCTCAACCCTTTAACCATATCGTCGAGAATACTCTGTGGGTCTTCCGTACGCGGATTGTCCGACGTCAACACCAATGTATCCGATTGAGCGGCAGCCTCTTGTGCCATTATCGGACGCTTCGTTTTGTCGCGGTCACCGCCGCAACCGACGACGGTTAGGACTCTGCTGTCGGGGCTTTTTACATCGTTGATGGTAGACAATACGTTTTTTAGAGCATCGGGCGTATGTGCGTAATCTACTATTGCCGATATGCCCGCCATACGAATCACCTCGAACCTACCCGATACAGGCGATAGTTCGCTGAGTTTGGTCAGAATCGTTT
>ERZ773065.1892-NODE-1892-length-10258-cov-2.950897_pt1 | contig 10258 bp, 7 predicted proteins | sample MGYA00580623_ERZ773065 | MGnify/ENA primary metagenome ERZ773065 (study PRJEB29015, sample SAMEA2738017) | human oral metagenome | biome: human oral; feature: human-associated habitat; material: dental | place: China | collected 2047 ...
AAGGGTGATTTTCTGGAAAACTGGAATAGAAGCCTTCAAACAGAAACCATTATATGGATGGAAGGCTGAGGAAAGAAAAAAATTTAATTTGGATTATTATAAGAAAACGGGAGTTAGTGATTATGTTTATAAATATTTTCTTACTGGAAATAAATTGCGTACTCAGCATTATGTAGCCTCGCATAATTCATATCTGCAATATTTATTGGATTTTGGAATTTTAGGCTTTGTATTTTTTATTTTGATGATTATAAGTTTATTAGTAAAATTATTTAAGATGAATTTTTATAAGTATGATAAAAATACAAAAATAATTGCATTTGAGATAGGGACAAAAGTTTCTTTTCTAGCTTGGATAATTCAAGGGATGACAGATGACAACCTGAATGACAAACATCTGGTAATAACTTTGACAGTATTAATATTTTTTATTGATTATCTATATAGAAATATAAAAAACCAGGAAAATTTAAATTTGGAAAATGACGAATCTAAATTTTAAATTACATATTACTCAACAAAGGAACAAATAGAATACTGTTAAGCAGGAACTAGTATAAAATGTTTTTATTATATTAATACAGGAGTGTGAAATGGAAAAATATAAGTTTTCTAACAGCAGAATTTACGAGATTAATGAAAAGTTGAACAAAAAGCCTTATAAATACATATATAAGGAATTACTGCCTAAAAAAGTATATGATAAATTGCAAAGTAAAATATATCTTTTGAATCAAAAAACAATTGCAAAGGATTGGGATAATATCTTAAAGGATTATTTTGAAAATAAAGTGAAAGGAAAGGAAATCAGGGCAAAAAAAAAATTAGCAGACGAGAAGATAATATGGCAGTTCTGGGGGCAAGGCTGGGATTATGAGAAGCTGCCTAGTGTTGTAAAAATATGTCACAGCTCTATAGACAGATATACGAAAGGTTACACTGTAATCCGCCTGGATATTGACAACATAAAGGAATATCTTGATATCCCGGAGTATGTTTTGGAAAAGTTAAATAATAAAAAAATGGGATACGCTCATTTTTCAGATATATTAAGGCTTGCATTGCTAAGTAATTATGGCGGTGTATGGTTGGATGCAACTGTACTTTTAACAGATTACTTATCAGAAAAATATTTCAAAATGGACTATTTTTTATTTCAAAGGGATGAAAATTTAGAAAATAAAAAGGAATGGGAAGATTATGACTCAATTTATTTTTCATGGAATAAAAAGTCGAAAGTAAAAATGTTAAGCAGTATTATCTTTTCTCATAAAAATAACAAAGTAATTCATACATTGTTAAATATGTTAATGATTTTTTGGGAAAATAACAGTACAGTTCCGAATTATTTTATTTTACAAATACTCTATGATGAATTAATAGAAAATTATTATAAAAAGGAGCAATGCCAGATTGTATCTGATACTTTTCCGCACGAAATGTTTAGAGTATGGTTTAGTGATTATTCCGAAAATAAATTACTGGAAATAACAAAAAAAATAAACATTCATAAACTATCTTTTAAAATAGAAAATATCAAAAGAAAAACAGACAGAACTTTTTTTGAGCATTTTAAAAAGATGTATGAAATAGACTAAAAATTTTTACTAAAATTACATCAAATATTTTGTATACTTTATAAATAATTAAGAATGGGGAAAAAATGAAAGTATTAGTATTACACGGCCATCTTAGTATGGGCGGAGAAGAAAGAGTCTTGCTGAATGTTTTAAAAAATTTAGTAGAGCTGAATTATGATGTTGATTTGCTTATAACTTGGAACCACGGGAAAAATAACTTATTTGAAAACGAGATTCCAAAAAAAGTAAATTATGAATTTTTATTTGACAGTTATAACGGAAAAAATAAATTAATCAAAGAAATTTACCGAATAAAAGCCAAAACAACTTATTTAAAAAAGATAGAAAAGAAAATAAAAAACGAAAAATACGATATTGTTATTGATTATTCTTCAAATTTATTAAAATATGATAATTTTGATATAAAGATACCTGTTTTTGCGTGGATTCATTTTTCTTTGACTTTTGGAGAAAAACTGACTTTGGAAAAAATAAAAAAATACAAAAAGCAATATAAAAAATATTCAAAAATATTTGCAATAACCCGCGTAATGAAAGAGGAATTTATCAATAAAGTTGGAATAGATGAAAAAAAAGTGGAACTTGTTTACAATCCAATTGATTTAAAATTAATTGAAAAAAAAGCGGAAAATGTAGAAAAAAAATATGAAAATTATTTAAAACAGGACTATTTTTTACAAGTATCACGCCTAACACAACAGAAGCAGCCTGAACATCTAGTTGATATCTATTATAAACTAAAACAGGCTGGGATAAAGGAAAAACTTTATTTTATTGGTGACGGTGAAAAAAAAGAAATAATTAAACAGAAAATAAAAGAATATAATCTGGAAAATGACATAATTTTATTAGGACAAATTGAAAATCCATACCCGTTTTTTAAAAATGCAAAATTATTTGTACATACTGCAAAATATGAAGGATTACCGACTGTGCTATTAGAAAGCCTTGCTTTAGGAATACCTGTCGTGTCTTATGACTGTCCTACAGGTCCAAGAGATATATTAGGAAAAAATAGTGAATATGGGGAACTGATTTCATTAAATGATAAGGATATGTTTGTCGAAAAAGTCCTTGAACTGATGAACAGCAAGGAAAAATATGAAAAGTATAAAAAGTTATCATTGATTAGAGCTAATGACTTTTCAATGGAAAATAACAAAGTAAAACTAAAGGAGTTAATAGAAAATATTAAAAAGTAATTTTCTATAAGGAAAGGTTACACAATGAGTATAATAAATGGGATAAAATCTAAAATAATAATATGGCTATTTGGTTCAAAAAAAAAGCACAAAAATATTAATTTAAAAAATATAAAATCAATTTTATTAAATCCTAAAGATTCAATTGGCGATACTTTAATGTGTTTCTGTTATGCAAGGCAACTCAGAAAAATGTATCCTGATGCAAAATTAGGAATAGTTGTGACAGAAAGAAATATAGAATTTGCAAAATTAAACAATGAGAATGAAAAAATAATTGATACTATTGTAAAACGGAAAGATGTACTTAAAAATCGTAAAAAATGGGATATGCTGCTAGACTTTCTAAGCAAGGAAAATACAAAAAGAATGATATGGAAAAAAATACTAAGTCCAAAAATTACTATGATTTTTGGTGAAACAAATGAAAATCATTACTATAACAGGAAAACTTTAAAAAACTATGATTTTGACTGTACTCCGCCAATAGAAACACACATTATAGATTATCTGGTAAATTCAGAATTCGCAAAATATTTTAAGATAGAAAGAGAAAAGCCGCATATTGAACTTTTAAAAATGCACATTAACAGGATGGAAAGATTCTGGAATACTGATTTTGGAAAATCAGGGAAAAAAATAAGGATTTTTCTTCTTCCGCAAGGTAGCGACAGGGAAATGAAACCTGAAGAAGTTGCTAGTTTGCTAAATAATATTGAAAATGATAAAATTAATAAAGTAAAAATTATTATGGGAAAAACAGACGGAAGTGAAGAATATTTCAAAAAATTGAAAACTTTTTTAAACAAAGATCTAGATATTTCCCTATCTCAAACATTTAACATTAGGGAATATTTACTATTTATGGCAGCTTCCGACTTGGTAATCGGAGTTGATGGTGGTGGAATTCATATGGCTTCTTCCTTGAATAAACCATTGTTAAGCTTTTATGCGAACAATAAATACAACTTATGCAGATGGTCTCCAATAACAAGTGTTGATAGCCTGCAAGTAATTTCAAAAAATGAAGGAAATCACAATCAGACATATAATTTTTCAATGTCGGAACCAATAGAATGGCTAAATTCCCAAATAAAAAAATATATAAGTATTAAATTATCTAAATAAAAAAGAAAAAATAACAATTCTTTTTAAATGCTTTGTAAGCAAACTATGAGGATATGCGTTCCCTTAAAATTAACGTAAATAATATATCTAAAAATAAGGAATAAAAACTAATGAAAAAAATAAACTGGAAATTTTATAGACCATATAGAGATAAATTAATTGATAAAAAAAATGAAATATTAAGCAGGATATTTGATAAGAGAAAAAAAGATGCAGATTTAGATCCATCAAAAATAAACAGGATTTTATTTTTAAGGACAGATGGAAAAATAGGAGATTATATCATAAGTTCTTTTATGTTTAGGGAAATTAAGAAAAATTATCCCAATATAAAAATTGATGTAATTGCTGACAAATCTTTAAAAAAATTGCTAAAATTAAATAAAAATATAGATAATTACTATATTATTAATAGAAAACATATGAGTGACTGGAGAACAGTTTCAAAAAAATTGAGAAAAAATGATTATACTGTATTATTTGATTCAACAGAAGGATTGAAATACAAGCAAGTTTATTTACTAAACAGGGTAAATGCAAAAATTAATGTTGGATATAATAAAGATGATTATAAAATATATAACAAAAATATAAAGCAGAATAATACTTTAAAAATGATTGAAATTTACAGACAGATGCTAGAAAGTGTAAATATTAAAGTAAAAGACACTAAATACGATGTTCCAATTTCAGAAGAATCAGAAAAAAATGTGGATGAATTTCTGAAAGAAAATAATGCAACCGAAAAAATAATCGCATTAAACTTTTTTGGAGCTTCAAGAGGCAGAAAAATAAACGAAGAAAATGCACTAATTATAATAAAAAGACTAACCGAGATGTATGATAAACACAAAATCATAATACTGGACTCTCCTAACGACAGAGAAACAATATACAACATATTAAAAAAGGCTGACAATAAAAACGTGCTATTCTTTGAAAAATCTCAGACAATACTGGACTCAATTTCCATAATAAAGAGAAGCAATTTAACAGTGTCTCTAGATACTTCGATTTTACATATTGCCGAAGGGCTTAATAAAAAAATAATGGCTTTTTACGGACCAAAAATTAATAAAAACAAATGGAGAATAAAAGAGGAAAATAACATACTGATTGATTATCCTGAAAATAGAATAAATGATGTAGATTTTGAAAAATTATTTGACAATTTAAAAGTTTAAAAAATATAAGTAAAAGCTAAAAGATGAATTAGGAGAAGATACAATGAAATTGTCCGTTGGAATAATAACTTTTAATGAAGAAAACAGGATTGGAAAAACTTTGGATTCTGTGAGAGAAATAGCAGATGAAGTAATAGTGGTGGATAGTGAAAGTACAGATAGGACTACCGAAATTGCTCTTTCTAAAGGAGCAAGAGTTTTTGTGGAAAAATGGAAAGGATACGGACCACAAAAAAATTCTGTATTGAAAAAATGTAAAGGTGAATGGATTTTATTAATAGATGCAGATGAAGTAATTTCACCACAGTTAAAAGAAAAAATAAAATCAATTATAAACAGTGAATCTCCTTCAGGCGACGTTTATAAAATAAAGCTCAGAAATATTGCCTTTAAAAAGGAAATAAAATTTGGCGGCTGGGATGATTATGTTATAAGGCTTTGGAAAAATGGAAAAGTAACAATAAGTGACCGTGAAGTTCACGAAAAATATAAAACTAAAAGCAAAATAAAAAAAATAAAGGAATTAATAATTCATTACACTTATGACAATATCGAAGAATTTTTAGAAAAATTAAACAGATACACTTCTCAAAGTGCTAAAGAATACATAAAAAAAGGTAAAAACGCCAGTTTTATAAAAATATACTCAAAAATGTTATTTAGATTTATAAAAATGTATATTTTACAGCTAGGCTTTCTAGATGGATATGAAGGTTACCTGCTTGCAAAATATAGCTCCATTTACACAATGACAAAATATACCAAGTTAAGAGAAGAATACTATAACAACCTAGGAAATGACACTTCTCTCGTAATCACAACATACAATTGGCCAAAAGCTCTGGAAATCTGTTTAAACAGCGCATTAAATCAAACTGTTCCACCAAAGGAAATAATAATCGCTGATGATGGTTCAAAACAGGAAACAGTAGATTTGGTAAAAAGATTCCAGCAAAGTTATCCACAAAGCAATATTATCCATTCTTGGCAAGAAGACAAGGGATTTAGAGCAGGAATGTCAAGAAATAGGGCAATTAGCAAAGCAACTGGAAATTATATAATAATAATAGATGGTGATTTGGTATTAAATAGGCATTTTATTGAAGATCACATAAAAAATAGAAAAAAAGGATGTTTTATACAAGGCTCAAGAGTAATAACTTCTCCAACATCATCAAAAGAAATAATGGAAGGAAAAAAAATAAATTTCTTTGACAAGGGAATTAGAAATAAAATGAATATGGTAAGAAACGGGCTCCTTTCCAAAATGGCTACAAAAATTGATAGAAATTTACGTGGAATAAGATCCTGCAATATGTCTTTCTTTAAAGAAGATCTTGTAAAAGTCAATGGCTTCGAGGAAGAAATTGAAGGATGGGGAAGAGAAGATAGTGAACTTGCAGTAAGACTGTTTAATATTGGCTGTAAAAAGAAAAAACTAAAATTTGAAGCATTAACATGCCATTTGTATCATAAGGAAAATGATAGAAGCAGACTGAAAAAAAATGACGAATATCTGGCAAATGCAATAAAAAGCAGAAAAACAAGAGCCAAGAAAGGACTGAACAGATATGGAAGACGTAACAGCAGTAATTACTAGCTGCGGAAGATTTGACCTGCTGGAAGAAACATTAGACAGTTTTTTTGAGTTTAATACTTATCCAATAAAAAAAATAATAATTACTGAAGATAGTACCGAAGGAAAAAAATTGGAAAAATTAATTTCAAAATATAAAGATAAGAAACAGAATTTTCAGCTTATAGTCAATGAAACAAGATTAGGACAGCTAAAATCAATTGACAAAGCTTACCGTGAAATTGATACTAAATATATTTTTCATTGTGAAGATGACTGGAAATTTTTTAAGAAAGGCTTTATTGAAAAATCTATAAAACTTCTTGAAGAAGATGAAAAAATTCTAATTGTCGGACTGCGTTCCAAAAAAGATTTTCCAGAAAATTTTTTCTTTGATAAAGATTATGTTTCAAAGTCAGGCGAGCATTATTACAATGTGAAAGGGGAAATATTTACTTATAATCCAGCTTTAAGAAGAAAAAAGGATATGGATTTATTTGGACTTCATGAAAAACTGGAAAATCAGAGATATGAAGAAGTTCTTTCAAATTTTTACAAGGAACGTGGATATAAAACAGTATTTTTTAAAGAACCAGCTGTAGAACATATTGGAAATAAAAGGCATGTTCATTTTAGCAAAAATAGAAAAAATACTGTACTTAGCTTTAAAATTGATAGGCTAATTAAAAAAATACGAGCAAAAATTTTAAAAATGAGAGGCAAAATATAATTTTTTTAAAATAAACTTTTTTCATTTTTTAGTTGTTATTTTTTTGTTTTTCGTATAAAATATAAGGGGAAACATTTATAGTTTTATAGCAATATTATTTTAAAATCAAATTTAAGTGATAAAATTAAACTAATTTAAAATTTGGGTTCAACTTTAAAAGAATATTACTGTGCTGTAAATTTAGAAAGAAGGAAAAATGATATATACATATTTGTTTTTAACGGTTGTTTTGATATTTTTAATATTTATTATTTATAACAAAACTAGAAAAAGTTTCGTTTTATGCCTTATGTATCATAGTGTTGACAATGAAAAAGGAAAAGGTGGAATTTTTGTTAATGAATTTGAAGAACATATAAAATGGATAAAAGATAAAAAAACTTTTAAAATGGAAGAATTAAAAAATTTAAATTATACATTGCCAAAAAATTCCATATTAATAACCTTTGATGATGGATACAAAAATAATTATACTTTGGCTTTTCCAATTTTGAAAAAATATAATATGAAAGCTACTATATTTTTGAATACAAAATTTATTGGAAAAGATGAATTTTATTTAAACTGGGATGAAATTAAGGAAATGTATGAAAGTGGACTCGTGGATTTCCAGTTGCATACCCACTCGCATCAGTTGACAATAAAAGATATTTCCGTGCTTGATTTTTACGATGAAGAAAGTTCGCCATATTTTAAAAGAGAAAGTTATAATTTATTTTTTGAAGGAAATTATGATGAAAAAAAAGATAAGGAAAAATTATATGGATTGCCAGTATTTAAATTAAGAAGTAAAATTTCAATCGCTGGATATAAACCCAAAAAAGATTTTCTAAAAAAATACCAAAATATAAAACAACTTCAAAAATTTAATAAAAATGAAAAAAAAGATTTCCTAAATAAATTATTTAAAGAAAAACAAAATGAATTTTTTGATAAAGTTAGTGAAGAGCAATTTAGAAAAACTGTAGAATTTGAAATTTTGGAAAATAAAAAAATTATTGAAAAAAATTTAGGAAAAACTCCAGATTGTCTGGCATATCCTTGGGGGCATAGGTATAACGGAAATCGTGAAGATATAAGAAAACTAGGCGTGGATGTCTTTATAACTACAAGAAAAGGGGTAAATTCCTTAAAACTCAATAAAAATTGGATTTATCGTGTGAGCGGAGATGATTTTGAAAATTTTGATGAATTTAAGCAGGAATTAACTGATGGAAGCGGACCATATTATAGAAAACTAAGAAAGATTTTCACAAAAAAATGAAAAAGTAATTTTGGAAATTAACAAAAAATGAAAGGTAAACATATGAACAAAATAAAATTAAATTTTGGAATAATTCAGAAACTGAAAAAATATATAAAAAAGTACTATATATTGATCATACTGAATATCCTGCTAGCAACAATGTCATCTCTTGTCTCTTCCGCTCCAATAGCTTTGATAAAAAGATTATTTGATAAAGGAATTTCCGGAAAAAGTGAAAAGGATATCCTTTATGCAGCGGGAGCAATGATAGCACTTGCTGTAATTGGTGCAATATTGATGTACTGGAATACAATATTTTCAACTGTAATTTCAGCTTCTATTTATAAAGACATTGTTACTGATATTTATAATAAAATACAAACTTTAGATATGGAATATTTTTCTGGAAAAAAAATCGGAGATATGATGACACGTGTAATGACAGATCCTAATAATATAAATTCAATTATACTAGCAGTCTTTAATATGGTACCTGAAATAATAAAAGTTATAATTTGTTTAGGAATAGCATTCTATGTAGACTTCGACTTGACGTTAGGAGTTATGATTGTAACACCGATTTTAGTAGTAACAGTCAGAAGATATGCCAAAAGATTAAAACGATCGGGAAAAGATAGACAGGAAGCAATTGATAGCTTAAATTCCAAATTACAGGAAACATTGGCTGGAATACGAATTATAAGAGCATTTGCTACAGAGAGATCTGAAAAAAAGGATTTTAATCAAAAAAATATCAATTTAAAAAGAATTGCCATAAGAACAGCTCGATATAATGCAAAAGCTAATGCAATAATGGAAGCCTTAAATTATATCATTGTAGCATTATTATTATTATTTGGAGGTTATCGTGTTTTAAGAGCTCGTGATTTTACTGCGGGAGATTTTATTACAATAGTAGGCGCAATTTCATCAATGTACACGCCTGCAAGACGTGCTGTAACCAGATTTAACGGAATAAGTGTAAATTTATCTTCTATCACAAGGGTTTCTGAAATTCTGGAAGAAATGCCGTCTATCATAAATCATTCAAATTGTGTGAAATTTGAGAACTTTTCACATGACATAAATTTTGAAAATATTGACTTTAAATATAAGGACAATCCTGAAAAAATATTAAAAAATATTAACTTAAATGTCAAAAAAGGGGAAACAGTTGCATTTGTTGGAAATTCTGGAGGCGGAAAATCCACGCTTGTCAATTTGATACCAAGATTTTTTGATGTGTCCCGTGGTTCATTAAAAATTGACGGAATTGATATTAGGGATTATGATATTAAAAGTTTAAGAAAGGGTATAGGCATTGTACCGCAGGAGACATTTCTATTTTCCGGAACAATACTTACTAATATAAAATATAGCCGTCAAGATGCTTCCTTTGAAGAAATCGTGGAAGCTGCAAAGCAAGCTAATGCACATGAATTTATCCAAAACCTTCCTGACGGATATGACACAGAAATTGGGGAACGTGGCGTAAAATTATCTGGCGGGCAAAAACAGAGAATTGCAATTGCACGTGCAATCTTAGAAAATCCTCAAATATTAATTTTGGATGAGGCTACATCAGCCCTTG
>ERZ773065.1895-NODE-1895-length-10253-cov-5.768288_pt1 | contig 10253 bp, 10 predicted proteins | sample MGYA00580623_ERZ773065 | MGnify/ENA primary metagenome ERZ773065 (study PRJEB29015, sample SAMEA2738017) | human oral metagenome | biome: human oral; feature: human-associated habitat; material: dental | place: China | collected 2047 ...
AGCCCCGGCTTGAGCTCCAGGCCATCCGCCCCCTCCGCCACCTTCAGCGCCGAGGCTCCGTCCAGCCGCTTGGCGAAGGAGGCCGTGAAGCCCGGCGGCATGTGTTGCGTGACGACGATGGGGACGGGGAAGTTCCCCGGCAGCTTCGGGATCAGCTCGGACAGCGCCATAGGGCCTCCCGTGGAGGAGGCGATCGCCACGATCTCCCGCCGACGGGCCGACGGGCGCGGCGTCTGGGGCGCCGCAGCCAGCGACTCCAAGAGCGGTCGGGGCCGCTGCCGCATCGCCTCCGCTCCGCCCACTCCCCGCGCCAGCGAACGGACGGAGGCCGTACTGGCTGCCACCACCTTTTCGATCAGCTCCGATCCGACGCTGCGGATGTTCAGCGAGATGGAGCCCGACGGCTTGCCCACGAAGTCCACGCACCCCAGGGACAGCGCCTTCATCGTGGTCTCCGCGCCCTCCTGGGTCAGGCTGCTGACCATGATGACCGGAAGCGGGGTCGTCTTCATGATCCGCTCCAGGGCCTCCAGGCCGCCCATGTTGGGCATCTCGACGTCCATCGTCACGATGTTCGGCTTGAGCTCCTTGATCTTCGCCAGGGCGTCCACACCGTCCCGTGCCGTCCCGACCACCTCGATGCGGGGGTCCGACTTCAGGATGTCGCTCAACATCTGCCGCATCAAGGCCGAGTCGTCCACCACCAGCACCCTGATCCTCCCGCTCCTGTCAATAGAAGACGTCATATCACGAACCTCGCCCGCTCAATTCCTGCTGTCGGATGAAAGCGCCCATCAGCTTCTCCGTGAAGGCAGGAAGCCCCTCGTAGACCAGGCCCGCCGAAATCCGCCCCGTTTCGTCCTTCAGGGTCTTCACCATGTCGCAGATGACGAAGAACTCCGTGCCGGAAACGGCCATCTGCAGGAGGTAGCGTGCCCTGAGGCGACACATGTCCGCCTGCTCCTTCTGGATCAGGGCACCCACTCCCCCCAGGCTGATGTCGTTCAGGAGGAGGGGAAACCAGGCCTGGGTCGGGGCCGGCAGGGGCGCCCCCCGCCTCGCGGCCTCAGCCGCCTCGTACTCCGAGTTCACCTCCAAGAGGTACGCCCGCGCCTTGATCCCGCAGGGCACGCGGACGAACATGCGCCGCTGCACCCTCTCAAGCGGCGCACCGAGCCGAAGCCACACCAGAGGGATGGGGACGTTGACGACCGTGCGCACGATCTCCGCCGGGCTCTGGTAGAAGCAGGCGTTGCCCTCCAGGCGCAGCGAGAGCTCCAAGCTGCGGGCCACGGGGAGGAGTGCCCCCTTGAACATGGGGTGCGCCATCCCCAAGAGCGGCCCATCGTTCTCCTTCGCCGGCTCGACGTCCTCAAGCCTCGAGGCGTACTTTCCCTTGTAGAGGCCGGTCGAAAAGCTCAACTCCGCCTTGGCGCCGATGAGGGAGTTGATCAGCTTTAAGTTCTTGTCTTGATCCTGTTCTGTCGCCATCGTCATTTCTCCATGAAAAAGCCCCGTGCCAGCCTCGCAAAAAAGGACCTCAGCCCCCTCGTTTCGGGCGGCGCCGTCCTCTCCTCTCCCCATTGAAGCAGCGCTTCCGCCAGCTCTCCGACGCAGCGCGACGCCGACGAGTAGGGCGAGGCGCGGTAGAATATCCCTCGGCCGCGCACCGCCCGCTCGACGCACGCATCCCGCAGCACGCAGCCCAGGTAGGAAGGAGAGCGCCCCAAAAACCGCTCGGACGCCCTGCGGATCCGGTCCGCCACGTCCAGCGCCTCCGCCCTGCTACTCGCCATGTTGACGACCAGCAGGAGCTCTCTGCCCGCCTCCGCAGGCCCCAGGGACTTGATGACCCCGTAGGCATCCCGCACCGAGGTGGGCTCCGGCGTCGTGACCAGGAGCGTCAGGTCCGCCGCATGAGCGAAGGCCAGCACCCCGTGGTGGATGCCCGCCCCCGTGTCCAGGATCAGCACGTCCGCACGGGATTCAAGGTCCTCCAGCGCGCCGAACACCCGCTGCAGTGCGTCGTCGTCGAGGTCCGCCATGGCCTTCAAGCCCACGCCCCCCGACAGCAGCGTCACGCGCTCCTCCCGCGGAACGGGCGTCAGCACCTCCGTCAGGCCGCGGCTGCCCTCCACCAGGTGCGACAGGTTGTGCTGCGGGCTGACCCCGCAGAGGAGGTCCAGGTTCGCGAGGCCGAGGTCCGCGTCCATGACGACGACCCGCCTGCCGCGATCCGCCATGGCGCAGGCCATGGACAGCGCCAGGTTGCTCTTTCCCACGCCCCCCTTTCCGCTGAGGACGGCGACGGTCCGCAGGCGGCCCCGCCGGCGGATGGCCTGACGCTTCTCCTCGACGAGGCGGCGAAGCTCCCCGGCCTGATCCCCGGCAGCGTTCATGCCGTCAGGCGCTCCCCTTCCGGCGTCATCAGGAAATCCGCGATGCGGGCGCCCGTAGCCACCTCGATGTCCTTCGGCACGTTCTGCCCCGCCGTCAGGAAGGACACCGGAAGCCCCATCTCCTGCTGGACGTTGAAGATGGCCCCATAGCTAACCGTCTCGTCCAGCTTGGTGAAGAGCAGGTGCGAGATCGGGATGTCGGGCAGACGCCTTGTCACGTCCAGCATGTCGCGGTACTTCATGTTCGCTGCCAGCACCAAATGCACCGCGTCCGGCTGAAACGCGTCGTAGAGGGACTCGAAGACCTCAAGGGTCCTCGCATCCCTCTGGGCGCGCCCCGCCGTGTCCAGCAGGACGAGGTCGGCGCCCTCGTGTCCGCTCAGGATGGACCCCAGCGCCTCCGCCTCGAAGACGACCTCGATGGGCACCCCCAATATCTTAGCATAGGTGCGCAGTTGATCCACCGCGGCGATGCGGTAGGTGTCGCTCGTGAGGAGCAGGACGCTGCGGTGCTCCAGGAGCGCCTGAATGGCCGCCAGCTTGGCGATGGTCGTAGTCTTCCCGACCCCCGTGGAACCCAGCAGCATCACCTTGCGCCCTCCCACGGCGTCCCCGCCGTCGTCCCCGGAGCAGGCGATCTGCAAGGCCAGCCAGTCCGTGAAGGGCTGAGAACGGTCGGTGGCGCCGTAGTCGGCCAGGAGCTTCCGGACGTACTTCTCGTCCACCTCCGAGGCCCGCAGGCGCTGCTCGATCTCCCGATCCGCGGCGCTCAGCCCAGCCTCCTCGGCGACGGGAGCCGCTGGAAGCCCCGCATGAAACGAAGGGGCCGCTGGGGCCGGAGCCTCCGTAGCCTGTGGCCGGGCCTGTTCTCCGCCCGCGGCCAACCGCGCAAAGAGGGCCTCCACGCGCTGAGAGAGGGCCCCCACCTCGTCCATCAGCTTCTTCGCGTCCCCCGCGGAGAGGGGAGTCGCAGAGGGGTCCGGAGCGGGGACCGAGGGCGCGGCATCCGGCTGCTTCAGCCCGTAGGCGCTGCGCAGCCCCTCCTGAGATATCTGCACGCGGTCACCCTCCGGCACGGCGCCCGTTCCCTGGGGGCGGTATCCCTCCTCCCCCACCGGGGCCCTGGCCGCGCCGCCCGACGTCCTGTCCTTGAACTCCATGAGCTTCTGAAAGGCGATCAGGTTCTCACGCCTCGTTTCGCCGTCGTCGCGCGCTTCCCTCGTCCGGGGCTTGGGCTTTGCCTTGCCCTCCTCCGCGCTGTCCTCGATGATCCCGGCGGTCACCAAAAGCGCCGTGCGCTGAAAGAAGCCCCACACGCCCCCGGTCCTCACCGTGCGCGTGGAGAAGATCACCGCGTTCGGCCCCAGCCGCTCCACGGCCAGGCGCATCGCGTCGGCGTCGTCCTTCGCCTCGAAAGTAATCTGATTGACCACCCGCATCGTCCGTCCCCACCGTCCCTGCAATCTACCGAAGTTAAACGCCGCGCCGGCGCTTCTGTTTCCCCGGCCTACTCCACCATGCCCACCGTCTTGATCTGCACGCCGTGCACGATCTCATTGTACGATACCACAAAAACGTTCGATATCGACCCCTCGATCAGCCGGCGGACGATGAGGCGCACGTCCGGGTGGACCAGGAGGACCGGGGGCAGGTTCTTTATCACCATGTCGTCCGCTGCGCGGGAGATCGCGGCGATCATCTTCTGCACGTCGCGGGGGTCCATGTTGAGTTGCCAGCCCCGCGCCAGGTCGCCGTCCACCCCCGCCATGATCCGCTGCTCCCAGTTGGGGGAGAGCGTCGCGGCGGTGATGACGCCGTCCGGCCCCTGGATCTTGAGGGAGATCAGCCGCGACAAGGCCTCGCGCGCCCGCTCCGTCAGGAAGTCCACGCTGCGGGACGCCTTGCCGTAGTCCGCCAGCGCCTCGAAGATCGTCACCAGGTCCCGGATGGGGACCTGCTCTCGAATGAGGTTCTGGAGCACCTTCTGAATCTCGCCGAGGGACAGGGAGGCCAGGAGCTCCTCCACGACGGCGGGGGCCGACTCCTTCACCATGTCCGTCAGCTTCTTGACCTCCTGCCGCGTCAGCAGGTCCGCCCCGTTCTTGCGGATGACCTCGGAGAGGTGCGTCGCCAGCACGGAGGGGGCGTCCACGACGGTGTAGCCCATGGCCTCGGCCTTGTCGCGGAGATCCGGGGATATCCAGAGGGCCGGCAGGCCGAAGGCGGGCTCCTTCGTCGGCACGCCGATCAGGTCCTCCTCGACGCCTCCGGTGTTCATGGCCAGGTAGTGGTCCGGCAGGAGCTCGCCGCGCCCCACCTCCGCGCCCTTGACGCGCAGGATGTACTCCGTGGGCTTGATCTGAATGTTGTCCCGGATGCGGATGGGGGGGACGACGATGCCCATCTCGACGGCCATCTGCTTGCGGATGGTCCCGATCCGGTCCAGCATGTCGCCGCCCTGGGCGGGGTCGATGAGGGGGATGATGGCGTAGCCGATCTCCGCCTCCATGGGCTCCACCGTGAGGAGCTTCATGACCTCCTCCGGGGAGGCGGGAGGGGCCTTGGGCTCCGCCGCGTCGGGAGCCCCTGCGGAAGCGGAAGGCCCGACCGGAGCGCCGACGCCCGGTGCGGTCGCTCCGGCCGCGCCCGCGGGAAGGGAGGCCTCCACGGCGGAGGCCGTTTCCTCGCGCCCCACCATGTAGCCCGTTATCCCCGTCAAAAGGGCCAGCACCAGGAAGGGCGCCGTCGGCAGGCCGGGGATCATGGCCAAGGCGAAGAGCATCGCGGACCCCAGGTAGAGGGGCCGGGTGTAGCGCGTGAAGGCCTGGACGATGTCCGGCCCCAGTTCCGAGGCCGCGGCCGCCCGGGTCACGATGACGCCCATGGCCGTCGAGAAGAGCAGCGCCGGGATCTGCCCCACCAGGCCGTCCCCCACCGTCATGAGGCTGTAGGCCTGGGCGGCGCGTTCGAGGGGCATGCCCCGCATGAAGACGCCGATGGACAGCCCCCCCACGATGTTGATCATCGTGATGATCAACCCCGCCACGGCGTCCCCCTTGACAAACTTCGAGGCGCCGTCCATGGCCCCGTAGAAGTCGGCCTCCTTCTGAATCTCCTGGCGGCGGGTCCGGGCGCCCTGTTCGTCGATCAGGCCGGAGTTCAGGTCCGCGTCGATGGACATCTGCTTGCCGGGCATGGCGTCCAGGGTGAAGCGGGCCGCCACCTCCGCCACGCGCTCCGCGCCCTTGGTGATGACCAGCATCTGAATGATCACGAGGATCAGGAACATGACGACGCCCACGACGTAGTTGCCCCCCACCACGAAGTTTCCGAAGGCCAGGATCAACTCTCCCGCGTAGCCGTTCAGCAGGATGAGGCGCGTGGTGGAGACGTTCAGGGCCAGTCGGAACAGGGTGACGATCAGGAGCAGCGTCGGGAACACGGAGAGGTCGAGCGCCCGCTTGACGTAGAAGGTCACCAGCAGGGTGACGACGCCGAGCGTGATGTTGGCCGAGAGCAGGACGTCGATGAGCCACGTCGGGAGGGGGATCACCATCATGACGACGACCAGGACCATCAGCATGGCAACGCCCACGTCCGAGTAGTTCAAAACCTTCTTCAGCATGGAGTGCTCCGCCGCCGTTTCCGCCACCCCGTCCCCGCCTCCTCGAAGGGCTGCCCTCACCCTCCGCGGCAGTACGACGAGGAGGACGAGGACGCGCTCATCACGATAATGTTCAGGCTATATCCAGATAATTGTACACGAAAGGGCCGAAAAACGCCAAAAAAATACGGGGCGCGCGTCCGACCGCGACCGAAGGTCACGGGGACGCGCGCCCCACTCGTCGATCTACCGCCGCCTGCGCAGGACGCCCGCGAGCGGCGCAAGAAGCGCCAGGGCGAGGAACGGCGTCCCCGCACTACAGCCGCTCTTGAGGTCGTCGTCCAGGTCCGGCCGCCTGGTGCCGTCCTTCCAGACGGCGCTCTTGGAGTTGACCTCCGTCCGGCCCAGGACGTCCAGGTCGATCGTCCCGTAGATGTCCACCGTCCCCGACGTGGCGGACGTCAGCGTGACGGCGTAGGTCAACCCATCCGCCCTGAAGGCGGGCAGTTTGAACGGCTCATTCACGGTGGGGGCCAGGGACGGCAGGGGAATGGGGATACGCAGCGTTTCGTGAATCTCCTCCGTCCAGGTCTTGACCCCGGCTCGGGACGTATCCAGCCGCATGTTGAGGTCGTAGCCCGTGACGAAGCGCGCGTCGCCGCTCGTCACCGTCTTGAGGTCCATGTAGCCGTCCAGCGCAAGCCTGAGCCGCACGGGCGACTTCTCGCCGTACCCCGTGCCCTCGATCAGCCAGCGGCCCGCAGCGTCCCAGGCCGCCGCGGCGGGGAGTGCCAGCAGGACGACCACCAGGGACAGGACCAGCGCAAGGGGGCCGACCCCCCTCTTGATCGTGCTCATGACGTTCACGCCTTCGGCTTCTCCAGGACGACCTCCGTCTCGAAGGCCGGGGGGTCCGCGATGGTGCTGCGCACCGTGCAGGAGGCCTCCGCATCCGCCACGGCCGCCTCCACCTCCTCCAGCGGAGCGTCCGTCCTGACGAACACCTTCGTCCTGACGCTGTTCAGGCCGTTCTTCTCCCAATCCTCCGTGCGCGTTCCCGCCGCCTCGAGCCGCAGCCCGCTGAAGGCGATGCCGCGGGCCTCCAGCCTGTCGCGGATCGTCATCCCCACGCAGCCCGCAATGCCGGCCATCAGGAAGTCCACGGGACAGAAGCCCGACACCGGCAGGTCCTCCGACTTCATCGTGCGGCTCATCAGGAGCTTGTGACGCCCCACGGTGAACTCAAAGGAATAGGGGTCCCGCTCCTCCGCGGTCAACTGAAACACGACGCCTTTTTTTGCCATACGACATCCTTTTCCTTTCCTGAATTTGCCTGCGCGCCCGAAGGCGCATCTGCTTCACCAATCAACGCTTCAAACGCACGGACGGCCTGCCCCGGCGGTCCTCAAAACTCCAGGGAACGACTCCGCAAGGCGCCGGCGCGCCACACCTCCCACCGGTCCAGCACGTCCCGCAGGAAGGGGTCCAGGAGGTCGGCCGTCCGGTCGGCGATCTCCGGCGGCACGTCCCACGCGGCCTCTGCCATGGAGCAGGTGATGGCCGCCAGGGTATCGCTGTCGCCCCCCAGGGACACGGCCAGGCGCAGGGCCTCCTCGAAGCTCTCGGCCTCGAGGAAGGCCGTCAGGGCTTCGGGCACCGTCCCCTGGCAGGACTCCTTATGGTGATAGTCCGGACGGATCTCGTCCGTGGTGCGGCTCATGTCGTAGCCGTACCAGACCGCCGCGTACTTCCGAAGCGTATCGCGAGAACAGTCGTAACGCGCCAGCAGGACGGCCGCGGCCGTCGCCTTGGCGCCCTTGATGCCCTCGGGGTGGTTGTGGGACACCCGCGCTGTGACCTCCGCATAGCGCTCCACGTCCCTCAGGTCGTCGAACGCCCACGCCACGGGGGAAACCCGCATGGCGGAGCCGTTGCCGAAGCTGTTGTAGGGCTTCGGGTCCGGCATGGTGAGCCACATCGCGAAGCGAGAGCCGTACCCCGCGTGGGGGAAGCGGTTGCCGAACTCGCGCATCCTCCGCACCAGGGCCGCCTCCAGCACCGCCTCGTCCGTCTCCTTTCCCCTGCCCGGCATGACGTCCATCAGGGCCTGCGCCACGGCAAGGGTCATCACCGTGTCGTCCGTGAACCTCGAATAGGGGGAAAAGAGGGGGAAATCCGTCGTCTTGACGTTGTTGCGGTCGAACTCGTAGGGGCTCCCCACGACGTCGCCGACGATCGCACCCAGCATAAAGATCACCGCCTTTCATTGCTTCTTAAATGGCGAGAAAAGATCGCGTCCGCGACCTTCCGCCCTAATAGGCCGGGGCCGGAAGGGGCGCCGCGGCGGGGCCGGGGCCCGGCGAGAAGTCCGCACCGGGGTAGCCCCGCAGGATGACGGAGGTCGGAAGGGGCATCCCCTGAGGCATGACGTACCACGCCGCCCCGGAGGGGCGGAGCAGCACGGGATACCCGTCCGCGGTCACGGACCCCACGGAGCCGGGGTTGCGCCTGGGGCGCACGTCCATCGCAAAGGCGCTGGGGCAGTCCGACTCGTTGATCACCGCGGGGGGCGCGTAGGGGACGAGGGCCCGCACCGACGCCGTCGCCAGAGCCGCCGACAGGAGGGCAATCTTCATCCCTTTGGCCCTCATCGCTCCGGGACGACCTCCCCCATCCAGTAGTACCCCCACGCCGTGGCCTGCTGGGCCAGGACGGGCATGTCCTCCTCGTACCAGGTGAACCGGTTGTGCTTCACCATCCGCACCAGACTGTAGAGCTCCGCCTTCAGCGCCCCCAGCGGACTCTGGTACTCCTTCGGCTTGATCTGATACCAACTGCGCCCCGTCCAGGCGTAGATGACCTTCGGGTACGTTCCGCGCCAGGCGATGGGCACGGCGGGGTTGTGCAGCACCCCCATGCGGTCCACGCTGCCCTTCCAGTTCCCCACCGCCATGAAGCGCGAGTTGTAGGTCCAGTCCGGTATCCAGGTGGAGTGGGCCTGCCCGGCGGCCAGCTTCGAGGCGGGTGGGGCGGACTGCCGCACGGCGATCATCTCGGGGGTAGGGAGCTTGCGCAACTCGGAGATCTGCGCGGGCTGCACCCAGGGGGTGATGCCCGCCATGGAGGGCACGACGGAGCCCACGATGTAGTTCGTCGGCGTGAGGTTCGGCCCGTTGGACGTCCCATAGACCCAAACGCCGTCCGGGTTCTTCCGGACGGGGAAGCCGTCGAAGGTCACGTACCAGTCCTTCGGCATGTTGTAGGGCCGGAAGACGTAGAACTGCATCCCCGCGTAGGAGGGCTGGGCCACCAGCAGGGGCTCCGTCACGTACACCTTCGCCTCCGCGGGGGGCAGGGCCGTCAGGAAGAGGGCCAGAAGCGCCCCGCCGGGGACAAAGCGCCCTAAACGCGACCGCATGGCCCTCTCAAAACCTCTCCAGCGGGATCTGCCCCATCCAGCCGTAGCCCCACATCGCAGCATAGCGAATCAGGAGGGCCGTGTCCGAGTTGTTCCAGCCGGGCCCCTCCCGGTTCGCAGCCCGCGCCAGGTCGTAGGCGTTGTTGCGCAGGACGGACAGGGGGTTGTCGCCATCCCTCACGTTCAGCTGACGCCACGCGAGGCCCGTCCAGGCGTAGATGACCTGCGGGCGATTGCCCAGCCACGCCACGGGGATCGCCGGCTTCCTCAGGATGCCGATACGATCCACGCTGCAGCGCCATCCCCCGATGGTCAGGAAGGTCGCCGGCATGGGGTGCGCCGGCTCACAGACCGGCACCACAACGGGCTGAGGGACGACCGCCGGCACCGGCACGCCCGCCATGGCCGCGAAGGGGCCGGGGATCACCGCGGCGGGGGCGCAAGGCGAGGGCAGCATGACGGCCGCCGTCGGCACGACGCCTCCCCAGGGGACGAGCCCAGCCACCGAGGGATGCACGGAGCCCACCACGCAGGTGGTGGGGACGATGGCGGCTCCGTTCACGGCACCGTAGAGCCAGACGCCGTCCCGGCTCCTGCAGACGGGATAGCTGTCGTAGGTCACGTACCAGCCGCCTGGGATGCCGGCGGGCTGATAGACGTAAAAGCTCATCCCGTCGTAGGCGGGCTGATGGACCAGAATCGCCCCCACCGGGGCCGCCGACGCGGGCAGGGCCATCAGCGCGAGCGCCAACGCGAGGATCGCGCAAAACTCCCTTCTCAGGTCTTTCACCGATCGTCACTCCTTTTTTTAGGGAAGCGCTGATTAATCTTC
>ERZ773065.1898-NODE-1898-length-10248-cov-4.040027_pt1 | contig 10248 bp, 8 predicted proteins | sample MGYA00580623_ERZ773065 | MGnify/ENA primary metagenome ERZ773065 (study PRJEB29015, sample SAMEA2738017) | human oral metagenome | biome: human oral; feature: human-associated habitat; material: dental | place: China | collected 2047 ...
TTTAGAGTATAGAACTCCTGCTGAAATGTTGCATAGGTTCTGAATGTTGTATGGATTTTCGTTAAGCTGGTTGCTTTTAAACAAGTCAAAATCATCTTGGAAGAGTAAATCAGGCATCATTATAATGATGTTATTTTTAAAAAGAATCAAAGCTGTCTTGGAAGGGATCGATCTCGTCATATTCGATATCATCATTAAAAGGATCGAAATTATGGGTGGAAGTTTTTTGCTGACGATCTCGTTCAGATAAGAAACCTGAAGGGTTTGTATAGGGGTTTGAGGAAGCATAAGGATTGTAGCCTAATTCAATTAAAAATCGAGAGGGCATATTATAACTTCGCTGTCCGTTGCTGTATCTTGATCCAGCATAAGTAAGAATAAGCAACTTTTTGGCTCTTGTCATACCAACATAGGCGAGTCGACGCTCTTCTTCGATGGATTCCTCATCATCAGAGCGCAGACTGGGAAATAACCCCTCTTCAAGTCCGACCAAAAAGACTACAGGAAACTCAAGACCTTTAGCCGCATGGATGGTCATAAGTGTAACAAAATTTGTTGAAGATTCTTCATCAGCGGAGGACATTAAACTAGCTTCTGCAAGAAAATCATCTAAAGATTCAAATTCGTGAGCATTTCCAATCATTGTACTAAGATTTTCTGCACGCTCATTACCACTTGGTGTACCATCTTGAACCATTTCTGCGAGATTAAAATAGCTGATAGCATGTTCAACAATCTCCGATGGATTCATATCTGACGAAAGTCCACGTAAGAAATTTTGCAATCTGATAAAACTGTTTTTTGCCTTACCACCAAGGATATCAGATAGACCTATATCAAGCAGAACATTATTCTTGTCTTGAATCATTTCGTCATAAGCCTCGGAATGATTTAAATAATTATGAATTTTCTCTAGACTGGCAGCGCCAATACCAGAGAGGATATTCCGACAGATTCGGTCTAAACTAATACGGTCATGAAAATTGACAATCAATTTGAGGATGGCTAAGACATCTTTTATCTCTTTACGATCGTAAAAACGCACTCCACCAATTATTTTGTAAGGGATTTGATGAGAAATAAAAGCTTTTTCAAGAGCATATGATTGTGCGTTAGTGCGATATAGAACGGCAAAATCTGAATAGCTGGTGTAATCTTTGATGAGCTCACCATTTTGCATCTTTGTTTTAGCATTTGACAATAGATTAATGATTTTGAGTGCCACAAAATTGGCTTCTGCTGATTCATCGAGAAGCGACTGAATCTCAACTGGTTCCCCGTCGCCTGCGGTAGTGAATAACTCTTTATCTGTACGTGTCTTATTTTGATTAATTATTTTTTGACTTGCCGTTAGAATATTCCCGGTACTACGGTAATTCTGTTCAAGTTTAATGGTCTTAGCTCCCGGAAAATCACGTTCAAAATTGAGAATATTTGTAAAATCGGCGCCACGCCACGAATAAATAGACTGCCAGTCATCCCCCACAACACAAATATTACGACTTTGGTTGACTAGGGCTTTGACGAGACGATACTGGATATGATTAGTATCCTGATATTCATCAATAAGAATATGTTCAAAACGATTCTGCCATTTTTGCCGTATTTCTTGGTGTTGTTCAAATAAATTAGTTACCTCAAGCAATAAATCATCAAAATCTAAAGCAAACGATTCCCGCTTGAGTTTTTCATATCTTGCAAAAATTTTTGCGATTTTTACTTGGTTCGGATAATACGCCTGTTCTTCGTATTCTGCAGGCGTCTGTCCAATATTTTTACAATGGGAAATTGTGCTTTGAATTGATTTTGGACGTAAAGTTTTATCATCAATACGAAGATCTTTCATTGATTGCTTGATGAGTGAAATCTGGTCATCAGTATCATAAATTACGAAATTTTGGTCTAATCCTGCTGCTTGATGTTCAATTCGCAAAATCCGGACACAGATGCCATGGAAAGTCCCCATATATGGCATAAAACTGCGGGGTGGATTTGTGAAACCATCATTATCTATGTCTGCCCCAAAATCTGAATCTGCCGCAAGAAGAGAAGTGTTTTCCGTAATTACGTCATCAACTGAACTAGGAGTTAAAAGAGCATTTGATCTCGCTTGCTGTAACAAACGCCAAAGTCGCTCACGCATTTCTTTCGCTGCTTTATTTGTAAAAGTAACAGCAAGGATACACTCTCCTGGAATGCCATGAGCGATTAAATTTGCAATTCGGTGAGTCAAAGTCTTTGTTTTACCAGAACCCGCTCCCGCTAAAATCAAAACCGGACCAGTTAGCGTTTCTACTGCTTCTTTCTGTGCAGGATTAAGACCCTCCGTAAAAATATTCATATTTAGATTATAACATTATTATTTTTCGATAAAATTTATCTGATTGTAAGTTAGATCAATATTTTGGTTTGAAGCTGGAATCTGCAACAGGAATGACATGAAGAAGAGGCAGAGGACAAAACAATAAACTATAATTTTTCCGATGACACTGGAATAGAAAAAATACCCCACAATGAGGAAGCATAGAAAGAGGAAAATTGGAGTATTAAGAATAAAAAAACGAAGAGTAGGGTTGTTTTGATTTTGGTTGCTTTTTGAAAAACTAACAGAGATTAATTGATTATAGTAAGTATCAACTAAAGGAGTAATAAAAGTTTCTAAAATAATAGGATCAATGGTAATGCGCTCTCTTGAAAGTATCTGATCAGCTTGCGCTGCAGTATTATTCAAAATCTGATTTTTGATGTTACCATAATTCGATTGATTAGCGAACCTGAAATCAAGGGCACGATTTAGTTGAATTTCGTAAGAATTTTGATTGATAACCTGTTCTAGAATTTCTGAAAAATATTCATTTAAGTATTTTAGTTGCATAAAAACCACACCCTCTTTTTGATTTTGATTCGGATTTTGGTTTAGACTTGCATAAAAATTTGATTTGAAATGATCAGAAAAATCATCTTCTTGACTTTGAGCTCCATAATATTTTTCGACAATTTGACGTCGTGTATACGACACCAAGTTACTGTAATAGCCCTTTTTACTAGCGAGATATTTTTTTACATAAGTGGCATTTTGCTCAGTTTGGTTGATTTGACAACAGATCCCTGCAAAGATAGACGAAATAATAAGCAAACAACTGAAAACTACTTTCGAGATTTTGATATTAGAAATAATTTCCTCAAAATTCTTTGACTTAAACGCCTGTAGCATATGCCGATTATAGCATAAGCAGATTTAGATACCGGAAAGTGGACAAATGTCGGCGCCAAGATGATTAAGGCGTTTGGCAAAGTTTTGATAGCCACGATTAATAGAATAAACATTGCGTAAAATCGATATGCCTGGGGCTGCAAGCATCGCAATTAAAACTACTACGGCAGGGCGTAAAGCTGGCGGAGCAACAAGTTCAGCCGAATGCCAATTTGTGGGTCCCTCAACATAAACGCGATGTGCATCGAGTAACTCAATTTTTGCATTGAGATTTGATAAATAAGTCGAATAAATGGCACGGTTTTCAAAAACCCAATCATGAATAAGAGTACGACCTGTGGCGGTAGCTGCGATAACGCTGAAAAATGGAAGGTTATCTATATTTAACCCTGGGAAAGGCATAGGATGAATTTTATCTGTCGGAGCCACGAGGTCGGCTCGATGAATGGTAAGGTCGACTAATCTGGTTTCACCATTATATGCCCGATATTCTTCTGATCGATCAATCTGTGCATGCATAGATCGTAAAACTTCCAACTCAATTTCTAGAAATTCTATAGGCGCCCGACTGATAGTAATCTCGGATTTAGTAACTAAGGCGGCAGCAATGAAAGACATTGCCTCGATAGGGTCTTCACTTGGATAATACTCAACATCATCATCAATCTTTTCTAGACCCTCAATCTCAAGAGTAGTAGAGCCAATTCCCTGAATTTTGACACCTAGTTTTTGCAAGAAAAAACAAACGTCTTGAACCATATAATTTGGCGAAGCCCCAATAATCGTGGTTTTTCCTGGAAAGAGTGCAGCGGCCATCAAAACATTCTCAGTTACAGTATCACCACGTTCAATAAGTACAATACGTTTATTCGATTTATCACTTAGTGATGTTTGGTCAACAGTGGCTTCATAAAAACCTGCGTTACATTTAGCATCGACTTTAAGTCCAAAACTTGAAAGAGCACGAAGATGAGGATCGACAGTGCGAGTACCAAGGGAACAACCACCAGCATATGGTAATTTAAAATTTTGATATCGATGTAGAAGTGGTCCTAAGAACATAATAATAGAACGAGTTTTTCTAGCAGCCTCAAGATCAAGTTCATCCATTTTTAATTCACGCGGATTAATGATCTCTAAATCCTTACGTCGATTAAACCAACGACACCTAACGCCAATTGATTCTAGTACTTCGATAATACGAAAAACTTCTTCAATACGTGCAACATGGTGTAAAATTGTACGTCCACGATTGAGAAGACTGGCACAAAGTAGACCAACTGCAGCATTTTTGGAGGTATTGATGGTGATTGTACCACTGAGGGTACGACCACCATTTACACGAAAAGATTGTGAGGAAGAATCATTAATCGAGAGAATCTGACCACCGAGCGCGGTGGAAATTTTTTTAATCATCTCGAGTGAAGTATTTTGATCACCTTTTTCGATACGATGAATCGCAGACTGAGAAGTCCCAATCAATTTCGCTAATTGCGACTGTGTAAGCCCTTTTTCACGACGCATATTTGAGACAACTAAACCAATTTCCTCTTGGTAAGTATGCGGTTTTGCCATGTTCCTCCTCTTTTAAATATTCGTGTGGTGATATATTTATTTTGACTTTTTATAGCCTGTTACAACGTTATTGGCGTGTACCCAACCATCAACCGAACCGCCATCAAGATACTCGCCACTGGTCGGAGCAACTCGCATGACACCACCGGCATTAATATATTCATCAATCGGATCGGTAACCAAGTATTCTTGGTCGAGTGGACCAAAATCATGTGTCTTCACATATTTGACGATACGACGGAGTAAATCTTTTGACATGATATATTTACTGACGTTAATCATGTTAGATGGAGCTTCTTTTACGGTTGGTTTTTCCACTACGCCAACTAAACGATTATTCTTAATATTAAGAACGCCATATTTTTCAACCTTCTCCTTTGGAATTTCTACACCTAAGATTGCTGATTCGTCCTCGTTTTGCAGAGAATTAATGAGAGATTCGGCAGCAGATTCACCATCTGGATTCCAGACAAAATCATCACCCATAAAGACTAAAACTGGCTCATCAATTTTATATTCCTCAACGGCGAGGGCAATAGGAACTGCGGTGCCATAACGTCCTGCTGGATCCTGTGTAGTGTAATGAATCTTGACGTGATCTGGTAGAGTTTTGGCAAGAGCTAAACGGTCTGATTTTCCTCTCTGAATAAGATATTCATTAAGAGCAAGATTGTCTTTATAAAATTCCTTGACCTGACATGGTTCGACATTGCTAATAACCATGTAAATATCAGTGATGCCTGCTTTAATAAGTTCTTGTACCGAATAATCAACAAGAGGACGGTTACCGACTGGCAACATTGATTTCTCAATAATTTTTGTGATAGGAAGACGACGAGTGCCCCAACCAGCTACAGGAATAATTGCTTTCGTAATCTTTTGCATAATAACTCCTTTATTTCTCCACCAATGTAATTTTCTAGCATGATTATATCACAGCGTGTATAATTTTCTAGATATTTTTATTAAACTAATGGTTTTCGCCAAGAACTTGGTAGGTCATGAATATTGAATAGCTTGGCAATTGTGGGCGCAACATTTGAAAGACCTGAATGCTCAATCTGATTGATTTGATAGAGGCTTTTATTCTGAGTGTTGTCATAAAACCAACAGGGGACTGGATTTGTAGTGTGAGAGGTCTTAGGCTGCTTAGTATTAGGATCGTAGACTTCTTCCGCGTTGCCATGATCGGCAGTGATAATCATCATGCCACCGAGCCGATCAACCACCTTAGCTAGACGAGCTAATTGAAGATCGATTGCTTCCATAGCAACAATGGTCGGTTCAAGTTCACCAAAATGCCCCACCATATCACCACCAGCATAATTAATTCTGATGAATTGATATTTTGGTTTGCCATTAGGATCCGTTTCAGATATTTTTTCAATAACTGCATCTGTAATTTCGGCAGCTTTCATCCATGGGCGTTCATCGAATGGACGTGTATCAGATTTAATCTCTAAGAATTCTTCTTTTTTAGCAGGTTCATAGCTATTACCGTTAAAATAATATGTAATATGTCCAAACTTGACCGTTTCGGCAACTGCTAATTGGCTAATATTATTACTGCTTAAAATTTCGTGTAGCGTATTTGTAATTTTAATGGGAGCAACTAGACAATGAGCTGGAATATGTTGATCGGCATCATATTCTGTCATACCAGCAAAGTAGACATTAAGAGGACGGTTGTTCTCGGTGCCACGATCAAAACCATGAAAATTTTGCTCCGTAAAGGCTTTAGCGATCTCAAGAGCACGATCAGCACGAAAGTCATAATAGATAAAACTGTCACCATTTTTAACCAAGCCAACCGGTTGAGAAGGATCTGACAGATGATCGGAATCCTGTTCGACAATTATAAAGCTTGGAAAATATTGATCTTGCAGACTAGGTTCTTTTACTCTCATTTCAGTGATTGCCTGCATTGCATCGGTGAAGTAATGGTCAGCCTTACCACAAACTAAAGCATCCCAACCTTTTTTCACAATACTCCAATCCGATTCGTAACGATCCGCAATAAAAACCATACGTCCGCCACCACTGGCAATTCGATAATCAAGCGGAAAATCAGAAATGGTTTTGAGATACTGGATTTTATCTTCAAGAATCTTAATGTATTGGTCAGCAGATTGAGGCGGGACATCACGACCATCAAGTACTAGATGAATCCGAACACGTTCAATACCTTCCTTTTGAGCTTGCTCAAGCATCTTGAGAAGTTGAGAAAGCGAACTATGTACTCCACCATCAGAAAAGATACCGGAAAAATGTAAAGTAGAACTATACTCTTTGACGTTAGCAATGGCGCCTCGCCAAGCTGCAGATTGCCAAATAGTGCCAGTCTGAAAATCGTCTTCAATTTTAGCAATACCCTGTTTAATAATCTGTCCAGCACCAAGAGCGTTGTGTCCGACCTCGGAGTTCCCCATTTGACCTTTTAAAATCCCTACCGCCTCGCCAGATGCTTCAAGTGAAACCCAAGGGTATTTTTCAAAAAGCTGATCAATAAATTCAGTATGAGCTTGAAGTACAGCGTTACCATACCGATCTTGTCGCAAACCGACTCCGTCTAAAATTACTAACAAAATCGGTCCATCATAATGCAAGTTATCCATAAGATGAGTATAGCATAAGAAGTAAACTGGTGAACCTATATAGGTCCCTCTTTTCTGTTTCTAATGCTGTATCTATTTTGTTTTAGTAGAATTAGAACATAATTCTAGAGATCGCCTATGATATAATCTACCTATGCCCGAGTGGCGAAACTGGCAGACGCGCTAGCTTCAGGTGCTAGTCTAGTTTCTAGGTGCAGGTTCAAGTCCTGTCTCGGGCACCATTTTAGAGTAAAAATCCCAATTGTCACCTTTTGGGTGATTTTTTTACTCTAAATAATCGCTTGTTATGGGCGTTTTTTTATTAATAGATTAAGACTAGGATTTTTAATCATTTGATTGGCTGATAATCAAAACGTTCTAATTCTGGTGCAATATCGTTATACGTCTTGCCAGCCAATAACCCTCCAGCAATAAATTCCTCTTGAGTCACATCAGCTAATGCGATGTCTGGTATTTTAAATGTTGATTTTTCATTCTCCGTGCTAAATTCAAAATCTATCAATACAAGACCTTTTAATTCATCTGTAAACACATCTATTTCAGCCATTTTACCTTCAATCGCTACATTATATCTATCTTTAACCACCCGTTTCTTACTACAACTAGATAATGCGATAAATTCTTCCTTTGTTAGCGGTATTGTCTGTTCAATTTGCTCAGAAGCATCTCCTTCTTTGACCGGCATTTTTTTAGTTATTTCATATTTTTCGCCTTTTTGACGCAGTCTAAGATGTGAATGCTCCGGTATATCGGGGACATAAACGTCAACTATGCGTGTTGGTTCTACCAACTTAATATTATCCGGCAATTCTTTCGCTAAAAACGTTAGCTCTAGTTCTAATTCTTGGCTCATTTCTCTCCTTCTTTTATTATGGTGGCTCTTTTTATAAAATTACACTAGAATTACCATCGAAAAACAAGACATTATCATCTGTCAGCTGGTATACTTTATATCCCTTAGACTTCAGTTTCTCTGTTGTCTTTTTTATACGCTCGAAATATTTTTCCTTATGTGTATGTGGAATTATCACATCTTTAAAAATCCCCATTCCATCAAAATTATCCAGCTTGGGAGCTAGGCTCGGATCATCGAATTCTTCTGCCCCATCGATGGTCGGACAACAAATAATAGAACCGGCACTTGAACCAATATACATACCTCCCTTTTCTATAAATTCCTTTATAACTTTATCTGCTCCGCTCTTTTTCAGTTTTTCCATTAGATAAAAAGTATTCCCCCCTGCAACCAAGACGATATCGACCCCATCAATAACCTTGCGGACTTCTTCTTCACTTTTATTCTTCACGTCTATCTCGATCACATCAAGACCATATTTTTCAAGCGCAATTTTATCGGCCTCTACAAAATCTTTATTATCGTACGGATCGCCAGCGGTTGGAATAAAAATTGCTTTCTTCTTAGCAAGATCGTGACCTTCATGTTCAATGATTTTTGACATAGTAGTCATAGCATAAGATGTAAGATATAATTTCATAATTAATCCTTATTTTTAATTACCCATTCGACAATATCTGTATTCGGGATTCTTTCATTGATTTTAATAATATCTTTCAAAGTTGCTTTGGCATCAGTTATATGCGACCATTTATTGAAGATAAACATTGAGATCACTCTCTAAAAATTCGGGTAGCTTATTTTAGCTCATATTTTTCCTTCTTATTATACTTTCATCACCATCTCTAAATTATGAGCCATAAACCCAATCTTCTTATAAAAACCTATAGCATTAGCGTTGTCTGATAAAACCAATAATTTGATACTGGTACAACCTTGGACTATGAAATAATCTTTCATTTTACCTAATAATTCTTGACCTATGCCGTTCCCTCTGTAATCTGGCTTTACATATAGCAAACCAATCCAACCCTCTTTTGACGGATTATGAGACAAGTCATAGATTTTGTCTTCTCCTTTTTTATGCTCAATAATAACACCCTGAATAAAACCGACAACAACGTTATTTTTTTCGGCAACAAATACTTTACCATTCATGCTCTTTGTATCGTCTATCATTTTTTGCATATAATAATGCGCATCATCAATACTTTGATATAACAAAGATTCACGGGTTTGATCGAGCTCAGAAAAGAACTTCTGCAGTTCAAACTGCATCTCATCTATTTCATTACGATCCTCAGGAATCATTTCTCTAATCATGTTTTTCCTCTATTTAGATAATAACATATGGCGGATTTTAAAAGAAAACTGAGAGACTTAAAAGGTCTTTTGTTTTTAGTATTTACTTTATGGAATAATTTGTTAAGCTTGAATTAAGCAAGCAGGGTCTTGCAAGCTATAAGATATTAGGAGAACACCTTTGGTGTTCTTTTTTATTTTACTTAATTAAGTGGAGATTTAAGTTTTTAGACAGAAAGGAGGTAAAGAATGCGAAGCGGATTAGATTATAAGTTTGTTGAAGAGTATTCACTAGATAGACAACAAATAGAGAGTATCGAAAATGATTCACAAAATACCTTAGTAGTGGCTGGGGCGGGGACTGGCAAGACGACCACAATTATCGGAAAAATTAAATGGATTTTAAATAATTGGCTAAAAAATAAAAGTAAAACTTTACCAAGAATCTTAGTAATATCTTTCACGCATGCAACAAGGGTGGAATTAGAAAAACGGGTTTTGGCGGAAGTTTTAAAAAATGATGAGATTTTTAAAATATATCACCCTAGTGATTTTTTGAGAGTAGAAACCTTTCATAGTTTAGCTCTTAAGATTATGAAGAGTGCTAGACAAAATAAGCGAGCTAGACCAGAAAAAATTAGACTAAGTGAAGTTAGCTTTGAAGATTTTTTGAAACAAGCTCGATT
>ERZ773065.1902-NODE-1902-length-10241-cov-44.916552_pt1 | contig 10241 bp, 5 predicted proteins | sample MGYA00580623_ERZ773065 | MGnify/ENA primary metagenome ERZ773065 (study PRJEB29015, sample SAMEA2738017) | human oral metagenome | biome: human oral; feature: human-associated habitat; material: dental | place: China | collected 2047 ...
TCGCGGGAGGCCGACGGCGAGCCCATGGAGCCGATCCGGGCGCCCAGTTCCAGAGCCGCGAGTTGGGAGCCGTCGGGGAGCAGGCCGAGGTCGGCTGGCTGCTCGGGGCGGGCCGGGGAAGCTGTCTGCTCGGGGCGAGCCGGGTCGGCGGGGCGCTTAGCGTTCTCGCCGACGCCGCCGAGATACGGGGCGAGCATCGTTTGGGACCGATCGGTCCAGTGGGAGAGGGTTTGGTCCAGTATGATCCGCATCTGCTCTGCGACGTTTTCGTTGGCGCTCTTCCCGAGATCGATCTCGCGCTGGAGCATGTCCTCGCTGATCTCCCTGATCCTGCGCGCTTCCCGGTCGATTCGATCCCGTTCCTGGGCGGTATGAGCCTCCACTTTCTCCAGTTCGGACTCCTGGAGCTTGCGGAAGACCCGGTCGTACTGGGATTCGCCGCGCACAGCCAGCATGGTCTTGATCCCCACAGGGAACAACTCGATAATGATGAAGAGAAAAGCGATGGTCAAATGGCAGAAGAACCCGATCGGACTGCGAAGACTCGCGCGTATTAGAGCGACGATCTGCGCCAGGAGTCCGTTGTTGCTACGGACGACACCCTCGACGTCGTTCTCCTCGGCGAGTGCCCGGCGCAGGTCATCAGCATCCTTCTGAAGCCCCTCCGGGCAGCTGTCGCTCAGAACGCTCGCCTCGGCCTCCATGGGTGAGTTATCGCCGCAGAGAATTGCGTGGGCTCCTTCTCTGGCCCGCTGTACGCTGGCGTTCTTCGCGTTGCGCGCAACTTCTTCTGCATCCTTTGCGGCCTGCAGCTCTGCGTTGGCCGTCTCGTATTCATGGTAGCGAGCGGCGGCCTGCTCGCCATCGCCTGTGACGCCGGTGGATCCTATTTTATTCTCGGCACAGAGTGCCTGGCCGGGCTCTATCTCGCAGGTCCAGCGGTTGTAAGCCTCATCAGCTTTGTCCTGAGCCTTCTTAGTGGCTTCGACGGCCTCGTTATAGGTCTGGGTCGCCTGGTCAGTCTCTTTGGTACTGGCGGTGCCGTTGAGAATGGCCAGCTGTTCAGCGATACTCTGCTCTGCGACCTTCAGGTCTCGTCCTGTTTGGAGATTGGCGTTCTTTTCCTTGGCCTGTTCTATTTGGTCGGTCTGATCGCGCTGAAGTTGGACGGCTACCTCGCCCCGGAAGATCTGGAGTGAGAGGGGTGTGGAGACTACCAAGCCGATAATGAAGGCGAGAAAGAGTCTGGGAGCAGCATACTTGAGTGCCCGTTTAAGACCGTAAACGCCATGCATGGTCTTGATCATGGCCCGGTCCACAACCAGGATGAACGCACCCCACAGAAGTCCGAGTATGATAGATGCGACGAGATTGACCGTCGGCTGGTGCTGTGCCCGTTGACCGGTGCTCGGGTCGGATACGACGAGTACGGCGTTGTACATGGCGAACACCATGGACAGGACTGCGACCGAGGCCGTCCCGAGCATGACCGCGCCGATGCCGATGAAGGTGCTTCGTTCCGAGTCGACGTGTTCGAGGATCTCGATATCTGCTCCGCCGAGGGCGGAAAGGAAGTTAGATATCCTTTTCTTGGGGGGTTTGTTCGGGGTCTTTTTCTTCATGATGAAAAAGGTCTTTCTGTTCGGGTTATAAAAAAGAGGGTTGCAGTGGAATGAGGGTGATTAGTCGATGGATGGCACCCTAAAAGCACGGCGAATCGCCGGTTAGCGTGTGCGGCAGTTCTGACGGTCCAGATTGTCGGGGGAAGATTGGCTCAGATTTGATTCCTCCTCGCTCGTCAGTGTAACTGCATTTTAGTGGTTAAAATTTCTTGTCGGCCTCGTCCGCGGGAAGTTCGCGGGCAAGGGCACGGATACTGCGCAGCAGGCGCTCCGCCTCGACCGAGGTCGGGGTATGACTGAGCTCGCTCAACTCGGTGAAGAGCCTCTCCGCCTCGGTCAATTGCTCTTTGGTCTGAGCCCGTCGCTCCTTCAACTCCTCGGTCTCTTTTTTCTTCCGGCTAACGGCGTCCTTGAGTTTCTCGACCTCGCTCCGAGTATGATCGCGCTCAGTAGTGGCCCTGCGCTCTTCCCTCATCAGTCGGGCGCGTTCGGCGCTGAGTTCTATGGTCTGTTGCCTTGTTGCGGCCAGCGTCTCCTCCCTATTCTCGATAAAATCATGAAGATCCGTCCTCTGCTTTTGCATGTCGGCGATGTTCTGGCTCAACTGTGCCGCGCGATCCTGCTCAGCGGTCAGGTCGACATCGTCGAGCTCCTTAGCCATGTGTCGCAGACGGGTCTCCTCCTCCCGCAAGGCGAGGAGATCGGAGTACCTGCCCTCGACATCATCAGCTCGGAAGGCCGCCACTTGCCCCTCGAGCTCAGCGATCTTCGCCTCGAGATCCAGCTCGGAAACCTGCACGTCCTCCAGAATGAGACCGAGATCCTCCAAACGCTGCTGCAGGCTCCGGAGCCGCTGGACGTTGCGTTCGGCCGCGTCGACGGCGTCGTCAAGAAGGAGTTCTCGAGCCGGTCCGTAGGTGGGTAGTGACTCGGAGTTCGCGACGGCGAGTCGGTACAGGGCGTCGGCACAGACGCTTCGGTTTTCGCGGAGACGCCGGACGGCGCGTAACTGCCCCTGCTCGCTGAGCCTCCCCCAGGCGTCTTTCCAGAAATCGAGGGATTGCGCCTCGGCGATGAGGGGGAGCCATGCGGTCCAGGGGATCGGATTTGTGGAGGAAGCGAGTTCGGTCAGGAAGTCACTTAGTGTCATGACGCTTTTTCTTCCTAAATTGCCTAATTATCTCTTGGGGAAGGGGAACCAGCTCTTTTCGTCGATTGACGGAATCGAACTCATTTTCTTGAGATTTCTACCCATGGTGCTCAATTCTTCGGAAGCACACCTCAAGGTGGACTGAAGGGTGTCGACAATCTCAGTCAATCTATCTGTCACAACGTAGACCTGATTGATGCGATATTCAAGATCGTGTATCTGCGAACGGAGTTCTTTCAAGTGAGTCTGCTCTTGCTCCCAGGCGTGCTGTGTTGCAATAAATTTTTTCTCGGCATTAGATCTGTCTTCGCGCGCCTGTCGAATCGCGTTCTCGAGTTCATTCTTCTCGGCTCTCAAGGACTCCGTCTCGTCAACAAGATGTTGATGTTCGGCCTGCCGCTCATCCCAATCGCGACTGAGCAGAGTTTCTCTATAGGTACGCAGCCGATGGATCGCTTCCTCAAGGCTGCGGCGCTTCGCGATTTCTGGATCCTGGGCGGCCTCCTCTCTCAGGCGCTGCACTTCGCGGCGGAGTTCTTCTATTGTGATGTAACTATCGAGTGCCTGCGAGGCGGTTTGTACATCGTCTTTGAGGTCTTTTTTGAGTTCATTGAGCCGCTCAAGTTGCCTTTCCGTCGCATCAGTTGCGTCGTCGAGAGCCCACTCAAGCACTGGGTCATCAGAATCCGTTGGAGTGTCACACAAAATGCTGCGCAGGATGTGATCACTCAAAGGACCGGCATCCCTGCGGAGAAGAGCAATAAGAGCCTTACGGTCGGCGGGAGCAAGACTCGCCCAGGTGCCGTGCCACCGATTAGGTTCTTTGTGGGCAGCGAGAACCAGTGCGAACCACTCATCCCAGTCCAATGTTGTTTGGGATCTCGCGAACTGTGTGAGCACCGTTTGAAGAGTCATTATTTCACCTTTCTGGTTGTGTCGTGGAAGTTCTAATGTGGACAGCTGGCGGTTCCGATCCACTGTCAGCGGCGGCCTTCGCTTCGATGATCTGCTGCGGGGTTCTAATTTCGAAAGGAGGATGTGCTGACTCATCGCGGATGCCGAGTCCTCCTGCCTGAGGGCGGCGTGGCCTGTGGAGCCGTCCCTGGACGTCGATGAGACCGCCTCCATTACTACCGGTGATGACGAGACGTAGCAGTCCCTCAGTATCTGCGCTGAGAATGACTTCGACATCCCTCAATGCGTCGCCCGAGTTGGACAATTTGCGTTCCCATGTTCTTTCGTAGGGGCTTCTCATGTTATCGAATACGACGACCCGTTGGGAGAACTTATCGTCGGCCTCGATATCGAGTTTGCCGAAGCCGAGATCTTTGAGGCTCACCGTCGCTGGGAGGCTTTCTCCTCTACTCAGAAGCGGAGAGATGACACAACTGCAAGAGTCGTCCAGATCGAGGTGACGGGCCATCTTTTTTGTCACGGTGATTTCCAAGCCCACGTCCCACAGGAGGCGCTCCTCAATGGAGATTCTCCCTGCGGCGACGAGTGCGGCGCCCATGGCGACTGCAGTCGAGAGTCTCAAGTCGTTGAAGCGAAGCCGATCGAGACGATCGAGAATTTCGGAGGCTTTCACTGAACCAGCGAGTTTGTGGATTACTGGTTCGAGTACTTTGTTACGCAGTCCGCCGATCTTGCTTCCCCCTCCCGTCATGAGAATGGCGTAAGGGAGGTGTCCGGATCCCGTGCTGTGGGACAGGAAGCGGATGAGAAGTTCTCTCGTGCTCTTGAAAAAGGGTTCCAAACGCGTGAGGTATTCCGAGTAAGACATACGAGTGTCAATCTGCTCGTCATCTACCGTTGAACTCATGGTGATTGAACGTCGACCCCACCTGCCACTGATCTTCTCAGTGAAATCCTCCAATCCTTCAATTTCCTCGAATCTTGCGGAGAGTTTGTGAAGAAACTCGGTTTCCGCCTCGGCGAAGGCCTCTCGAAGCCACCCTTTTTCTGTGCTCTCCAGTTCAGTTAGCACAGCCTCGGGCGTGAGGGGAACATCAATGCCGATTTGAGAACTAATGGTCTCCAGGTGTTTGCCGAGCAGGAGGGCAGTGGCATAGTCGCCACCGATGTTATTGTTAACGGCATCAATAACAACGAGCGGCTCACCGGGTGCTCCAACCCGTACAAGGCTCAGGTCTGTGGTCCCGCCTCCGATGTCGACGATGAGCATGTCCTTGTTGACGAAGGTGGTAGTGTTACCAGATGCATACAAGGCGTAAGCAGCTGCGGCGACCGGCTCATCGACTGTTCTGTCTGCCACCTTCCTCCCGAGTGGACAGTCCTCCCTCTTCGTCTCGCGTGGTCGTCCGTCTGCTTGCGCTGCACGGGCAGCCTCTCGGGTGGCCAGGCATTTCTCAACGTGTTCTCTGCGCCAGCCGTGAGGTACGGTAACAACAACAGAATCGACCTTTTCTCCGCCCAGATTCTGAGTGATGTTCTTCATAACGTATTCCACGAGCCAGGTCGTCAACTGCTCGGGAGTGATCGCCCTTGGCCCATCCCCCCAGTTCTGAGTGGCGAGTACTGTGCCCGTGGCCATGGACATCTTCCACCTGCGGAAAGTTTCCGAAGGATCGGCGTCTGGATCTGCCCAGAGGTTCCGCGCTTTCTTCCCTATGGTGCGGGCACCGGCCTTGCGCGCAATATGGATGACCGATGGTAGTAGATCATTTCCCTCAAATTGATGGATTGAGATCTCGCCCTTATCGTTAACCTTGGCCACGACCGTGTTAGACGTGCCGAGATCGATTCCAATGCTCACCATGAGGCAGTATACTCCTTGCTCCGGATCTGTTCTGACTTTTCCAGTTTTCTGTTGCTTAGTTCGTATCCTTGTTCCTCCAGCAGCCGGCGCAACTGCTCGATGCGGGCTATCACCTTGATGGTGCTTCCAACACCTCCGCTCACGAGACCGATGACAGCCCCCTGCGAGGGATCGATTAGGGGTCCCCCGCTGGCACCGCGGTCGAGATCGCCACCGACCTCGAAACTCGGTTTTTTACGCATATTGCGACTGACCTGGACCTGGACGATGTAGGGATCCTCACCCGGTTTCCAATTCTGATAACCTGCCGCTAGCAACTCGCTCGGTGCGCACACGTCCCGACTCTGCCCAAGTGGCAGCGGTTCGTATTGCGATACGGCTTCGGCGGGCAAATGGAGAAGCGCCGTGTCTGTCTCCTCGTCGACCGCGACGACTTTGGCCTCAACATTCCCCAGACCGATGGTCACGCGTACCGCACCCTGAAGGACATGGGCGGCGGTGGCGACCAGACCGGATGCGGCAATAAGAAAGCCGGTACCCATATCTTTATAGTCCTCTCGGGCGACCACGATCGGCAGGATTGCGTTCCGCAGCCGGGTTATGCACTCGGAGGTGGTCATGGTGCCGAAGGGGGCTGGTGGCGCTGTCTCCGGGGAGGCTGAAGGGACAGGACCGAGCAGTCCTGAGAGTCTTGGGTCCTCGCTGCGCAGAGCGGTAACCAGATCCTGCCCGGTCAGACAGTTGTCATCGGCTGGCGAGGCGCTCTCCAGCGGAGAACTCGTACGCACGACCATGTTCTCTTTCGCCTGCTTATACATGTTCATGGCCCATCGTGCGTTCCCAAAATTCCGTCCCGCGACCTCTCTCGCGACCGGTGTCACGGTCAATAGAAGTTGCTCGAAGTCCTCGCTCAATCTGCACCCCTCCTCCTGAGCGCGCGTGCGCATAATTTTCAACAGTGATTTGGCGGGCATGGGCTCGAATACGATCTTCCGATTGAATCGGCTCTCCAGCCCCGGGTTCCTGGAGATGAGATCGTCGATCTCCTCCTCGTGCCCCTCAAGTATGATGAGCGTTCGTCGATTCTCCGAGTTGGTTGCCTCGGTGGCGAGGGCACGGATGGCGTCGGCGCCGTAGATATTGTCTGCGGAAAGATTGTCCGCCTTTTCGATGACGAGCACGCCGCCCCTGGCCGAATGGAATAGTCCTTTCACCTTCTTCGAGGCGTGACTGCCGTGACTGGTCTGGAGATCGTCGACGGTGACGAGTTTGGTCGTCGGGCGGTCGAGGAGGCCGATGCCGTACAGGTAGGGGGCAACAACCTTCTCGGCGATGGATGTCTTGCCGGTGCCCGGCGGGCCGACGAAACACAGTCCGTCGACCCAAGGACGGGGATGATTATACTTGCGACAACGCGCGAGAAGGGCTCGTTGTATCTTCAGAAACGTGTGCAAGTTTTTCAGGCCGATGTACCCCGCCAAATCCTTCTCAGCTTGCGCCACCCGAGTATTGTCGACAGTGATGGTGGCAGGAATATCCGTGATTCCGATGATATTCGAGTGGGTGTTGGACTTGGAATCATGGATGCTGCGTATCTGCTGCCAAATATTGCGAGCCCCGCCAGCATTTCCGAAGCCCGGGTCGAGACGCCTGTCTTCGAGGAGCCGTATAAGGGGCGCGCGCGTGTCCGCGCTTATGGTGAACCCGTCGGTTCTTGCCATGTCGTTCACTACCTGATAGAGTTCTTCGAGATTGTAGTCATGGAAAACCAGGTTTGTGGGGAATCGGCGCTTCAGGCCCTCGTCGACCCGCATTAGTGCGTCGATGAGTTCGGTATAGCCGGCGAGAATGATAACCGTGTCGTTGCGATGATTCTCGGCGAAGGTCACCAAGGCCTTGATCGACTCTTCAGAGTGAAGATTACCCATGAGTTGATGCGCCTCATCGATGAAGATGACGCCGCCGCGTCCCTTCATGAGACTGTTCTGCATCAGTTTGGTGGCCTCGTTCGCATGCTTGGAAACAAGTTCTGTCGGAAGGATTTCGATGACTGTGTCGGTAGGAAGGATTCCCAGTGCGTGGAAGAGCCGGGCGACGATGCGAGCCACGGAGGTTTTGCCGGTGCCCGCGGAACCTTTGAAGACCATGTGCATGGTGGCTTCCGGGAGCCTGCCGCGCTCGCGCAATTCTATACGGCGTCGTCGGGCGATATCAGGGAGGCCGTGAAAATGACTCTTGACGTTCTTGAGCCCGACGAGAGAGTCCAGTTCCTGGAAAATAGAGATGACACGGGATTCGTCAGGCTCGGGCAGGCGTAAGAGCATGTCTACACCAATGCTTCGGGTGCTCCTGGTGATCGAAGCGATCCGCCTGAGGGAGCTTTGCAGGTTCCCGTTCGTGGCCAGATAACTGGCAATGCTCTTCGTATGACGCATGGCGATGTCGTGCCGCAGTGAGACTCTCGCGAGAGCGGCCTCAATTTCTTCTGAGGTTGGTGTAGGAATGTCGATTATAATTGAACTGTGGCTCTGCGAGAGGCGGGTGCTGAGTTCGGCTCTCGGATCGACTAGAATCAGGAAGGAGCCGGTGTTCTCTTGTGCGTGTCGGACGAGTGCGTGCATTACTTTTTTAAGTTCGAACGATTCTCCTTTGGATGCGGCTCTCTCGAACTCCTCCGGCAAGCCGAAAATGACTGCGATGACGCTACGGCTAAGGGGTTGAGTAAAAGCGAAGGACAGGAGGGCGAGTTGATCGGAGTATCTGCGGCTGCGGGAGTGGAGATCTTCGGCGGTGCTCTCCGCGGTCCGGCCAGGAAGTCGAGATGTGAGGACGTCGTCGAAGGTGTTCGCGGGAATGTGATGGGGAGCGCACGGTTCACGTTTGTAATGAAGACCGGTAAGAACGTCTGCCTCGGGGATCAGATCGCCCTCGGCGGTGAGAACGACGACGAGAGCCTCGGGGTCCTGTTCGAGTGTCCAGTGTTGGATGGTGTCGGTCAGCGAGAGGCATCCGAGATAGGCGTCGTGGAAGAAGACGTCGCTTGTGTTCCCCGTCAGGTGCCACACGGGCTCGACGGTAGACAGTGTTCGACCGCGCAGGAAGCGATGCACTCGCGAGACCATGAGACTCCTTTCGGGCGAATCGGAGGTGTATATATAGAGACCGAATGTTAGGACTTCGTCCTTCGACGAGCGTGGGTGGGTGGCGGGTCGTCACCCCCTGGATGTAGATTACTACTCTTCAGGTGGACTTGCGAGTAGTCAAGCCATTGTGGCCGGTGATCCTGGCGATTTTTGGCTCTTCCGTGTTTGGCCTCACTGACGCTCTTCCTTCCCGATGAGGTCCAGAAACACCACGGGATAACGGGGCTCCTCTCCGCCCCTGATCTTGGAATGAACGCCAGTATGAGCGAAACGGATGAAAGCATATGATGCTTCTGTTGTGCATAGATTGAGCGTAAGATAGATAATGACGACTTCAAGAGTTATTCACATAATCGATAAATGGTCCGTTGAAAGGAAATCTAGGATTAGAATCAAGAAGCGCGCTATTTATTGCACTCACGAGAATGGAGAGGGAGAAGGTGGATGCGATGAAAAGAACCCATGAGACTCCCGTGCGAAACCAGGAATCGGGGATCCAAGGAAGCCAGGATGTTGTGAGTGCTGGCAACTCGCATCCTCGAAGAGCTGGAATGAAACCGATATGCTGGAGAAGTATTGCGAGACCTATTGGTGTTATGGAAGCAATGAAGGATTGGTTGGATTCCAGGTCATTAAATTCAATATCCTCTCTTTTGAGCGCTATGCGGATGAATGTAGGTAATTGGAATGTCCAGCACAGAACCATGAAGAGAGTGAAGAGAATGAGTATAGTTGTAACTGTGTGGAGGCTGGACACGGAAAACCGAGAGATCGTGCCGATAACCCCCGGAGCCTCGCTTGCCGTGATTCGGGACATGAATGCCGAGTATGTTTTGGTGGCGGCGCAGGTGCGGGGCGGTGCCGAATGGTTGACAGTGAGCAGTGTTCCGAGAATGAAGGGAACGAAGAGAGTTACTGGCGCAAAAGTGATGACTTTAAAAGTCTCACGTTTGGTCATTGTCTCGGAGGCGTGTCTCGAAAAGTGCGACTTTTCTTTCCTTATTCTTAAGGATGAAATATTTGGTTTAGGCGGATCGGCCGGACTTTTTTCCGGATCCCGGAAAACAATTCCCAACGGAACTCCTAGATATGGGAAAACCAATCGAACGAGCGTTCGAAAGGTGATGAGTGGATGGATAGGGACGAGTCCGAGCCAGGGCCTGCGGCATTCCGGTCGGCATCTGAGTCGCGGATGATCGAGGCTCGTACCTCCTTGCCCCCACCATCAGCGCACACGGGAACATCCTAGATGCCCCGCGCCCGACGGCAGCCCGCTTCACCAGTCTCAATTCTTAGACTTGTGGCGTGTCTGACGCTGGATCGTGATGCGGATGTGATCAGCTCGGACGCCCCCGCCACCCGCCCTCCGCGCGGGCACGCCCGCGGACCGGGCCGCACGCCCACGCCCTCCGCCGCCGAGTACGCCGCCCCGTCCCCGCCTCCCGCCCCGCGTCCGTCAGACGCGGTGGACCCTCCGCCGACTCGAGGAGATGAACATGACCGTCGACGCGCGCACCCGCGCCTCATCCCGCTGCTACCGGCTCGAC
>ERZ773065.1908-NODE-1908-length-10226-cov-11.255924_pt1 | contig 10226 bp, 6 predicted proteins | sample MGYA00580623_ERZ773065 | MGnify/ENA primary metagenome ERZ773065 (study PRJEB29015, sample SAMEA2738017) | human oral metagenome | biome: human oral; feature: human-associated habitat; material: dental | place: China | collected 2047 ...
CGAGCTGTTTCAACTCGTCCTCGACGAGCTTTTTCGGGTCTCGGTGAGCCTTGATGTGCGTCTGGATCACCTCGATCACCGAGATGTCGGGCAAGAGCTTGTAGGCGACGCCCTCGAGCGTGACGAGCGACCGGACGAGCATGGTCATCGCGCTGGGAAGCTCGATCCCGTTCTTTCTCGCCATCGCAATGATCGCGTTCAAGAAGGCACCCATGTCGAACTCGGAGAGGTCGGTTAGGCCGAACTCATTGACGATCTGGTCGAGGTCTGCCAAAAGGTGGGGATGATCGATATCACTCGCGCTGCCGATCGAAAAGCTGAGGAGGCCGTCCTTGAGACGGGCCGAGTCGCGATCGGCGACGGCAAAGGCCATCTCCTGGATGGCGCCGCGATCATGTGCGGAGAGGCGCCCCACGATGCCGAAGTCAAGATACATTATCTTGCCGCCCTGGATCTGGAGGTTACCCGGATGAGGGTCGGCGTGGAAGAAGCCATCGTCCAGTATCTGTTGGGCGAAGTTGTCTACGAGCTTGGTGCCTATCTCCTCAAGGTCATAGCCCTCGCGCACAAGGCGGTCGTTGTCGCTGATGGGGATGCCATCCACGTAGTTCATGACGACGACGTGCTCCGTGCAGAGCTTGGGGTAGGGCTTGGGGCAATCCACGAACTTGCAGTCTGCGTTGTTGCGCCTGAACTCTGTCAGGCTCCGGACCTCGACCAAGAAGTCCGTCTCCTCGAGGAAGGACTGCCAGAGCTCGTTTACCACCGACTGAAGATCAAGGAACTGCTCGTCTCTCATGATGCGAGAGGCGCGCTTTGACAAGGAGCTCATGATCGAGATGTCCTGAGCCATGATCTCCTGCACGTGAGGGCGCTGCACCTTGATGGCGACGAGCTCGCCGCTGATCAGACGCGCCTTGTGCACCTGCGCGACGGAGGCCGAACCCAAAGGCTCGTCATCGATGGCATCGAAGATCTCCTCGATGGGCCTATCGTATTCCGATCGCAACGTCCTAAGCAGCAGCTCGCGATCCATGGGCTCCACGTTCGTGCGGAGCTTGGCGAGCTCCTCGCAAAAGCTCTGGGGCAGGATCTCGGAGCGCATGGAGAGAATCTGCCCCGCCTTCACGAACGTGGGGCCGAGCTCCTCGAGAAGGTGGCGAAGTGACTCCGGCGTAAGGCCATGAAAGATGTCGTAGCGACTCGCTATCGCCATGATCTCCCGAAGGCGTGCCATCTTGCTCGCCCGCGTGATCTGATACCTCGTGGGAGGGGACGACCTGCCCCCAAAGAGCCCGATCGTCTCCTCCCAGGTCTCGGCATGGTCGCCGTCCATCTCCACGTACCAGTCGCGCGGAGCGGCTCTTGTACCCTCTTCTTCGGCTATGCCCTCGGACACGTCGGACACGAGGCGCTACCTACTTGTCCTCGTCGTCACCCTCGACGTCCTTGGCCCCGTCATCCTTGGCCGCGTCGTCACCCTCGACGTCCTTGGCCCCGTCATCCTTGGCCGCGTCGTCACCCTCGACTTCGACCTCTACGGTCTCGGCATCGAGCTTCGAGGCGATGTTCTGGACGTTGGAGACCCAGGCGGCACGCTCCTCGCTGCTCATGGCCTTGAGCTTTGCCGTGAGCATGGCCTGCGAGGCGTCGTCCGTGGCGTCACGGAACTTCTGCCTGAGCTCCTCGTTAACCGCCTTGCCCTGCTCAACGGTCAGCTCGCCCCTCTTGACGAGGTCGCTCACGACCTCCTGGGACTTCTCGGCACCCAGCGCAACCGCGCCGACGCCAGCCAGAAAGATCCTCCGGACCCCATCGCCCAAATCGTCGAAGCCACTCATACGGTCCCCTTTCGTAAGTCCACGGCCCGCAGGCGCGGGCGCTGTCCTAGACTATCTCATTTGTACCCACCCGTCGGCAAGCCAAAGACGCTCGATGGCGTCGGACACCATCATTTCTCGCTCGCTCTGCCCAAAAGAGGGGCTGACGGCACACCCACAGCCAAGGCGACCACACGTACCTTGAGGCCCTCGGGCACGCCCCGCTTCGCCATGTGACCAGACCTCACGCCCACGCAACCTCAAGATCGGCTCTCGCACATGGCCCCACTGTCATCCTCATGGCCCACGTCCCCCTTTCCGGCAGCGCTCACGAGACTCCGCCCTCGCTCAGTGACCAAACGGGAAACTCTTCTTAGTGCCTCACCCCATGGCACCAGTTCCGCGCTATGTTGGTACCATCATATGCGTCGCAGCAGAGCACGTCCTTCGCAGGCGCGACGTCTGGCTTGGCCAAGAGGATTCGGAGAAGACCATGCGCGCAGAGCCCATCTCCTGCTATCGCCCCACACCCGACAGGGTCGCCACATTCGCGAGCCTGCCCTACGACGTGTTCGACAGGGGCCAGGCGGCCGATTACGTGAGGGCGCATCCCGGCAGCTTCCTCGAGATCGACCGTCCCGAGACGGCCTTTCCGCCCCAGCACGACATGTACGCACCCGAGGTCTATGCGAAGGCTGCCCAGATCCTGCGCCTGCGCATAGACGACGGCACCCTTGTCAAGGACACGCTACCCTGCTATTACCTCTACCACCTCGAGCAGGACGGGCATGCCCAGACAGGCATTGTGTGCGCCTGCTCGATAGACGAGTACGAGGACGGCACCATCAGGCGTCACGAGAGCACGACGGCCGCCAAGGAGGCGGACCGCATCGAGCACATCAGGGCGACAGGGGCCCAAACCGGCCCCATACTCCTCGCCTACCCAGACGACCCCACGCTGGACAGCCTGGTCCAAAGGGCAGGCGAGGCCGCGCCCCTCTATGACTTTACGGATGACAGTGGTGTGAGGCAGACGGTCTGGAGGATAGCCTGTGCGAAGACCATCGAGGCCATCAGGAAGGCGTTCTCCTCAATCGGGCATGCCTACATAGCGGACGGCCATCATCGCGCCGCGAGTGCGGCCAAGCTGGGGCTGATGATGCGCGCGCGAAGACGCGCGGGGCACGGGACGGGAAAATCCCCGAGCGACCTCTTCCTGACGGTGCTCTTTCCCGCAAGCCAGCTCAAGCTTCTCGCGTACAATCGCGTCGTAAGCGACCTGGCGGGACATACGCCCGCAGAGCTCCTCGCTGCGATCGCTGCCGCTGGCTTTTCGGTAAGTGCTCCCTCGGTGAGTGCGACCCCCCCAAGAGAGCGTGGGCGGTTTTGCCTCTACCTTAACGGGAGCTGGCGCGATCTTGAATTTGTTGACGCGTCATCGCTGCCGGATGACCCCGTCTCGAGACTCGATGCCCAGATCCTGCAAGACCGTATCCTCGGGCCGATCCTTGGCATCGACGACCCGCGCACGAGCGAGCGTGTCCGCTTCATCGGTGACATCGAGGGGGCAGGACGCCTTGAGGAGCTGGCAGGCACGCACGGCGCCGCCTTCTCGCTCTTCCCCACCTCAATCGACGAGCTCATGACCGTCTCTGATGCGGGACGTCTCATGCCGCCCAAGTCCACATGGTTCGAGCCAAAGCTCAGAAGCGGGCTCTTCATACGCGAGATCCGAGAGGACGCGAAGTAGCTCGCCTTGGCAAGCCGCGACACCATCTTGAGTCGCAGGAGGATACCCTCGTAGGAGGATACCCTCGTGACTCACGGGATGTGGCTCAGGGTATCTCTCTTGGCCGCAGCTTGGCTGCAAGATACAAAGGTTTGTGTGCTTTTGGCGGTAAGAGAGCATGATATGCCCCTGCCACGCACTGGGTGTCCGTAATGATGCATTTTTATCAATGTTTCTCAGCTCATAGCGTTGTCTATTTCACATTTGCGTGATATTGTCAAGATGTGTATGCTGAAAGAGAGATACACAGATGCCGGTACAACAGACGCAGCAACAGAACGGACCAGACCATGGCAGCTCATACGAAGAAGAATGACGCGGAAAAACTCCATGCGCATCATTTCGCAAGCGCAGACAACGACGGGCCCGGCGACGAGGACGATCAGCAGTCCGCGCTGGGAAGGAAGGCGGGACGTCCGCATACGCGCAAGAACGTCCCCCCCGTTGACGACAAGCCCGCAGGGGCCTACTACATCCCCAGCGCCACCTACGGCCAGGGCGTCAACAGTAGCGTCAAACGGAAGAGGAAGTCCGGCAAGGTCTCGGCTGTCATCGCCATCATCGTGGTGCTCTGCATCATCGCTGGAGGAACCTACCTGTGGATCAACCGACCAGTGGACATAACCCTGAACGGGGAGAAGTTCACGGCATGGAGGGGGACGAGCCTCGCAACGCTCATCACCGACCACAAGATCGCGGTTACGCCCGGCAACATCGTCTCGGTCAGCGGCAACGTCATCAAGGAGGGCAAGGGTGAGCCCTTCTCGGCCAACGTCAACGGCAAGGAACTCGCCGGCGATCAGCTCACCTCATACGGCGTCGTCAGGGACGACGACATCACGGTGGGCAATGGCGCTGACGTCACGGAGGACTATACCGCGACGACGACCGAGATCCAGCCAAAGCTCAAGATGGAAGGCACCTACGGTGCTCTGGCCTACATCTCCCAGTGGGGCAAGATAGGCAAGGTCGAGAAGCGCACGGGCGCCGTCTCGGGCGAGACCTGCGACGTCACGGTACAGGAGGTACAAGACTGCATCATCACGCTGCATATGCCGACGCCCGACAGCGGCCAGAAGATAGTCGCCATCACCTTCGATGACGGCCCGAGCGTCTACACCCAGCGCTACCTTGACATCCTCAAGCAGCACAACGTCAAGGCCACCTTCTTCCAGATCGGCCAGAACGTGCGCGAGTACCCCGACCTCGCCAAGGCGGTCGTCGAGGCGGGCCACCAGGTGGCCTGCCATTCCGACACCCACCCGGACCTCACCACACTCGACGAGGCAACCCTGCAAAAGGAACTCTCCCAGAGCATCAACTCCATCAAGGATGCCACGGGAGTTGACACGACGATGCTGCGTCCCCCCTATGGGGCGTTCAGGGAGGCGACGTGGCTCAAGAGCAAGGGTCTGTTGTCCCTCTCCGTCCTATGGACCCAGGACTCCCACGACTGGTCGCGACCGGGAGCTGACAAGATCGTCTCGAACTCTCTGGCCGGCATCGGATCGGGTTCCATCATCCTCATGCACGATGGTGGCGGCAACCGTGACCAAGACCTCGAGGCTCTACCCCAGATTCTGGAGACCCTGCAGAACCAGGGCTATACCTTCGTGACCCTCAGTGAGCTGATGCAGTCCGACAGCGCCATCCCCAACGAGATCAGGACAGGCGAGGCAAAGCTACCCGCGAACTGCGTGTGGCCAAGCGAGCTCGGAGATGCCTAGGGAGCCGTGGCAGGCGAGGGCCAGGACCCCCTCTTGGGGCGCCTGGTCGACTGGGCGTCCGGACAAACGCCCCTACGGAAGTGCCCCGCAGGTTCTGGGGTAGCGAGTTTTGGGAACCAACTGGGCAAACGTCTCTACGGCAGTGTCCCGCAGGTTCGGGGACGCTGCCGGAGGCAATTCTGGTGACAAGCCGAGGGTCCCTCCCCCGCCACCCAAATCGAGATGCTGCCGATATCGAGAGACGTGCCCCATGAGTGGGTATAAGGGCGATATCCAAGGACGACATCGGATAACACAACGAAACCTTTAGGCCCCGGAGGGACATGTTTCAGGACACGAGCCATCATGGACAATCCTCCTCGCGACGGCTTCTCCTTGCCCTTGAGCTCGTGCTTGGCGTGACGCTGCTCGTGAGTTGCGTCCGAGTGGCTCGGACGGGAGCACTCGTCTGGATATTGGCCGTGGGCTTGGAAGTCGCCGTCATCCTCATGCTCGTGTTGTTCAGGACGAGTGCCTATCGTGAGGTGCCCGTACGTGAGGTGCCCGTACCTCCGCAGACAATGGGTGCGCGCGCTGCCATCCAGCAGGAGCCTGTGATCGAGGTCAAGGCCAAGACGGTCGATGCGAGCATGCTGGCAGAGCAGCCAGACAGCCCGGACGCAGCGGACGAGGATAAGGCAGAGAGCGTGACCCCACATGAGCCGATCCAAGCCCCGAAGGCCCTTGACAGGCACGATGCTCACGCACCTGACGAGGGCACAATGACAAGCAGGCATTCTCAGCTTGACCTCGACAGTCTCTCGGAGAGGATCACCGAGACCGACGACCCCATAGCCGAGCTGAAGCTCTTTGTGGGAGACATCCGCACACGCATGGCCGGGGGTACCCATGGCCACGGCAGGGGCAAGGGTTCCCTGTCGCTGACAGTCGATGAGCTCCCTCATCATATTGTCCACCCCTCTGGCATCGAGCGCTTCGCGGCACGAGTCCTCACAGAGGCCGGCCTCCTTGAGGATGACGTGGAGCTCCCGCCGCTCAAGGCTGTGGCGCTCAATCGCTCTGGCCTCTTCTACCTGCGCGTAGGTTCCAAGAGCATCCCCTATCTCGCACGCTTACGCATCATCAAGCTCGAGGCCGCGCTCAACCAGATACGCTTTGCGATGCAGTACCTCAATCCCAGGGCAAGCGAGCAGGAATGCTACGAGCTCAACTGGCTCATGCTCAACCATATCTGTGCCCAGGCGGGAACCTTGGACAAGACTCTCGAGGACCTCGGAGATGACATCCCCGATAGCGAGTGGTCCTCCCGCCGCCAGATCGCGACGGCACTCGAGAGTCTCGTCCTCCCCTATCGGCTCGAGGCAAACTTTAGGGTCAACATAGCGGATGGCAACGTCTCCATAGAGTTCGCAGCCACTCCAGAGCAGGTGTTTCCCTCATCCGTGCTCCTGAATGGGATCGGCATCGTCCCGAGCTCACGCGAGGTACGCAAACGAGCAGCATCCGTCTATGTTCAGCGCCTTGCCATCCTCCTTGCCGCGATCGCCTTCCGCTCATCATCCAAGATCCTTCACGTATGGGTGGCCGCCACGCTCGACACGGCCAACCGCCACCAATGCTACCTCTCTGTTGACTTCGACCGCTGGCGCTTCAATCAGATCGACGTCGAGAAGGACATGAACAACACCGGAAACTTCGGCCGTGTCTACCACCGCTTCGTTCCTGCCATGCGCATCGAGCGCGGCATACTGCGCCCAGTCAAGCAGACCTTCCGACTTGAGGAGCCTCGCTTCTGCCCACCTCGGCGCTACGAGGCGTTATCGCTCTCATCAAGGCGCCTCCCAAAGGTCCAGGCGGAGGCACTCGGCTGCGACCATGTCTACGATCTTGCCATCGAAGAGGCGGACAAGCGCAACTACGTCGCAATCGACATCATGCGCAAGCTCGTCTTCGACAAGAGCGATGGGAACAGCACCGAGAAGAACGTACGCATGATCTTGGACCTTGCGGGTGACGACCCCGATCTGAGCGTTCGCTCGGCTGCCGAGCGCTGCGTCCAGGGTCTCATTGACGGAACCATCCCCGAGGAGCCGTTTGCGATAGGTGAGGAGTTTGCCAACGGCGACGCGCTCTCGAAGGCGGCCAATCGGGCACATGAACGACTGGACAGGAAGGATCCCGCCGGAGCGATCACGACCCTAAGAGCCGCGCTCGCCGATGTCGACGGACACGGCACCTTCGCGGACTCCAGGGGGATCGAATGGCGTTACTTCGGAAACTACGTTGACCGCGCCCTCTATAACCGTCTCTACGGCACCTCCGAGACCTCCATCATGCTCGTACCTGACAGCTACTTCGAGTGTCATCTGATGCTCTCGGCAGCATATGAGGCGCAGGGCAGACACGAGGCCGCCCGCAAGCATGCCAAGCGCACCGTCGAGCTTGCCCCCCTCGATCGCAGGGCTCGTCTTCACCTTGTCCACTGCCACGAGACGGCAGGCGACAACGAGAAGGCCATCGAGGAGTTGAGCAGGCTCCTCTCCACCGCACACGACCCCGAGGGGCTCGGGATCGGCTACTATCGCATGGCCTTCTTCCAATGGCAAAAGGGCAACATCCTCGCAGCCGAGGCATGCTACAAAAGTTCGCTCGGCGTGCTGCGGGGATCGTTTCCGATGGCGGCCACAGAACTCGCGACCCTCGCGATGCAACACCCCGAGACCTTCCGCGAGGACCTGAGCCAAGAGGAGATGATTTCGATCCTCATCGATGCCAACATCCCCATAGCGCCCACCGAGCCCATAGCCGATGCCTTCCTCTCGTGCATGAAGGCCTCTGTCGATGCCGAGGTCTTTCCTGTCGCACGCAACTTCGTGAGCATCCTGGCGGGACTCTATCCCGATGACGTCGTGTTTGGGATCCTCCGCTCGCTCGAGACGGAGCCGGACGCGTAGCGAGGCGGTCCTCTCCCGTCCGTCTTTCCGTCCGCGTTGCCTCTCCAGGCGGTGGTCTTTTATGTGCCCGTTACCGCGAGCACGTTCACTGCCACTCGGTGTCGGACGTGCCGCATTGGTACGCTCGGGCCCGAGTGGCAGTGCGGGTCGGGGCGATCGGCACGCAAAGGGGCGAGTGGCAGTGCGCCATACACTGCCACTCGGCGTCGGACGTGCCGTATCGGCACGCTCGGGCCCGAGTGGCAGTGCGGGTCGGGGCGATCGGCACGCAAAGGGGCGAGTGGCAGTGCGCCATACACTGCCACTCGGTGTCGGACGTGCCGCATTGGTTGCGCTCAAGTCCGAGTGGCAGTGCGGGGCACTGGGGCACGTCTCAGCGACAAGATCTGAGACGTGCCCCCATGTGTCCTGCCGGGAGGCCTTCTCCTCTACGAGCGGGAGCTGAGCTGCTCCGCTCCTTCCTAGAGTTCGAGCTCCATCAGGCGCGAGAGGGAGACGATATAGATCTCGAGGGCACGCTTGAACTGCTCCTCCGAGAAGCCCTCGTCGGCGGAGTGCTCGCTGCCCACCCAGTCGGGCATCGGAGACGTGGGGTCGTTGGGCCCAAAGGCGCCCGCTACCTTGAAGTGACGGGCATAGGTGCCACCACCAATGGTGTAGGGCTTGGCATCGCGGCCGGCATACTCGTTATAGGTTGCAACCAGCGCCTGGATGGGAGCTGAGTTTGGATCGGTGGAGAAGGGTACCATGTCGAGGTCGACCGACAGCTCGCAGCCATGCTCATGGGCTAGCACTCCCACGCGGCGCGCTATCTCCTCGCCCGTGATCGAGCTGGGGTAGCGTGCGTCTATGGTCTGCTCGAAGGCGCCGCCCTTGGTGTGGATGGTGCCGCCGATGCAGGTCAGAGGATCAAAGAGGTCGTCTGTGGCAGCAATGCCCAGAGTGGAGCCATCGGTGGAACCAAAGACGAGTCGCTCGAGGTCGAGGAAGTCCCTCTCCGCCGCAGAGCAGAGGTCGTGATCGAGCAGGTAGTCAACCAGAAGGCCGATGGCGTTGATCGAGCCCTGCGGCAGCGAGGCGTGCGCGCCGATGCCATGGGCGATGAGCCGGGCGTGTCCGTCTGAGGTTGCCCCGACCTCAATACGATCGGTGCCGGGAAGTGTGTCCGCGTCTGCCCGCACGATCGCCGTCGCCTCGCCGGCAACGGCGTTACCCGCAGTGCCACCCTCGAGACTCACAATCACGTCCGAGACGTCCCGCGAGCGTATCGTCGCGGAGAAGCCGCCCTTCTCGCCGCAGATAAGCGGAAAGTCCGCATCAGGCGAGAAGCAGAACGCAGGCTGCGGGTAGTGCTCGAGGTACCACTCGACGTCGGCCATCTCGGTCTCCTCATTGCTGCCAATGATAGCACGAACGGTGTAGGGTGCCTTCTCCCCCGTCCTTTTTGCCCTGTCGGCAAACCACTTCGCCGCATACAGGCTCAGCACGAGGGGTCCCTTGTCGTCGAGGACGCCCCTGCCTATAAGATAGCCGTCCTTGCGCGTCAGCTTGAACGGGTCGAAGGTCCAGCCCGGGCCCTCCGGGACGATGTCGGTATGGGCGATCATCGCAAGCTGCCTGGTGCTCGCACCGGGTACGTCGGCATACCCAATGTGACCGTCGAGGTTGTGGGCGTCAAGTCCCAAGCGCGAGGCGATCCTGACGGCCTCAGAGAGCGCCTCGTAGGGCTTGGGGCCATAGGGCTTGCCCTTCTCGGCGTGGTCCAGATCCTCAACCGAGCGAATCGCCACGAGCGTGGCGATATCTGCCACCGCGTCTTCCCATATCGACTCAACGTAGTCATGGACCTGTTGCTTGAGAACCTGATCTGTCATAGTAAACCTCTCTTTGGCTTGAAGCGGCTATGTATCTCACAGACGAGGATATCAGATGAGGG
>ERZ773065.1910-NODE-1910-length-10223-cov-3.868804_pt1 | contig 10223 bp, 6 predicted proteins | sample MGYA00580623_ERZ773065 | MGnify/ENA primary metagenome ERZ773065 (study PRJEB29015, sample SAMEA2738017) | human oral metagenome | biome: human oral; feature: human-associated habitat; material: dental | place: China | collected 2047 ...
CCTTCTCATTGCGAACGAGACGCGCTACCAACTGCGCCATAGCCCCAAGGACTCAAGTAGTCTAGCACCCTGGCCTGCGCCCACGCAAGCCGACCACCGCCGCGTGCGCGAGTCGACGAAGCCGCAGGCGAGACGCAATTCCACGGGCCGACAGGAGCTCCGGCAACGGCCCGCGCTGGCGTGAGGTGAACCAAGAAACGGCGTGCCATACCTGAGGAGCCGCGCACACAGTCGCCGCGCAGAGCGCCGGGAACGCACCAGCACGCCACCACCGCCACGCAGACCACCGGGAAACGCACCAGCACGCCACCACCGCCACGCAGACCACCGGGGAACGCAACAGCACGCCAACACCGTCGCATATGCGCCACCGCCACAGGCCACCGGGGAACGCGACGGCACGCCAACACCACCGCGCATGCGAGCGCGCCGCGGGCCCTCAGGTCCGCGGCGCGGCAACAAGCGCAATATTCAAGCCCCTATTGGGCGCGCCTCGCGTCCAGGACGGCATCCAGGTCGAGGGCGACCGCCTGGTCGGCGACGACCTCGGCGGTGGAACGAGCCCCGGCCTGGGCGGTGGCAGCGATCGGGCGAGCCGGAACCGCTGCGGCGATGCGGGGAATGCCTCGCAGGTCGGTGTCGGCGTGGACGATGCGCCCACGGATGCGCTCACGCGACGCGTAGGTGGGAGCGGGAACAGGGGCAACCGTCCAGGCGCGGGCCGGGGTGTCGGCGACCTCCACCACCTCGGGAACATCAACGCTAAAGACCAGGGAGGTCGATCCCGTCGAAGGCTCGGCGGCGTCGCCGTTGCGCTCACCCTCCGAAGCGGATGCGCCGTCCCGGCCGCCGACGCCAACGCGGGAGCCCTCGGAGTCGGCCGGCGCGCGAGGGGCGGTGCGGCCGCGCACGTCGCCACGCAGCTTCGTGAGGAGTTCAAGCTCGCGTTCGGACGCGCGCTGGGAGCGGACGGCGGCAACGCGCGAGGCCCCCAGGGAGGCCGCGAGAGCGACCACGGGAATGAGGATCCAGGCGACGGGCAGCGACGCCACCGCGATGACGATGCCGAGGCCGACGGTGAGCAGGGCGCAGACACCGGCGACAACCATGCGGCGTCGGCCAGCCGCGCTTTCGGCCGCCAGGCGCGCCGCGCGGCGGGCACGGAGCTTGGCGATATCGCGGACCGCCTGGTTATTGCGACGGTCGATGACGGGCCGAATACGCCCCCTGGTCGTCTGATGCATGCTCTCTCCGCTCGTCACTGCGCGCCTGGCCAGGAGCGTTCCGCTGGCCTGGTCGCACGTGTCTAATTCTGGCTCATTCGTGTCAATGATGCGCAGCCTCGGGGAAAAACGGTCGATCTCTCGGGACTGGGCGATGGCCGAGCGACGCGCGACCAGCGACGGCACAGTCGCCAGGAGCGCGACGAATACCGCTGCGATAACGAGTCCACCAATCTCCACCCCTTCAACGTACGGGTCTTTCCCGCCTTCACCCCCGCGCGCTGCACGCGTGTCGAGTTCTTGGGCCTCTTGGTCGGCTCACCATCGTTAACAGTTGTCACATTCGCAACACGCGCCCCGCGAGCATCGTCACCCACGCCGCAACCTAGTCGATGGCCGAGCTCCCCCACCGTCGCCGCACCAGGCCCCCCTCGGGCAAAGACTCGGCATCGATGAAGAAGGCAAGGTGATCGGCCCACGCGCCACCGATGTGCATGAAGCGCGGGCGCAACCCCTCCTCGACGAGGCCGAGGCCTCGACACACGCCCAGCGAGCGCTCGTTCTCGGGGCGCACGCATACCTCGACGCGATGCAGGCCGAGTTCGCCCACGACGAGGTCAAGGATGAGGGCGGCGGCCAGCGAGCCGAGGCCTCGCCCCGCCCACTCGCTGAGGACCCAGTAGCCGAGCATGCCCGTGGACATTGCCCCCCAGTGAACGTTCGAGATCGAGAACTGCCCGACGTACGCACCGTCAACCTGAACGCCGAAAATCAGCCCGGTGCCCTCCCGGTGGTCGATATCGGCGCGGCGCACGTACTGGGCGAAGGTCGGCACGTGCTCGAGGCTATCGGGAGGCAGGGTCGCCTCCCAGCGGCGCAGCCAGTGGCCGTCGGCGCGACGCACCGCATCGAGCGCGCGATGTTCCTCCCCCTGGACGGGGCGGATCACAAGCTCGCGCGGCACGGGATTGGCCGCCGAGCCCGAGCGCAGAAACCCTCGACCCACGGGGTCGCTCACCCTCAGGGTGAGCATGTCGATGTCACGACCCCACACGCGGCTACGCCGAGAGAACAGGCGCCTCATTCGAGGACCAGGCACTGGAGGAGATCTCCGGCCCGAACGGTGGTCACGTCCTCGGGAACGACGGCCAGCGCGTTGGAGTCCGCGAGTGCCGACAGCAGAAGGGACGCGGGTGTTCCCATGACTGCCGCGCTGTACCCCGAACGAGGAGTCCCGGTGAGGCGCACGCGCACGAACTCGCGACGACCTCGCGGGGAGTACCATGAGCGATCAACGGCCGCGCGCACCACGGGACGGTTGACGCCGGTCCATCCCTGCATGTGGCGCAGGGCGGGGCGCACGAAGACCTCGAAACAGACCTGGGCGGACACGGGGTCGCCCGGGAGGCACACGATGGGAGTGCCCACGCGCCCGTCCTGCCCGCCGACGGTCCCCACGCCCATGATGTGTCCGGGCCACGCGGCGACGTTGTCGAAGCGGACGGTGCCCAGGGCACCCAGCACCTCGCGGACGGTGTCTCCGCTGCCGTAGGAGATTCCCCCCGTCGTCAGGACGAGGTCGGCTCGCACCAGCTGGTCCTCGATGGTTTCGCGCAGGCGCGCACGCTCGTCGGGGACCGCCGCGACCCGGAAGGTCTGCGCCCCGGCGTCGGCAACCGCCGTCGCGAGGGCGTGTCCGTTTGCGTCGAAGACGGTACCGGGGCGCGCCTCGCTACCCGGTTCGACGATCTCATCCCCGATGGAGATGATGACGACCCGCGGGCGCGGGTGCACCAGGACACGATCACGGCCCACGCCGGCCAGGAGGGCCATCTGGCGGGCACCAATGCGGGTCCCGGAGCGCAGCACGGTGTCCCCCTGGGCGACGTCCTCCGCGCGACGGCGAATGTTCTCCCCGCCCGCGGGGCTTGTGCGCAGCGCGACCTGAGCGACGCCGTGGTCCGTGAACTCCAGGGAGACCACGGCCTCGGCGCCGGTGGGAAGGGGCGCGCCCGACGCGATGCGAATCGCCGTTCCGGGGACCAAGGCGGCGGGATCGACGGCTCCCGCGCGAATCTCCTCCGTCACGGGAAGCGTCACCGGCTTCTCCAGGCTGGCCCCCTCGCAGTCCCGGATGCGCACGGCGTACCCGTCGCATGCCGCCAGGTCGACGACGGGGAGGTTGAAGGGGGCCTGCACGTCCTCTGCGAGCACGCAGCTCACCGCATCCGCGAGCTTGACGTCAAGGGGCGGGAGGGCATCGGCGCACGCCATGCAATCCTGGTAGAAGTCGGCAACGCTACGCATGTGTTCAGTCCTCTAGCTTGGAGCGCAGGAACTCCCTGAGTTCCGCTCCAAGCGCCGGATCCTCAAGGGCGAGCGTAACGTTGGCCTCGAGGTAGCCGAGTTTGTCCCCGGTATCGAAGCGACGCTCGTCAATGACTACACCGTACAACCCCCCGCCCGCTTCTTCGGGGAGGTCAATCATGCGCGCGTACCCATCTGTGAGCTGATACTCACCTCCGGCGCCCGGTTCGATGTTTTCGAGGGCGGTAAACACCGCCGGATCGAGGAGGTAGCGGCCCACGACCGCGTACTCGGACTTGACCTCGTCGAGCGGGGGCTTCTCGGTGACGTCCGTGATGCGCATGAGCTGCCCCTCCTCGAGGTCGACTCCCTCGGGGACGGGCAGCGGCTCGACCGCGGTGGAGGCATAGGCCGTCGCCTGCTCGGGGGTAACCTTGAGGAGGGCCACCACCGTTCCGCCCAGCGCGCCGCGCACCTGGATCATCTTGCGCAGCAGCTGCGAGCCCGGCTCCATGAGGTCGTCGGGAAGCAGGACGGCGCACGGGGCGTCACCGACGTGGGACTTAGCCTGCAGGATTGCGTGCCCCAGGCCCAGGGGATGGCCCTGGCGGACGGAGTGGACACGGGCGTACTTCTTGTACTCGTTGACGTACTCGAGAGCCTTCTCTTTGCCCGCCTTCTCGAGGTCCGCCTCGAGGCCCGGTTCGGCATCGAAGTAGTCCTCGATGGACTGCTTGCCCGCGCGGGTAACGAAGAGGATGTCCTCGATTCCGGCGTCCGTTGCTTCGCGCACGATGTACTCGATCGAGGGACGATCAACGACGGGTAGCATTTCCTTGGGCACCGACTTGGTGATCGGCAGGAAGCGGGTTCCGCGACCGGCAGAGGGAACAACGGCGTGCACTACTGGCTGCTTTTTCTTTGACATACTGCACAGCGTAGCGAATAAACGACCCGAAAGGGAGACGATGACCACAAAAACAGCCCTTCGGGCCGAGGCTCGTCGCAGGCGGCGAGGAAGGCGCCGCGACGCCGATTCACGCCCTTTTGAGGCCTCTGGCTCCGCGCCGATTCCGGTTCGAGACCTCGCCGAAGCTCGGGGAATCGCGGGCCGGGTGCTCGCCTTCGCCTCGTCGTTGGGCGGGACCAGCCTGCCGGCCCTGTTCGTCTCCACCCCGTTGGAGCCAGACCTGTCGCTCACGCTCCCCCTTTTTCCACGGGCGCTCCTGCCCGTTCTCGTCAGCGAGGCCGGAGGCGGGCTTGCCGAACCCAGCTGGGGCATCTGGGAGGGCGGCCCGCTCGCGCACCCACCGGGCAAGCCCGCCCAACCCACCACGACGCCCCTGCCCGTTCGGGCCATCGGGGAGGCGGATCTCATCGTCGTTCCCGCACTCGCGGTGTCCCTCGACGGGACGCGGCTGGGCCAGGGCGGGGGCTGGTATGACCGCACGCTCCCCCACCGGGCGCCGTTAGCCCCGGTGGCCGCCGTGGTCTTCGACGAGGAGGTCCTCGCCCCCGAGTCGATTCCCCGGGAGGAACACGACGTGCGCGTCGACGCAATCATCACGCCGACACGCGTCATCGACATCGCACGCTCGTAGGGGGCGAGAGAAGGGACGGCGCGAGCGGCGGCGCGGCCACCTAGCACGCCATGCCCACTTTTGTCGCCGACATCTCATCATGGGGTTTTCCGCCCAACAGCGCGGATTTCTGACCACATTATAAGGAACTGCGACGAACATTACCCTCGTCCCTCTGTATTCGCGCCGCACGTCCCCCTACTGTTTTTCACGGTACCCGAGCGCCCATCAGGCGCGCGTTCCTCGGCGGCTCCAGGCCGCCACGCCGAGTCCACTCGGCGCTCAGACTTGTCGGCTCGCGCCGACCACTCACACAGGAGAACCCATGATCCAGGGATTCAAGGACTTCATCTCTCGCGGTAACGTCGTCGAGCTGGCCGTCGGTGTCATCATCGGTGCCGCCTTCAAGAACATCGTCGACGCCCTCGTTGACGGCATCATCAACCCCCTCATCGCAGCCGTCATCGGCAAGCCCGACTTCTCGGACGCCTTCATCCTCACGCTCAACGGCACCGACGTGAAGTTCGGCGTCCTGATCACCGCGGTCATCAACTTCCTCCTCATGGCCCTGGCACTCTACCTGTGCATCATCGTCCCGATGAACGCCCTTAACGAGCGCATGAAGAAGCAGGCCGCCGACGATGCAGCCGACGCCGCCAAGGAGGAGAGCGACGAGGTCAAGCTCCTGACCGAGATCCGCGACGCCCTGGCCCAGGGCGGCCCGCGCCACTGATACTTCTTTCCTCTCCTGCGGGAGGGCATGGGGGTGGGGCCGATGCGCTGCATCGGCCCCACCCCCATCTTCACCGGATGGAGGCTAGGCGCGCGCCTGACTGTGCGGCGGAACATTGTCCAGGAGCCGCGCGTCGTTGGCCCCGTCGCCGCGATCGGAGGAGTCCGCCATCGAGCCCGGGCGAATATCCTCGGGACGCACGCGATCCTCCCACGAGGGAGCGAGCCCCTCGTCCATCAGGCGTCGATCGACGTCGGAGACGAAACGCGCGACGCGGCGACGCCTGCGCGGCGAGGCCTCACTCATCGGAACCCTCCTCGGCGGGGGCGGCGTCGTGCGCTGCACCGGGCTTCGTGCGGCGCACGACATTTCCCAGGACAGCGTCGGACTGGAAGCCCCGGCGCGTGATGCCCAGGGCGTCACGAAGCTCCTCGGCGGTCTCCAGATCCGTGCGCTCAATGCCGTCTGAGCGCACCCATGCCGCCATCTCGTCCAGCTGATCATCCGAATACGCCGCCAACGGAAGCCCCTTTGCGATGGCCGGGCGCGGACCACGCTCCTGCTCACCGGCCCGCTCCCTGCGCCTGATGGCCAGGAGCATGCCGGTCGTATCCTCGTCCGCCTTGCGGCGGCGCTGAGACTCCTCGTCAAGCTCCTCGTCCAGCATGGGCAGGCGGGGGGCGCTCGCCTCCCCGGCGCCCGAGCCCCGCTCACCACCGGCGGTCGTGTCGGCGCCGTCGGATTCGGGTCTCTCGTCGGTGTCGTTGATCGCTTCCTCGGTCTCCTCGTCGTCGAGCACGCGCTCGGGAACGTCCACGACGGGCTCGTCCTCGCCGGAGCGCAGGGCGTCGAGCGCGTCGAGGACCCTATCGACAATCGCCGCGGATTCCCTGTCGGGGTCGATGAACAGGGCCATCGACAAAACCGTGTGCACCGTCCACCCCTGGGCTTCGAGCCAGCGGGGACGGGCGCGGTCACGCACGCGCTGGCTGGGTTCCGCCAGATACTCCTCGTCGTCCATGAGGACGGCGACAAGGAGGCGTCCGGGCGAGTCGGGGTGCCCGATCGCCAACGGGACGCGCATGCCGCCGGGAATCCCGACGTTCGCGACGACCTCCAGGCCGCGGGAGTAGAGGTGGTCGGCCAGATCCACGAGGAGGCGGTCGGGTTCTCCGGCGACGACCGGCCACGCATCCATGCCCTCCCCCGCGTGTCCCTCGGCGATCTCTATGAGGTCAACGAGCATGCGCGATCCCTCGTGGCTCAGGCGATCCCGATCGACGTCCGCGCTGTGAAGCGAGGACACGAGGGTCAGGTCGCCGCGAACGACGCGCAGCGCCTCCGCCAGGCAATCCGCGCCCCCCTCCGTCGAGAGCACGCCGAAGTCGTGGATGACGCGGCCGTGGGGAGTCTTGGCGAAGCCGACGGAGAGGATCATCGACTCGCGCGTCAGGCCGACGACGTCGTTGGGGCCGACGACGACGAAGGGTTCCGGGGTGCCGCGATCAAAGAACGAGGCCAAGCCCGGCTCGTGGCTGCGCAGCGCCTCAAGAGCCTCGCTGATGCGCTGGGCATGCCGCTCGGAGAGCGCCACGACCGCCAGGGAGCGTTCGGGTGACTCCACCGCGTGCTCGATGACGGCGTCGACGACGGCGTGCACCTCGGCGGAGGTCGATTCCACCGCGTGCGCTCCGGGGGCGGGCATGCCGCTGGCATCGACCCAGCGGGCGCTCACCGGCGCGTTCGCCGCGGTCCAGGGCACGGGAATGCCCGCGTGCTCGTAGCCGTATCGGGCCAGCAGCAGGGCCACCTGGTCGTTGAGGCGACGCGGGCCGGGCTCGACGCGGACAATCGGCAGGATCGTCGCCAGCTCGCGCGTCGCCCCACCGTCGCGGGAGGCCGCGAGGTCGTCAATGACGACGAGCTGGCGTCCCCGCGCGATGATCGGCGCAAGTTCGGCCAGGGGAAGGCCGTCGGCCCCGTCGAGCACGACCAGATCGACGGTGCGCCCCGGCGGAGCGAGGACGGGAACCATCGAGGGAACCGTCATGAGTACGGGGAGCAGGTGGCGCACGAGCGGGAAGGAGGTGAGAAGCTCCAGGTCGCTGGGAATGGCTTCGCCCCCCAGGAGGTCGCGCAGTTCCTCGTACTGGTCGGCGCGCGCCGCGAGCGCGTTCGTTCGAATCCTGCGCACGCCCGTGATCGCCTGCGGGACCAGGGAGGCGACCTGCGCTTCGTCGAGCTCGCGGCCCTCGCGAGCGAGTTTCTCCAGCCCCGCCGGATCCATACCGCCCAGCGCGGGCCGTGCGCTGAGCATGGCGCGCAGCAGAGACGCCCACCAGGCCAGGTCGAGCTCGGTGTCGATGGCGTCCTCGTCCACGCCCCGGTCGGCCAGGTCCTGAGCCAGCTCGTCGAGGCCGCGCTTGGCGAGTCGGGAACGCAACGCCAGCCGCGCGGGCACCTCGCGTGCGGCCGAGGTGTCAGACGCCCACCGCTCGATGAGGCTCGTGAGGCGCTGCAGGTGTGTCGCCACCAGGTCCGGTTCTTCGGCGGCAAAGACGGGCGCGATCGCGTCGAGGTCGTCGCGCACCGAGTCGGTCAGCGTCGAGATTTCGCCGATTCGGGCCGGCAGGATCGGCCACGAGTCCTCACCGCACACGGCGCACCATGCGTCGCGGCGCTCCTGGACGCGGATGAGGGCTCTGTGCAGGTCGGGAACGTGCACTCCCGGGCGCACGAGATCCTGGGCCTGCTTGACCAGGCGTGTGCGCTCCGAGCGCCCCATGGAGATGCCGTGATCCTTGCGCCACTGTTTCGGCGCCGTCGCAATCACCATGTCCGCGGCGCTGCGCTCAAAGACGCGCGGCTGGAAGACATCCAGGACATCCGCGATCCCGTCGAACATGGTCAGCTGGCGGTCCCACTCGGCGAGGGTGCCCGCCGGCTTGATGCCGGCCTCGCCGGCGACCGACGCGATGTGTACACGCAGCTGCGGAAGGGTCTTCGAGAGCCGGTCCACGCGAAGAAGCACGTCGCTGGCCTGCTCGTCGGACGTCACGATCGCGCGGGACCATGCGCAGGAGTGGTCGACGACGAGCTTGCCCGATTGCAGGGCCTCCCGCAGCAGCGCCCGCGCGCTTTCCCCCTGGTCGACCGCGATATCGTAGAGCGCCTGCTCGCTGAGCCGCACGCGGGTCGTGGGCGTGTTGTCTCCGGTGGTGAGGTCCGTGAGCGCGCGCAGGGCATCCGCCGCGCATACCCCGAAGCGCCCGAAGGGCTCGTGTAGTGCCGACGCGTAAGCTGCGAGGGCGGAGCGGACCTCGCGCAGGCGGGCGCGCATCGCATCCACGTTCTCCTGGTCGATGACGGGGGCGGTGTCCTCCATTGCCTTCTTCACGCGGTCGGCCAGCGCCTTGCGGGCATCCGAGTAGCCGTCAATGTTGGCGACGATGTCGGGCATCCCCACCTCGTCTAGCCGCGAGTAGGCGGCGATGGACCGGGAGGGCGAGGTCGAGACGTGCAGGACGGAGCGGCCGGTCGCCGCGGCGTCCGCGAGAATCGCCGCCACGACCGATGCGTCGTCGGTGTGTGCGGGCAGGTCGACGAAAACGCTGTGCCCCTCCGCTGCGGCTTCGACGGCATCTTGCTGGGAGGGAAGCAGGTCCCCCACGCCCTTCTCCGCCCAGGGATCTCGGTCGCACGGGTTGGTCTGGGGGGCCTGCGCCAGGTCGGCACGCGCGTCCTGGTCGCCGGCCAGAGCGCGGATGATGACCGAGTCCTCCAGGGCGCTCACGTCCTGGTCGAGGCTGGAGGCGAGCGCCGAGGCGGGATGGATGAACAGGCCAACGACCAGCTCGTCGCGAATCTCGAAGTGGGGCAGCCGAGCTCCGAGGCGATGCAGGACCGCCATTGCCTGCGACGATGAGAAGCCGTGGTCGCCGCTGGCCTCGGCGAGAACTGCGTCGCCGTCGATGTCCTCGCCGCGCTCGCGCAGGGCGGCGGCGAGTTCGGGGGCAAGGAGCGCGTCGTGTCCCATGGCGATGAGCACGTCGTCGTCGCGGCGCACGAGGCGGACGGGGCGCAGGAGGGCGGGCACGGTGATGGTCGCATGATCGGCGCGCCAGGATGCGGTTCCTATCCCCAGGTGGACGGGACCCGTTCCGTGGGTGGCCGCGCGTTCCTCCGAGCGGGCGATGATTGCGCGCGCTCGTTCGAGGGCGCGTCCCAGGGCGATGGGTTCGCGGATGAGGAGGCTCAGGCGCACCGGGTGTTCCGTGTAGAGCTGGGCGAGACCTCCGGGGTGCGCGCCGGACAGGGACAGCGTCGGCAGAGACGTGGAGTCTGCGGCGATGTCCTGGTCGAGACGTGAGCGCCACTTCT
>ERZ773065.1911-NODE-1911-length-10216-cov-2.690286_pt1 | contig 10216 bp, 11 predicted proteins | sample MGYA00580623_ERZ773065 | MGnify/ENA primary metagenome ERZ773065 (study PRJEB29015, sample SAMEA2738017) | human oral metagenome | biome: human oral; feature: human-associated habitat; material: dental | place: China | collected 2047 ...
CAAACAATATGCAGAGATCTACCCACAGGCCACCGTCCTCCTCGTCGACACCTACGATGTGCTTCACTCGGGTATCCCAAACGCCATCCGTATCGCCCGTGAGGTTCTCGCGCCGCAGGGACATCGTCTCGCAGGCGTGCGTGTGGACTCGGGCGACCTCGCCTATCTCTCGAAGCGCATTCGACAAATGCTCGATAAGGCGGGTCTTGAGGACTGCAAGATCATCCTCTCGAACAGCCTCGATGAGTTCACCATCTCATCCCTCCTCCTGCAGGGCGCACGCGTGGACAGTTTCGGTGTCGGCGAACGGCTCATCACGGCAAAGTCCGATCCTGTCTTCGGCGCCGTGTATAAGCTCGTCGCTGTGGAGGAGAACGGCATCTTTCAGCCGCGCATCAAGATGTCGGAGAATGTCGAGAAACTGACGAATCCGGGACTGAAGGATCTCTACCGCATCTATGACCGTCACGGCAAGGCGGTCGCGGACATGATTGCAGTGCAGGGCGAACAGGTCGACCTCGCGCAGCCGTTCCGCTATGTTGATCCGCGTAAGCCATGGAAAAACCGCTTCTTCGAGGGTGGTTCGGCGGTGAACCTGCGCCGTCTCTATGTCAGGGATGGGGAGCGGGTCGAGGAGCTGCCGCCCTTGGAGGAGATTCGCGCATATGTGCGCCGTCAGCTGGCGGAGGAGATCTGGCCGGAGGAACAGCGATTTGAGAATCCGCATCGGCACTATCTCGATACGACGCCGAACTACTACGAGCTGAAGATGGGACTGCTCGAAGAGGTGCGCGGGAAGCACAGCTGACGGGAAAGATAAGAGGGATGCACGTGATTACGGGGAAAACAAAAATACTGGGTGTGATCGGTGCGCCGATTGCACACAGTTTGTCGCCGATCATACAGAATGCGGCACTGCATGAGGCAGGTCTGGACTATGTTTATACGGCGTTTCCTGTGCGGCGTGATGCACTGGCTTCGGCGGTATGCGGACTGCGCGACGCGGGTGTGACAGGGTTCAACGTTACGATTCCGTTCAAGACAGAGATTATGCCGCTCCTCGATGCGCTGAGCGAGGATGCACAGCGCATTCGGGCGGTCAATACCGTCGTGATTGCATCGGACGGGACAATGACGGGGCACAATACGGATGTAACAGGCTTTATGGCAGGCTTTGCCGCGCGTGGGATTGGGCTTGCGGGAAAACGCACTGTCCTCATCGGCGCGGGCGGTGCAGCACGTGCCGCCCTCTGGGGACTCCTGCGCAGCGGCGTATCCTCTGTGTGCATCGGTGTGCGGAATCTCGCAAAAGGCAAGGCGCTCTGCACCGACTTTGCGGCAGACGGCACACTTGCCGTGTACTGCTTTGACGATCCGCACTTTCGGGATGTGCTTTGTACGGCAGACATTGTCGTGCAGACCACGCCGATCGGCATGAGCCCGCAGACGGATGCAATGCCGCCTGTGGATCCTGCGGCAATCAGCCCCTCTGCCGCCGTCTACGATCTCATCTATACCCCCGCCGAGACTGCATTTCTTCGTGCGGCGGCAGCGCATGGGTGCACGACAATCAACGGTGAGACCATGCTCGTTATGCAGGGCGCGGAGGCGTTCTCCCTCTGGACAGGTGTCCGACCGAACACCGACCTCATGCAGCGCGTTCTGCGCGAGGAACTTGCACGGAGGGAAGGTGCATGAAGCTCTTCTGTCGTTGCAGAGGACTGTTTGCAGCTTTTCCGGTCACTGCCGCTGACGGTACGAGTCGGCATGCGGTCGGATGTCAGCGGTATTTCAACATTCTCTTGATTTAATGCAATTCTCATACTATGCTAAGCAAGCAATTTACGCGCTATGTTTTTCAAACCGCCGTACCTGTGGCATACGCTATGGTACGGCGGTCTGACTGTGTGGCATGCAGTCACGGGGGAGCAGGCGGAAACGCCGCTCCCTGCCCGCAGAGATACTCTGCACTGCAAAGGAAAAACGGCAGAATGGCTGCTCTTTTTGTGTGCAAATTCTCGGATTTCCGGGGATTTTTTGTTGTATAAAAGAAAAGCTGCGGTACGGGGATATACCTCGTACCGCAGTCTTTTTGCATTTGTACTGATCTATACCATCCCTTTTTCCCAGTCGCGGATGATGTCAAAGTCGAGCTTGTCCGCCGTGCTCTCGAGGAGGGTGATCTCCTCGGCGGTGAGTGTGATCTCCGTCGCGCGCAGTGCATCGGTAACGTGATGTTCCTTGGTCACGCCGATGATGGGAACCGTACCCTTGCCGATCGCCCATGCGATGGAGATCTGGGCGATGTTCGCCTTGTACTTGTCTGCGAGCAGTTTGAGCGAGAGGTTCAGTGTGTCGATCTTGTCCATGATCGGGTTGTAGACTGCTGCGCGCGCCGCGTCCGCCGGCATCGGATACAACGTGCTGTAGTGACCTGTGAGCGCGCCCTGTTCGAGCACCATGTAGGAGAAAAAGGGGATATCCTTCTTGCGGCAGTAGTCAAGGATGCCAGCCTCCTCGGAGAAGCGGTTGATCAGGCTGAAGTGGTTCTGTACCGCGCCGAGTTTCAGTCCATGATGTTGGAGGATGGTATCTGCTTCCTCGATCTGTCCCATGTTGTGGTTCGATACGCCGATGATGGGCGTGTGTTCCGCTTTCTCGAAGAATGCGGCAAGGTGCTTGATCCACTGCGGTGCCTCAATTGCGTTGTGCACCCAGTAGATGTCGATGCTGTCTGTGCCAAGCAGCTTTTTCTGCATGGCCCACATATCCGCGACGGGACTGGCGGACGACTCATCCATGCACTGCGGTGTGAGCTTATCCGAGAGGAGGAAGGAGTCGCGTGCATGCCCCTTGAGAAATACGCCGAGTGTCTTCTCCGCTGTGCCGATCCCGTATGCATAAGCCGTGTCCCAGAGTGTCAGTCCATGCTGCATAGCGGAAACAAAGACGGGGCGCAGCTGATCCTCCGTGTATGCCGCGCCGAACGTGCCGTCGTTGCCCCATGCCCATGTGCCGAGTGCGATCTTTGGCAGTTTTGTCATTGTGAGTCCTCCCATTCCCATTGTGCTGCATCCTTTCTCTGTGTTGTTCTATCGATAGTATACCATAAATTGTCGGTGTTCGGCAAAACGGTGGAGCATTATATCGATGGGCAAATGGCTCAAAACGCACAGAATTTTTCGTGCCATTGTGGTATTCTATATGAAGAGACAGTAAGGAGAGATGAGTTTGAAAAAATTGCGTTCTGGCAGACGTACGGCATCTATGCTCCTGACTTCGCGCAGGTGCAGGGCTATCGAAAGCTGGCGGAGGACATTGATCGGAACGAACAATTCAGCGTACCGACGCCGATGACGTTCGAGAAATTGGAGAACATGGTGGAGCAGTATGGGGATTGAGGTGAAGCGCGCCGGTGTGCGGCGTGCCCAGTGCAGCTGCAGTATGCCTGCCGTCTGGTGGGCGCTGTCTGTTCGCGCACGGGAGAACCGATGACGATACCACGCTGGTCAGGAGAGCGTTATGACGGAATCCATTGTGACACCAAAGGAGAATCCGCTTGCCATTGCATCCGTGGGCGGACTGATTCGGAAGTTTGCACTTCCTGCCATCGTCAGTATGCTCGTCAATACGATTTACAACATCACGGATCAGATCTTCATCGGGCATACGGTCGGCATCTTGGGAAATGCCGCGACGAATACCGCCTTTCCCATCGTGATTCTCTCTACGGGACTGGCGCAGCTCGTGGGCATCGGGACGGCGGCAAATTTCAACCTCTCTATGGGGGAAAAGGCGCAGGACGCCGCACGCAGCTACGTCGGCACAGGGCTCGTCATGTCCGCCGTGCTCGGTATTGTTCTTGGCGGTCTTATTTTCATCTTCCAGACGCCTGTGCTCCTGCTCTGCGGAGCGACGGAGAACGTTCTGCCGTATGCACAGCGTTACCTCGGAATTACGGCATGCGGACTGCCGTTTCTCCTCTTTTTCACGGCGAACAGTATGCTCATCCGCGCGGATGGCGCGCCGTCCTATGCGATGCGATGTATGGTCAGCGGAGCCGTTCTGAACATTTTGCTGGATGCACTCTTCATGCTCGGATTCGGCTGGGGAATGGAGGGGGCGGCGCTCGCTACCGTCATGGCGCAGATCGTCTCATTCCTCGTATGTATTCGTTATTTCTCCCGCTTTCAGGCGTTTCCAATCGTGCGCACCATGCTGCGGATACGGAGGCATGAGATGCTTCGTATCGCCAAACTGGGTCTGTCGAATTTTTTGAATCAGATCATCATGATGACTGTCGGCATTACGCTCAACAATATCCTCACGCACTACGGTACGGCGAGCGTCTACGGTGCGGATATTCCGCTCGCTGTGGCGGGGATTGTCACGAAGCTCAATAGTGTGCTGATCGCCTTTACCGTCGGCCTGGCGCAGGGGTGTCAGCCGATTTTCAGCTTTAATATGGGGGCGGAGAACTACGGACGCATCAAGGAGACCTATCGCAAGGGACTTGTTTTTGCGTTGCTTTTAAGCATGGCAATCTTTCTGGTCTTTCAGCTCTTTCCACGCCAAATCACCGCCATCTTCGGCGGCGGGTCGGAGCTCTATTTTGACTTTGCCGAAAAATATCTGCGCATCTATTTGATGATGGTCTGCATCAGCGGTGTCCAGCCGCTCACCGTTAACTACTTCACGGCAATCGGCAGCGTTCGAACGGGGCTCATGCTATCCCTCTCGCGGCAGGGGCTCTTCCTCCTGCCGCTGCTCATCCTCCTGCCGCGCATCTTTGGACTGGATGGCGCGCTGTACGCGGGCCCCATCGCCGAGATCCTCGCCTTCATCCTCGCTATGTCAACGATGTACCGTCACTGGCAGCAGCTGACACGCATGGAGCGGGAGGAATTGTGAAGGGGTGAGACATGTTCAGTAGTAATAGCTGCCCTGCAAGCGATAGCTCCAGCCAAGGGATTTCATGCAGAATTCAAATATCTGATTTCGCGGAATGACGACTGTGGTATGGTCACCTTTCATATCGCTGGTGACGTATCGCCACATATCCGTTTTATATTTGCTGAACGTCCAGTTGACGACTGACAGAAGCTCTCCATCTCGTACTTCTTTGACGGATACCTTGAAAAATTTTCCTGTGCCTGATGTGCCGGTTTTCAAGGTTTCGTCCATCACATAGATGTCGACATCCTCGTAGTTCCAATGTTCCACCCAGACATCTTGTGCCTCGCAGCTGTTCGTCGGCATGAAAATCGCAGCAGCTGCGACCAGCATCATGGACAAAATAAGCTTTTTCATGTTTCATTCCTCCATTTTTATGAAATAATTGATAATTAGGAAATCACTGATAAATTCAGTGTACGGCTTTTGACATATCTTTTTTGCCTGCGCTTCGGCGAAAAATCTCCCGCAGAGAACCACTCCGCATTCATTCTCTCATTTTGTTCAGACGAGAAAGCCGTGCCAATCTGATAGATTTCATTTTACCAGTGATTCCTATGATAACGCAAACAAAAAATGCTGTTGCTTTTATTTAATGACATCATGGGAGCGATTGGATGAATCTTGTTATGTCTGTCAACCAGGATTATGGAGAAGGAGCAGGAAAGTTACACATCAGCCGGCGAACAGACCACCATTTTGAATCACATCAATATGGAAATCGCCATATTAGCGGTTGGAATCTTTTTTGTTGCAAAGTATCATTAGGAGATGTATGTGTGGGACCATGTTTGCTGGACCTATGGTGCAGGGGGGTTAAGGTATTTATATCCGCCTGGAGAAATGTACAAAAAAATGCACATCGTCTGTGCTATACTCTCTGTGTGAGCAAGATGAGAGGGAGATAGAGCAATGTATGGTGCAAATAAGAAAATGCTGAATCTGCTGATTCTGAAGGTACTGCAGGAGCACTCGGATGCAGAGCATCTGCTGCGGATCAAGGTGATGCTCGCCCCTGAGATCAGCGATGAGAGCTGCGTCATCGTCGCACTCCTCCACGATCTCGGCAAGGCGGGGATGCCCGGCATGCCGCAGTATCTGCGCAGCGAACCGTCATCTGGTGAGCGAGCATCGCGCAGCCCTTATCACTTCAACCGCGACCTCCTCTATCTGAGTGTTCCGATTCGCGGGCTCTATCTCGCGGCGAGCAGATTCCCGCTGACAGAGGAGGAGGTACAGGCAATCGTCTACCATGACGGGCAGTATGTCGAGGACAATCGGAGCGTTGCCGCGCGGGAGGAAAAGCTGACGCTCCTTCTGCAGTATGCGGATAACTGGAGTGGATTCATTGTAGAGAGGGAGTGTGCATGATGGCGCGCGGTGTAAGTAAGACAAAGGTATATGAGGCGATTAAGCAGAGGTGGCTGAATCTCAATCCGGGGAAAGCGGATCGGTTCTGCGAGGGATCCCCGTATTACCTTAAGGAACTTAACGACAATCTTGTCGAACCCATGTATGACCGCGTGCAGCGTTCCTACCAAGCGGGTGCGGGACGCGAACTTGACAAGGATATGCAAGCCCTTCACTCCTCTGCGGCAATGACGTACAATCTGTTTGGTAATCGTCCTGCGTATCTGTACGACGGCGAAACATACCGCGCATATACGGTCACGTACGAGAAGCAGCTGACTGCACTCAATCCGACTGCGAAAGCCCATCTCGATGCCTGCCTCTCCCGCAGAGACGAATTGCTGCTCTTTGAGATGAAGATGACAGAGTGGCTGTCGAATTCGCATGATCCGCTACCGGCATCATATTTCAGCAGTGAGAAGAAATATCCCGATTGGGACTTGTTCGTTGGACTAAAGATGACGCGAGATCTATTTCATACAGATGCGGGGGAAAAGGGCTATGCTCCACGGGCAAAACATCTGGATACGGCACAGCTCTTTAAGCATGTCTATGCGATCTATAATGCCCTGTTTTACACGGGGGAGCTTCCTCTTACAGAGAAGGTCAAACTCTGTCTCTGTGTATGGACCATCAGCAATCCTTCGTTCTTTGACGATCCTGCGCAGTATGATCTCTATGTGACGGCGGAGCAGGAACTGCACGAGGAGTTCGAGGCGTTTCGTTCGCGTCTGAGCGACTTGATCGGGATGATGGAGGATCGCGGTGTTCGGTTCGATGTGGAACTGTTGACCGTGGGGGAGCTGATTTCTCGCATGCATAAAAGTGATCAACTGAAACGCTATCTTTGCTGATACTTTTATGGGAAGAAAGGAGCGGCTGAAATGAGAGCACTTGGATCGGAAATGTTTCACGATTTGAAGGATTCAAATGGATGTCTGCACGGACTGCTGAATCTTGTGCTTCAAGACACAACGCTGGAATTTGAAATGCGGGGGACACGTTCTGCCAGTATTTACTACCGTGGAGGCAGGCTGCTGTGCATCGAGTGGGATGGAACGCAGTATGTGCTGCATTTTGACACGAACTATTGCAGTCATGGACAAAATCTCTCGGAACACCCGTCCATTGCGGAGGCGATTGAAAAGGCACCGTACTATAAACAGGCGATGGATCGTTGGTTTGCACAGCACCCGAAGTACGAGCGTGAGGTTCAGCAAATTGTTGAGCGCGATAACAACCGCCACGGGAAGATTTCTCATGCGACGGACTACTATATCGTCGACACAGAGTTTGTCTACAAGGATGCGCGTTTTGACATGATTGCCGTGCACTGGCCGTCAATCGGTGCTGTGCGCAAAAACCTCCATGCGCCGAAGCTGGCTTTCATTGAGATGAAGTATGGTGACGGGGCATTGTCCGGTACGGCAGGTCTTATGAATCACTTAAGGGACTTTGGACATTTTCGACAGACAGCTGATCTCTTCGCCATCTGTGACGACTATGCCAAGGTCTTTCGTCAAAAATGCGCGCTCGGGCTGATTCCTGACATGAAGAACTTGCCGCACGATATTACCATCCAGAGCAAAGACATCGCGCTAATCTTTCTGCTGGCGAATCATGACCCCGGGAAGAATGGTCTCCGTACCATTGTGACAGGATTGCAGCCGACAAACTATCCCTTTCCTGTGAAATTCGCAGCAGCCTCGATGATGGGATTTGGGCTATATGATGAGATGATGTACTCGGTAGACGAGTTTCAAACCTATCTTTCGCGCATATCTCTGCGGCGGAGGTGAGTTAAATCAGGAGTACACTCGTATATTTTTTGTTATGTATGAGGGTGAAGAGAGAGGAGCTGTAGAATATGAAGAGTGATATAGAGCAGTTGTATCGAGAGGCTCGAGTGAGGGCATGGATGAATGATGGATTTGAGATGCGCCGTGCCGCCTTCGTGGATACACAGCGTCGCGTGTTGGAAGATGCACGCCTGAGTCCATATTCTTGTGCTGTCACCGAGACGATACTCAACTCGGTGAGTGATGATTATGAAGAGGATGATATGAATATGCCAACCGCGCTCTTTTGTGAGGAAGCCGCATATAGACGTGAAATGGGTATGGAGTTGCTGGGGAGTTCCGGAGGGTGTCGTGGTATACGTAGAGAAGAGTCGCGAATTTATGTGCAGAGGAAGGGTCTGGTAGACACCGCGCGGAAGCTCTCCCTTGAGCATCCGGATAAGCTGGTTGTGGCGGTGAACCCTGGCTCGGCAACAAGCCCCGGCGGTTATGTTCACGTTGGTGCCGATGGCACGGAAGAAAATTTCTGCATTTGTTCCAATCTCTATTCGACCCTTGTGGGCGAGGATATATGGAAAGCTTTTTACAAAAAGAATCTTGCGGACGAGAATAATGAGGCAACGAATGCCTGCATCTATTCAAAAAATATCACGATCTTTAAGGAGGGGAGCGAGGGCGTCCCTCAGCTTCTCCCCGAAAACGAGTGGGGACATGTCAACGTCATCACGTGTGCACCGCCGGATATGTCGTGTGGCTACATAGGTTCTCGGGCGAAAAGAGCGCTTACACATAGGCCGGAAAATTCGTATGACATGACCGGTAGCATGGTAAGAACAGCGCTGTTCTCTCTGCACTTTCTGCGCGGCAGAGGGATTTGTGAGCGTGCTCACTGCAACTTTGATGATAAGGGAAGAGAGAAGATACTTGTTCTTCCTGCCTTTGGCTGTGATTATCGGGAGAATCCGCCGGATATCGTTGCTGAGGCATATGCAGCGCTCATGAAGACCTATGCGAAGGCTTTTGAAGCTGTTGTCTTTGCAGTAGGTGAGCATTGCGATGTTTTCCGCGATGTGTTTCAAAAGCAGGGACTCACATTGCAGGAGTGTGCGGATGAAGATGCAGCATCCGAGGAGTCGGAGAAACTGCCGGAGCTGAATCTGTGGGCAGAGGATAATACGGCAGAGGAAAGGCTGGACAGCGATGCTCGGGAGACATTTGTATTAAATGAAGAGGCCTATAGCTATGATTTCAATGATAAATTTAATGATTTGACCTGTGACATCCGGATGACACCGTGGAATCCAGATGCACTGACCGAGATGAATTTCGGATATGCCATAGGAAACTTCTTTGATGGGACATCTTTTATTGCAGAGGAAATTTGTCTAGGTGAAATAGGTGAAAGGCGCGGGTTCTTGCTGTTCTATATGCGCCCGATTACAATCTATGAAGACTGGAGACAGCGTGGCTGTGTATTTGATGATGACCCTGATCGGTTTGCCGTAGATAGGTATAAAAAAGTGAGGGAGGAGGTATACAGTAAACAGGATACGCTTTCCGTATGCTTAGTTCCGTCGGAGGAAGTCCTTGCGGCACGGGTATTTGCTGCAAACATGAAGCCGGGAGAAATCTCCACAGATATGCGGAAATTTGAGTGCTACGTAAAATACCTTGCTGGATGGGATATACTGGTATCGACGACGAATCGCTATCAGGGAGCACTTCAGTACCTGACCGATCGGTGGGGAGAGGAGGTTGTCTGTGTGATGATCTCCCTGAAGGATGCATATACCTACATGAGTCTTAAGAGTTTTCAGCAAGATACCGAAGAGATTGATTGGACTGCACGTATACATTCTCCTGATGCAGAATGAAAAATAACAGAGATTCCATTCGCTCTACCTAGCGGGTGGAGTCTCTGATTCTTTTGTAAAGAATCATTAGCCATCGTCCCCTATCCTGTGCTATAGTTTTCTTATATTTGAAACGTAGGAGGGAAAGCCGTTGTTTGCAAAGACCTATGGTGCGACGACCCTCGGGATTGATGGACGGAT
>ERZ773065.1914-NODE-1914-length-10207-cov-6.454689_pt1 | contig 10207 bp, 7 predicted proteins | sample MGYA00580623_ERZ773065 | MGnify/ENA primary metagenome ERZ773065 (study PRJEB29015, sample SAMEA2738017) | human oral metagenome | biome: human oral; feature: human-associated habitat; material: dental | place: China | collected 2047 ...
CGCGCCGCGAGTGGCGCGCCGACCCCCCTTTCCAGCGGGCGGAGGCTAAGGAGCGGACGGCATTTGAGCAGGCTCCGCATTGCGCATGCGGTCCTCCGTCCAGTAGGACTGGGCGCTCTGGTCGTAGGGCACGTGGGTCGCGGTGGACTCGGACGAGGGGCCGGACTGGGACACCGAGGGGCTGGGGTCCGTCGGACCGGGCCCGCGTCCCCCCGCCGCGCTCCAGGCGTACAGGGCGACGAGGGCGCCCACTACGGCCACCGCCGAGACCAGGGCCGCCACGCGGCCGTATCGATGCCGTTCCACCGGTCACTCCAGTGACTGGTAGAGCCTGACGACGTCCGAGTCGAACGGCCTCGAGATGATGCGCGCGGGGCCCGAGGTGGTAATACGCGAGGTGACGCCGAAGACGTGTCCGACAGTGGCCGAGGAGGTGTTGGTCATCCACGGGCCGCCGCTGGATCCGCCGTTCATCCTGCAGTTCATCGCCATGTCGCCCCCGGTGCCGTAGGCGAAGGTGTCCCCGTCGCAGTGGTAGGGGCGGCTCCCGTCGAAGGGCGCGGCGGCGGGCCAGCCCCAGATGCGGACGCCCTTGTTCGTCGTGCCGCGGTTGTAGGACAGGCCGTTGCCGCCCACGCGGTCCACCAGGTACCTGCCGTTGAGCGGGTAGACGATGAAGAAACCGTAGTCGTACCTGGCGTCCGACCTGTCCGTCCACCCGTTGAAGGCGGTCCCGGTCTTCATGTGCCACAGGCCGTAGGGGGTCGTGCCGTTGGAGTAGGCGGGCGCGTAGGCGATGCGCGAGTGCCAGGTGCCCCCCGCTCCCGCGTGGAGGCAGTGGCCGGCGGTGGCGACCATCGACTTGCCCGGGGTGTTGATCGACGAGCCGGAGCACACGTAGTCGTTGCTGCCCACGGAGTAGAACACCTTGCCCGTGGTGATGGGCACGTACACCTGGTTGCCGAGCAGCATCGTGGGGCTCTCGCCCGACGCGGGCTCCACGGGCTCGGTGAGGTCGACGGGTGGGGAGTCGGGCGCCACCGGCGCCGACAGCAGGGAGGAGCCCGAGGGGGGCTGGAGGAGAGCGGGATCCGGGGCGGCTTCGGGGTCCGAGTCCACGGGGATGGCGTTGCGCATCCTCTCCGGGGTCCAGTAACCGGTCGCGTCCAGGTCGTTGTCGGTCGACCAGTCGGCGGATTCCGATCCGGGGGCGTCGTAGGTGACGACGTCGGTGGGGGCCGCGGGCGCGGCCTGGGCCATGCCGGCGGCGGCGAGGGAGGAGGCGGTGGCGAGGAGCGCCACCGCGAACGCGCGGAGCGGTCGTGTTGAACGCGTCATGGGGTCTTCCTTTGCTTCGACGGTAGGAGGAACAGGCGCGTTTCCCACGATAGACGCGGCGCGCGGCCCCGTCCAGACCCCCGGGCGGCCGCGTCAGCAAGTGCGGCGGGAACCGCCGGCGGCCGGTCAGATGAGGTCCTTGCGCTCCATGTACTTCATCGCCACCCACCCGAAGGGGATGCGGCCGTAGAACGTCACGAGGCGGTAGATGATCGCAGTCGGCAATCCGATGGACACCGACACGCCCGCCACCTGCAGGCCGGCGGTGAGGGCGGTCTCGACGGGCCCGATTCCGCCGGGGGAGGGGATGATGGAGCCGAGGGCGTTCGACGTCAGGTAGGTGAGGGCCACGTTCGAGAACTCCAGGGAGCCCCCCATCGCCGTCAGCGCGGACCAGAACGCCCCCACGTAACCGATGTTCATCAACAGGTTGCCGCACACCACCAGCGCGAGGCGGCGCGGCTGGCCGACGATCCACAGCAGGCGCGGGTACACCTGCTGCCACGTGGGCTCGACCTTGGACCACACCCACGCCCGGGCGCGCGGGACCGCCAGGACCGCGCCCACCACGGCGACGACGACGCCGACGACGGCCAGGATCGTCCCATAGGGGATGGACACCGACAACGAGGCGCCCGACACCACCACGACCAGCAGGAGCAGCGTGACCGTGATGAGGACCTGGGAGAGCTGCATGAGGGTCACGGTGGTGACCGCCATGGCGGTCGGCACCCGTTTCTTGCGCAGGTAGCGCAGGTTGAGGGCCGCGGGGCCGACCCCCGCGGGCGCCACGATGGTGATGATCGAGGCGGCGACCTGGGCGATGAGGGTGTCGGAGAAGCGCAGCCGCTCCGGGCTCAGGGCCATCAGCGGCACACTCGCCCCCACCCAGATCAGGCACGCCAGGAGGGCGGAGGCCAGTATCCACCACGGGTTCGCCTGGGTGAGCGCGCTGATGATGTCCGAGAAGTTCAACGACCCCAGGACCACGAACACGGCGACGAAGAGGATGGCGAAGGTGAACACCGTGCGCGGCTGGAAGCGCTGGATGTTCGCGGTGCCGGCCTCCTCGGCCTCCGAGTCCTCCACGAGCGCGCCGCGCAGCTCCCCCAGCAGGTCCGACCGGCGCAGCCGCTGGTTCACGGCCGTGGGCAGCACCGGCTTCTGGATGAGGGGCGCGCAGGCGGCCAGCGCCTCGTCCCCGACGCAGCGCCTGCCCGAGGCGAGTGCCCGCTCGGGCCCCGCCGCGAGAGCCTGCAGCACCAGCATCTGGGCCACGTCGATCGACCTGTTGAGGTCCGTTGTGGCGACTTCCCCGCGGTCCCAGTCGAGCAGCCACACGCGCCCGTCCGTGTCCACCACGACCGAGTTGGGGGCGAGGTTGCGGTGCGTGATGCCCCGGGTGTGGGCGGCCGCCAGCTGCGCCCACGCCTCGTCGAGGAGGGCGTCGGCTAGGGCGCCGCCCAGCTCCGTGAGCGGCGCGGTCGGCTCCAGCGCCTCCATGACGACGATGATCGAGTCCCCGGCGGCGGTGATGCCCACGTGCTCCTGGGTGCGCACCCCGGCCCGCGACGCCTGCAACGAGGTCAGTGCGGCGCGCTCGACGTTGGCCTTCGCGGAGGGGGACACCCACCGGGAGATGCCCCGCAGGCGGAAGTTGTTCCACAGCTCCACCAGCGTGCCGGTGAGTTCGCGGCCGGGCTCGACGACGACCAGCTCGAGGCCGCGGCCGCCTGCGTCCCACACCTGGTAGTGCCGGTTGTGGCTGGAGTCGGGGCGCAGGGTCACAGCGATGTCGATATTGCCCGGACAGGTCGCCTCCGAGCGCAAGGACCCGTCCTCGTCCTCGGACACGGACCACGTGCGCAGGGGCTCCGTCGTGGTGTCCAGGTCCGTGCGGACGATGTGGGTGGGGACGATGCCGATGTCCAACAGGGCGCGCACGATCTCGCGCCCCCGCGCCCTCTGTCCGCCGAATCCGAAGCCCCACCGGCCGGCGCAGCCGAATGCGCGGCCGATCAGCACGGAGACGAACGCGCCGGGCAGCGTCACCGACGAGCGCATCACCGACAGGAAGACGATCGCCCACAGCCCGGCCCACCCCCAGCGCACGGAGCGCATCGACTGCGCTTCGCCCGAGGCCGTGAAGAGCGCGGCGAGGACGACGAACAGGATGTTGACCCCGATGACGACGCCGCTGAGGGTGCCCTGGGTCGCGATCGCCCGGTCGACGCTGAGCGGCGCCGTCAGGGATTCGGGCAGCAGGCGCGCCAACGAGGAGAGGGCCATTCCCCCGATGGCCGCGCCGACGGAGGTCGCCAGCGCCTGGGTGATCGAGCGGAGCCGTCGCCGCAGCGCCAGGGAGGAGACCACCGCGATGGGCGTGGTGAGGACGATCATCCCCTCGATGAAGTTGACGGGCAGCAGCAGGATCCTCCTGATGACCTGGAACTGCATGACGTCCATCGTGACGCCGCGGGTTGTGGCGCTGGCCACGACTCCGAGTGCCCAGACTGCGACGATGCCGAGGGCGCACACCGCGACCTCGACCAGGTCCTCGCGCCTGCGGGTCGTGGTGACCGTGCGGTCGGCGACGTAGACCGGTCCCCGCAGGCGGGCGGCGCGCGGCGCGGAGGGAGCCCGGCCGGCGCCCTCCTCCCCGGCCGGGGAGCGCTCCTGCGGCGCCCCGTCGCCCGGCTCGGCGCTCACCGCCGCGGCCCCGGCCGCAGGGGCGGTGGGCGCGCACTCGTCGGAGGGGGAGGCGCCCCCGGCCGCGGAGCCGGTCCGCGGATGTGAATCCCTGCGCTTATCCATGCCGGTTATCCTAGCTTTACCGGTGGGAAAGGTAGGGTAATGGGGATACGATTCCCCCGACGGAAGGGCCCTTCGTGACCTGGTCAACTCTGGCAGCAGCCTCCGCGCCCTCTGCGCTGGACACATTCATCGGGTGGTTCAAGGACCCCGAATCACTGCTCGAAGCCATGGGCCCCTGGGTCCTGTGGGGGACGCTGCTCATCGTCCTCATCGAGTCCGGGGTCCTCTTCCCCGTGCTCCCGGGCGAGTCCTTGCTGTTCACAGCGGGACTGCTGCACGACAAACTCGACTTGCACCTGCCGGCCCTCATCCTCGGGACGGTGGCCGCCGCCTTCGTGGGCGCCCAGATCGGCTACTTCCTGGGGGCCAAATGGGGCAGGCACTTCTTCAAACCGGACGCGAGGATCCTCAAGACCGCGCACCTGGAGAAGGCCGAGCACTACTTCACCGATTACGGGGGGCGCTCCCTGGTCATCGGGCGATTCATCCCCTTCGTGCGCACCTTCATCCCCCTCGCCGCGGGAATCGCGCGCTACCCGTACACGAGGTTCGTCTTCTTCAACACCCTCGGCGCCCTCCTGTGGGGCGCGGGGTTCCTCCTCGTCGGAGCCCTCCTGGGCAACGTGCCCTTCATCCACGACAACCTCAGCGTGATCCTGGCCGTCATCATCGCGGTCTCCGTGCTCCCCGTCGTCATCGAGGTCGTGGGCAAGCGCCGTAAGGGCACCGGCGGACAGCACATCGCCGCGGACGCCGGGGCGGAGTAAGGGCCGCATGATCGGACAGTGGTGGTTCCTGGCGCCCACGTTCCTCCTCATGCTCGTCGCCCTGGTGCTGCCGGGCGTGTTCTGGACGCGCGCGGGCACGCGGTCGGCGCTGGTGGCCGTGGGCGCGGCCCCCGCCTTCACCTTCGGGGTCGTCACCGCGCTCTCCGTCCTCTACTCGCGCGCCTCGATCAGGTGGGAGGCGGCGACAGTGCTGCCGGTCCTGGGGATGTGCGCGCTGCTGGGCGCGCTCACCTGGTTCGGGCTGCACGTGAGGCGCGCGAGCGGGGGCGCGTGGCGGCCCGGGATGCCCCTCGCCGAGGCGATCGGCACGCGCTCCCCCCTGGGCGCCGTCCAGAGGACTGTGCGCGGGGCGACATGGGGGGCGGTCGCCCTCGGCTCCGCGCTGGCCGCCCTGCCCATGCTGGCGGGCGCGGACCCCGCCGACCCCGTGCAGCAGTGGGACTCGACCTTCCACATGAACGGCGTCCACGCGATTCTCATGGGCGGCGACGCCAGCCCCTTCGGCGGCCTCCACGAGCTCTACGGCGGCCGCGAGGTGTACTACCCGACGGGATGGCACGCCTTCGTGGCGCTCTTCGCCACGCCGCAGACCGTGGTCCCCGCCTCGAACGTCTCCTCCCTGGTCCTCATGGCGGTGTGGGTCACCGGAGCGGCGGCCCTGGTGTCCGTGCTCACCTCCTCGCGCACTGCGATCCTGGCCGCGCCCGTCGTGGCGGGCCTCATGCCCAATATGCCCGCCGACGCGCTCACCATGTACAACCAGTGGCCCAACGCCACGGGGACCGCGCTGCTGCCCGGCCTCATGGGACTGGCGGTCCTGGTCGGGCGCCGTTTCTCCGATGACTGGCGCTCCCGGCCGCCGGCCAGGGCGCTGGCGCGCAGGGCGGGGCAGACCGTGTTCCTGATGGTGGGCGCCCTGGGCCTGATCGGAGCCCACCCGAGTGCGGTCTTCTCGCTGCTGGCGCTCCTGGCCGCCCCCCTGCTGGCCGCCCTGGTGGGCCTGGCGCGGAGCTGCGACTGGCAGGACGCCCGCGGGCGCGCCAGGGGCATCGCGTGGTCGCTGGTGGCCGCGGCGGTGGTCGTGGTGCCGCTGGTGGTCCTGGCGTCGCCGAAGATCCGCGCCATGGGCAAGTACCCGAGGCAGGGCGTCAGCTGGGGCGAGGGCCTGGCCCACATGTTCGTCCCCTTCCCGCCCTTCGCCCAGACGATGGGGATGACCTGGTGGACCATCGTCCAATTCGTGCTCCTCGTCGCCGGGCTGGTCGTCATCGCCGGGCTGGCGCGGTTGGCTGTGCCCGGGCGCGAGGACACCGTCCCCGCCTCGCCCGGCGGCGGCCGCATGCCCGTGTGGCCCCTCGCCTCGTACCTGGTGGCCGGGTCCCTCACCGCCCTCGCGTACAGCCCCTCCTCGCAGTTGCGCACGTTCCTGCTGGCGCCCTGGTACATGGACTCGCGCCGCATCATGGGCCTGCAGTCCCTCATGCTGTCCGTCCTGATCGCCGTCGGCTTCGCGTGGATCGCAGAGCTGGCGCGCGGCGCCGTCGCCCGCTTCAGCGGCCAGGGCGCCGGTTCCGGGGCCGGCCAGGAGGAGGACGGGCGCGGCGCCGACCACGGCACCGCCGACGAGGACGAGGAAGCCGCCCTCCTCCCCGGGCTCCCCCAGTGGACGGTGGCAGCGGTGCTGGCGGTCGCCGCCCTGGTCGTCAGCGGTTTCGGCGCGTTCGACGCGCGCGCATGGGCGGTCGACTACGTCTACGACTCCGACCACCTCGGCAAACCGGGAATGGCGACCACCGGCGAGTTGGCGATGCTGCGCCGCATGCGCTCCACCACCCCCGAGGACGCCCTGGTCGTCGGCGACCCCATCGCCGGCGAGGCCTACGTGGAGCTGCTGGGCGGGCGCAAAGCGGTGTTCCCCCAGCTCTCCGCCGTCAACCAGGACGGCGACTCCCAGAACGTCCTCACCAAGCACTTCAACGAGATCCACACCAACCCGCAAGTGTGCGAGGTCGTGCGCAAACTCGGCATCACCCACTACTACCAGGAGCAGGACGGCCAGTACTACAACTTCGCGCGCTCCTCGCGCTTCCCCGGCCTGTACAACGTCGACACCTCCACCGGCTTCGAGTTGGTCGACCGGGGGGACACTGCCGTGCTCTACCGGATCACCGCCTGCGGGGACGTGGAGCCGGGCGGCGGGCCCGACGCCTTCAAGTAGTCGGCCCCCGGGTCGCCGTGTGGCTGGATGGCCGCCACGGCACCCTCTCGCAGGGTCGCCACAGCGCCTTCGGGCAGTCGGCCCCGGCGCCGTGTCGCGGGCCGGTCCGGCGCCTTCGGCCAGGCCGCGCCCTCCGGGCCCGGTGCCCACGGGTCAGACGCCCCCGCGCGCCCGCTCCGGCCGCTCGCTACCCTGAACCCCATGACGACCTTCATCCCGGGCCGGGCCCCCATGGGCGAGAACATGGCCATCGCGTTCCTGGGGCCCTTCGGGACCTTCACCGAGCAGGCCGTCCACCAGATCGCCCCCGCCGGAGCGGAGCTCATCCCCATGACCAGCGCCCCCCAGGCGCTCACGGCGGTGCGGCGGGGCGAGGCGGACCGCGCCGTCGTCCCCATCGAGAACTCCATCGAAGGGGGCGTCAACGCCACCCTCGACTCCCTCTCCCACGGGGAGCCCCTGGTGATCGTGGCCGAGATGGTGGTCTCCGTCGTCTTCCAACTGGCCGTCCGGCCCGGCACGCGCGCCGAGGACATCAGACGCATCGGCACCCACCCCCACGCGTGGGCGCAGTGCCGCAACTGGCTCGAGGAGACCTTCCCCGGAGTGGTCCACGTGCCCGCCACGTCCACGGCCGCCGCTGCGCAGTTGCTCTCCGGCGGGGGCGCCTCCTTCGACGCGGCGCTGTGCAACGCGATCTCCGTGTCCACCTACGGCCTCGAGGCGCTCCACACCGATGTCGCCGACAACCCCGGAGCGGTCACGCGCTTCGTCCTCGTCTCGCGCCCCGGAGCAGTGCCCGCCCCCACTGGCGCCGACAAGACGACCATCCAAGTGGCGCTGCCCGTCAACGAGTCCGGGGCGCTGCTCACCCTGCTCGAGCAGTTCGCGGTGCGGGGCGTCGACCTGTCGCGCATCGAGTCGCGCCCCAGCGGGGACGGACTGGGCAACTACACCTTCAGCATCGACATCGTGGGGCACATCCGCGAGGAGCGGGTCCAAGCGGCCCTGGTCGGCCTGCACAGGTACTCGCCGGAGGTGCGCTTCATGGGCTCCTACCCCCGGATCGACGCCGTGCGGCCCACGATCCTGCCGGGCACAGCCGACGACGACTTCCGCGCGGGCCGCGCCTGGGTGGCGGACCTGCTGCGCGGCGGGGACGGCACGGGCAAGCGCGGGGGCGCCGCCCCGGACTGGCCGCTCGCGCCGCGGTAGGGGACCGGCGTCCCCCAGGGCATGCGGGCCCTAGCCGGGGAGCAGCTCCATCCACGTCCGCTCAGCCGGAACCGCCACGTCGAGGGCGTCGGGCTGGATCCTCACCCGCATCGCCCGCGCGGTCCCCAGCGCGTCGCCATCGACCTGGACCGCCTGCGCGGCCTGCGCGATCACCGACGCGCCCCGCGCCTGGCGGAACGCCACCGTTCCCGTCGACACCGGCAGGTTCAGCGGCCGCAGCCCCACCAGCTGCCCCAAGAACTTCCAGGTGACGTCCGCCCAGCCCAGCAGCCCCGCCTGGGCGTCGACTGCGATCACGTCGATCAGGCCGTCGCTGAGGTTCGCGTCCGGGGCCAGCAGCAGGAACTTCAGCTCCCCGCAGTTCGCGAACATCACCGAGCGCGCCTCCACGCGCGTCACCTCGTCGTCGCCCCTCGGAGTGCCGACCAGTGCATCCCCCGCGTCGATGGGCGCGCTCTCCCGCGCCTCCGGGCTGCGCAGCGTGAGGCGGGCGCTCAGACGAGGGGCCCCGAAGGAGCCCAGTCCCGCCAGGACGTAGGCGATCCACCCGAACTGCTTCTTGAGCGCGGCGTGCGTGCCCGCCATCGTCCGCCCGTCGAACCCCATGCCCGCCACGACGGCGCACGCGTACTCGTCCGGGGAGGGCAGGGGCGCCGCGCCGTGGGGACCGGGCCCGGGGCCGTCGGGCGCCGGGGCGGGCGCCCCGTCCCCGGGTCCAGGATCGGGCTCCGCCTCCGGAGGGCGGGCGGGGCGCTCCGGTTCGGTCGCGGGGCCGGGGGAGCCGGATAACGGCGCGGGCCCCGCCTCCAGGGGGCGGGCCGCGTGGGCCGCCAGCACGAGGCCGCCCTCAGCGGGCAGAGGGGACGCCTCCTCGACCCCGTCCAGGCGCACCCATGTGAGATCGACGTTGCGGTGGTACTCGCCCAGGGCGACCGCCATCGCAGCGGCAGGGTCATCGGGGAGCCCGAGGTTCCCCGCCAGGACGTTGCCCGTCCCCACCGGCAGGATCCCCATGCGCACGCCCGACCCCGCCATTCCGGCGGCGACCGCGCGCACCGTGCCGTCGCCGCCCGCCGCGATCACGACGGCCGCCCCCCGGGAGACGGCCTCGACGGCCTGGCCCGCCCCGGGATCCTCCCGCGTGGTCTCCAACCAGTGGGGCGGGCCGACGCCCAGGTCCATCGCGGCGCGGTCCACGAGCGCGCGGAACGCCGCGGGGTCCTCGTGCTTCGACGGGTTCATGACGATCCAGGGGCGCAGCAGCCCCTCGGCGGGGTCGGCGGGGGGAGAGGGGACCGAGAGCGCTGATCGCCTCCTCGCCCGTCTCGTCAGGGCGACGGCCGCGCGCCCTGCACCGATGGCGCTGGCGCCCAGGACCGCCGCGACTAACCACTTGGGAATGCTCATGCGCCCAGAGTAGCCGTGGGGCGGGCTTCCGTGTGGAGATGGCCGCTGACGGCGCGTGGTCGTCGTCCACAAGATTACGCACCAAAGGTGGATAACTGTGGTAAGGAGTACACACAGTTTCAAGAGTTGATTATATTCCGCGGAATACCTCTGGTTACCAGCAGGTAAGCCATAGGGGCGGGGGCAGCAACGCCTCCTCCTGCCGGGCGCCCGACCGCCCCGGGGCCGGGTGGACGCGCAATCGGGATCGCCACCGAGTGGCCTAGGATGAGTGCATGATTGATGTGCGTGCACTGCGTGAGAACCCCGAACCCGCCAGAGACTCCCAGCGCGCCCGCGGAGCCGACCCCGGCCTCGTCGACGAGATCATCGAGGCCGACGCCGCCCGCCGGGGGGCCCTGCAGGA
>ERZ773065.1915-NODE-1915-length-10206-cov-10.099498_pt1 | contig 10206 bp, 11 predicted proteins | sample MGYA00580623_ERZ773065 | MGnify/ENA primary metagenome ERZ773065 (study PRJEB29015, sample SAMEA2738017) | human oral metagenome | biome: human oral; feature: human-associated habitat; material: dental | place: China | collected 2047 ...
TCAGGGCGATGCCGCTGCGGGTGGCGCGCGGGCGCAGGTAGTCGGTGACGACCTCGCCGGTGATCTCATCGGCGCTGCGCCGGTAGGCGCCGCGGACGTAGCTCAGGACGGAGCGGGAGCGATCGGCTGTCGAGGAGTCCTGAGCGGCCGCGTTGAAGCGCAGGTTCTCGGCCGGCACGAGGACGGCGGACAGCGCGTCCAGCAACGAGGACTTCCCCGAGCCCGAGGGGCCGGTGAGCAGGAGCCCGCCGCGCGGGACCGGAAGGTCGTGATGGCCGGAGAAGGTGCCCCAGTTGTAGACCTGGATACGGGCCAGGCGGTGCTGCGAGGCGGTCTGCGGCGCGGTCGCCGAGCTGGTCATGACTCGTCCCTCTTCTTCAGTGCTTCTTCAGTGCGTCGTCATCCACCGGGCCACCGGCCGGCTCCGGTGAGGCCGTCCGCGCCGCGCCGTCGTCGAGGAGCCCGGCCGCGTCGGCCTCACCGCTCCCGCCGAGCAGACGGCGGTACTCGGCCGAGACGGCGGCGACCTCGTCGGCGGAGAAGACCAGGGCGAGGACCGGGGAGACTTCGTAGCGATCGGGCACCTCGGTCTCGCGCAGGAGGGAGGCCCGTCTGAGCTTGTCGACCGAGGAGTTCACGCGGCGCAGGAAGCCGGCATGGTCCGTGGAGGCGTGCGGGCGGTAGACGGCGAGGTGGTCATCGAGCTCGCCGCGGTCGATGAAGACCCGCTCGCCCGGCGTCGTCGTGCGCAGCAGCAGGGTGCGCAGATGGAGCAGGAGGACCGTGTCGACGAGGGTCAGCGGCATGGTGCGCATGACGGAAGGGGAGGCGCCGGTGGGGTCCTGGGCGTTGCGGGTGAAGGCCAGGCCGGCCTCACGATCCACGACGAGCTCGAGGAAGAGGTCGCCCAGCCTGCGGCGTATGGCGGCCTCGTCCGTCAGCAGGGCGTTCCACAGGTCGGGGTGGAGCTCGGCGGTGAGGTAGGGGCCCTGGAGGAGGCGCACGAGGGTGCGCCGGGTGTCCCGGGGCAGCGAGCCCGGATCGCCGTCCCACAGCGCGCCGGGGTTCGCGCCCGCGGTTCGAGCCGGTCCGTCCTGAACCGGTGCGGCATGGGAGCTCATGCATCTCCTGACTTCTCGGTGCGGTCGGTGAACAGGAATCTGGGGACACGGGCCGAGCGCTCGGTCCCGCTGGAGGTCGTCCAGGCGACGGTCTCGTCCCCGGGGACCTCCTGGCCGTGGCGACGGGCCAGGAGAAGCAGGCCCACGACGCTGGCCAGCCCCTGGGTGGCGGGGTGCTCGGCCAGGACCTCACCGACGGTGGCGGCCCCTCGTCGGGCCAGTACATCCCCGACGGCGTCGATGAGCTCGGTCAGATCGATCTCGCTGGCGCGCACAACGCGGCGCACCTCCTCCAGGTCGAGCTCAGCGGCCTTGTGACTGCGGATCTCCTCGGTGACGACCGCGTCGGCGGGGTTGCGCATGCGCCAGGAGCCGATGGAGGCCATGTGGACGCCGGTGAGGGCGAGGTCGAGGTCCAGCTGCGTCTGCGGCGCCGTGTGAGCCGCCAGGCGGGCGGCGAGGCGCTGAGCCTCGGCGAGCTCGGCGCCCAGGCGGCGGTGCCCCTCGAAGGCGCGCGATCTCACGAAGCGACTGAGGGAGCGGGACAGGTCGGCCACGGTGCTGCGCACCGAGGTCGACTCCTGGGCGAGGGCGGAGCGCCAGCGACGCAGGAAGCGCAGATCGGTGTCCGTCAACCGGGTGGCGAAGTCGCGGCCGAGGACGGTCTCCAGGTCCTCGTCGAGACGAGCCGAGAACTCGGGGCTCGTGAGCAGCTCGTGGAAGCCGAGGAAGGAGCGGCCGACCTCCGAGCCCTCGATGCGGTCCACCCCGCGGAAGACGTCGTCGAGAACCTCGCCGCGCGAGGAGTCCAAGGAGACGACGCGCTCGCGCAGGGAGCGGTTGAGCACCGCGATCTCGTCGCGGACCCGGGCGAAGTCCCCGGGGACCTGCTCGGCCAGGGCGATGATCTCGGCCAGGCGCTCGGCGGCCTCCGGACCATCGAGTGGGATGAAGTCGCCGGCCTCGGCGCGCGCGATCTCCGCGTCGAGGGCGTCGCGCTCGGCGCGCAGAGCGCTCAGGCGCCCCGAGGCGCTGGGGTCGGAGTCGCGGGCGAGGCGGCCGGCCTGCGCGGAGATGGTCGCCAGGCGCGACCGGGTGACGACGGCGCGGGGGTGCTCGATGCGGACCAGGAAGCGGATAGCGGCCTCGGCGGGGGCGGACAGCTCATAGGTCTCCGCCCCGCCGTCGGAGGCCGTGGAGCGCACGAGCACACCGGCCCTCCTCCACTGGTCGCAGTACGCCCGAGCCGTGCGCGACGCCTCCATGCCCGCCTGACGCAGGGCCACCAGATCCTCATCGACCAGCTCGTGGAGCTCGGCGACCGGCAGGCGGCGCACCTGCCCTCCCAGATGCTCGGCGAGGATCGCAGCGGCCATCGGGCCCAGATCGGCACGCAGGAGAGCCAGTCCCGGATCCTCCCGCGCTAATCGCGTGAGCCTGAGCGCGTCCGCGACAACGCCGTGGGTTCCCATCGCTCACCTCCCTCGTGCCTGCATCCGACCGGCCCGGGGACGTCATTCGTCCACCGGACCGGTACGAGCGTAGCGACTACCACCGGCATAGGGGAGAGTCTTGCACGACGACCCGTCACTTCGCTCCCGCTCGCGGCACCACGTCGGGGCCACGCCGCCGCACCGGGGCCCCGGCGCCGTCCGGTCGTCCGTGGCCCGGGTCGAGGCGGCGACGCCGCCGCACCGGGGCTTCGGACCCGGCCGCGCCAGTCGCCTCGGCCGCCTCGTCCGTCTGCGACCGATCTCACTATTCTCACGACTCTCATCCCGGTCGCGGCTCGCCCTCGATCGGCCTCCGCCTCCGTCGGCGAGCGGGGCGCCCTCAGGCGCGTCGAGGTCCTCATGACGGATTGTCTCCGCCTTCGTCGGCACGCGGGGCGCCCGCCGCCGCCCACGCCGAGTTCATCTAGACGGCGTCCGCCTTCGGCGGCGTGCCGGGCGCCCTCCCCCTTCACCCGCGTCGATCGGGGCTGGTATCAAAGCCGGGGACGCGGCTGGAGACCAACCGCCCGTCCTCATCCGAAAGGTCTTCAGAAAGGTCCCGCGAATGGCCTCCTCGTTCACGAACTCCCTATCCATTCTGGCGAAGGCGCGCTTCCCCATCCTGTACGTGGAGACCTTCGAGGAGCGCCGGGCCCTGGCCGCGATCCAGTCGGCCCTGGGCGAGGGCGAGCAGCTTTCCTCGCCCCGTCCCGTCCACACCTGGAGCATCACCACCGGCCTGGTGGACCCGGAGGGCAGGGAGACTCCGGGAACGACGGATCCGCTGCGCGCGCTCGACGCCGCGCAGCGCACCGACCGGGCCGCCACCTTCGTCTTCCTCGACCTCCACGCCCACCTCGGGGACGGGGCCCGCCCCGCCGATCCGGCGATCGTCCGCAAATTGCGCGAGCTGTCCACGGACTTCCAGAACGGACCCCGGCCGCGCACGCTCGTCATCGTGGCTCCGGCCCTGAGGATCCCCCCGGAACTGGAGAAGGAGATCCACATCCTCGACTTCCCGCTGCCCGATGAGACCGCGATCCGCCGGATCCTCGATGATCTGATCTCCACCAACGCCGGCAACAGGCGCCTGCGGATCAACCTGACCGAGACCGACAAGGACCGTCTGGTCCGCGCCTCTCTCGGTCTGACCGAGACGGAGGCCGAGGGGGCGCTCGCGCTCGCCATGGCCTCGGACGGCGTCCTGGACGTCAGCGACGTGAGCACGGTCCTGCAGGAGAAGAAGCAGGCGGTGCGCAAGAGCGGGCTGCTGGAGTACGTCGATACCGATATCGACCTCGCGGGAGTCGGCGGCCTCGACAACCTCAAGCGCTGGTTGCGCCGTCGGGACAGCTCCTGGATGGCGGAGGCCACGGACTACGGGATCCCGGCGCCGCGCGGCGTGCTCATCACAGGCGTTCCCGGCTGCGGCAAGTCCCTCACCGCCAAGGCCGTGGCGGCCTCATGGCACCTGCCCCTACTGCGGATGGACATCGGCAAGGTATTCTCCGGCGTCGTGGGCTCCAGCGAGCTCAACCTGCGGACGGCGATCCGCTCGGCCGAGGCCGCGGCCCCTGCCGTCCTGTGGGTCGATGAGATCGAGAAGGGGTTCTCCGGCGTGGGTAGCACGGGGGACTCCGGCACCGCCTCGCGCGTGTTCGGAAGCTTCCTGACCTGGATGCAGGAGAAGACCGCCCCGGTCTTCATCATCGCCACGTCGAACAACGTTCAGTCCCTCCCGCCCGAGCTGCTGCGCAAGGGGCGCTTCGATGAGATCTTCTTCGTTGACCTGCCCGCGCCCGGAGAACGCGCGCAGATCTGGGACCTGCACGTGCTCAGACACATCAATGCGGCTCCGCGTCACGCCGGCTTCACGCTCGACGACGCCCTGCGCGACGAACTGGTCCTCGCCACGGAGGGATTCTCGGGTGCGGAGATCGAGCAGGCCGTCGTCGCGAGCCTGTTCGACGCCTTCTCCGAGCGTCGTGACATCCGCGGGGACGACCTGCGTCTCGCGGTGGAGCGGTCAGTGCCCCTGAGCGTCACCCAGGCGGAGTCCCTGGCCGCCCTGCGCGCCTGGGCCGGAGAGCGGGCCGTGTCGGCCAGCGACGATCATGCGGCGTCCTCCCCATACGTTCCCCAGCCAACGGTGACGCCCACAGGGGTAGATTCGACACCAGCACGCCGCCGGCCGGCCGGCCGGCGGGTCGAGTTCTGAGAAGTCGATGAGGAGGAAGTCGTATGAGCCTCACACTGGTCCTGGTCCCCCTCTCGATCGCCGCAGCCGCAGCCACCCAGGGTCGCCGGGCCCGCCGCGCCGACGTCGGTTCGAGCCATGAGATGCGCGTCGAGTCCCGGATGCGCGACGAGACGCTGCTCGTCGTGTCCCTCCAGGATCTCGGCGCCACGGTGCGCCGGGCGGATGACGGCGCGCTCCTGGTCGACACGGCCGGCGGCGGTCTCACCATGAGACGGGATGCCGCCGGGCTCTGGAACGCCTGCTTCACCGGGGAGTGGAGGCCGGAGGGCGCCCGCGCCCTCGTCGAGAGCCTGGACCGCGCCTACGGCCTGCGGGTCCAGCAGGCCGTCATCCGGCGTCTGGAGGAGCGCGCCCCCGCGGCGGGGATGCGCATCTCCTCGCAGAGCATCGACGACGATCGCGTCGTCACCCTCGTCATGGAGGTCGAGTAGACATGAGCACCGTGCATCCCGACGGATCCACGAAACGGGCACTCAAGGTATCGATCGCACCGGACGGCACCGTCGCCGCGGAGACGATCGGCTTCACCGGCGACGCATGCCTGTCCCAGATCGGCGTGCTCGAGGACCTCCTCGAGGCGACCACGGTTCGCAGCGCGTTCACGGACGAGTACGTCACCACACGAACGGAGACGAGGTCCGACGCTCGCCTCACGACTCAGGAAGGTGCGACCGGTGGCGCTCGATAGAATCGACGTTCTCGTCTCCCAGAAGTCCGTCGCATGGCGACTCGTCAACTCCTTATGGATCGTTGTCATCATTATCGGCTTGGGAATATTCTCCACCTTCGGATGGCTGTGGGCCGGGATCCTGGCGAGATCCTCGAAAATCTGGCGCATTGTCGCCGCGTGGGGGATCGTCGTCGCCCTGACATTCCTTTCAACCGCCCTGAGCGAAAACAACAAGAACTCCTTCTGGAATGCTCTGGGAGGCGTCCTCCTCATGATCTCCTGGATCGGCTCCCTTGTTCACGCATTCATCGTGCGGGGGGCCGTCCTGAGGGAAATCGTCGCCCGCGAGGACGAGCTCTCCCGCCTCAGAGCCTATGAGCAGTACACGACCCGCCCCGGATTCCGAACCACGTCACGACGAACGCCTCCACGACGATGTCCGTGCCGGCCAGCGGCTCCCCGCTCCAGGCCCGGGGTTCCCAGGGGCTTCCGCCTCAGGGACCGCTGCCTCCGGAGCTACGGGTCGACATGGGCCAGTACTACGGGCAGCCGACCCGCGAACGGCCGGTGCCACCGAATCCGCTGGCTGCACCGGTGTCCCAAGCCGCACCCATCGAACCGCAGCCCTTTTCAGCACCATCAGCACCACCAATATCGTCAGCATCATCCGCATCATCACTGCCGACGATGCCGGCAACCGCCCGTGTCGACGTGAATACGGCGTCATCCGAGGATCTCCTCAGCCTGCCCGCGCTCGACCCTGCGACCGTCGCCAGGATCATCACCGCGCGCAGCGAGCGCGGTGGCTTCCGCGATATCAATGACCTCACGTCGGCGGCGGCGCTCCAGCCGCATCAACTCGTCGCACTTCAGGACCGGGTGTCCTTCAGCGAGTTCGAGCATCCCGGCAGCCCTGCTCACCGGGCGCGCACGCACGGCCGCATCCTGGACCTGTGACCTCACGGCCCGCACGAGTCGCCCGCTTCATTGATCGGACCGAGGCGGAAGGACCCGGTACTCGTTCGGCACTCTGGGTCCAGGGCTGCACCATCCGCTGCCCCGGCTGCTTCAACCCTCATCTGTGGGGGGCTCGTGGCGGCCGCATGGTGGCGCCGGAGCGGATCGCGGCGGATATCCCCCTCGACGTCGAGGGCCTGACCCTCCTCGGCGGCGAGCCCTTCGAGCAGGCCGAGCCCCTCGCCGAGCTGGCACGGCTCGTTCAAGGCCGTAGGCAGACGGTCATGACCTTCACCGGCTACGAACTCGACGAGCTCCGCTCCGCCGCCTCGCCCGCCGTCATCGGGCTCCTGAACCACACGGACCTGCTCGTCGATGGCCGTTTCGAGGTCGACCGCCCCGACACAACCAGGCCATGGGTCGGCTCCACCAATCAGCGTTTCCACGCCCTGACCGCCCGCTATGCGGACCTCGTCGATCGACTTACCTCCCTGCCCGACCGCCTCGAGATTCGCATAGCCCCCGACGGACGCGTCGACGTCAACGGGTGGGCCGACACGGCCTCACTCGAGATCCTGTTCGACGGCCTACGACGACGCCCCGGGCTGCCCCGCCGTCACCAGCGGGCATCATCGCGGATCGGCCCGAGCGCCGCCCCCCCTCACCCGACGACCGCAGCCTCACGACCCGCGGCGACTAGCGGCGCCCTGACTCGGCACTCCGCAGGATCCCGGAGACATGCCGGCTCTCCAAGCCCTGAGATGCGGCCGGGGCTCACGTGAGCCATGCATCGAGAGGTCTCTCGGCTGAAACCGTGTTCGCCGTCGCCGACTCCGCGCGGTCGTACGTCGCAGCCCGCGGTCGTACGCAGCTCCGCGCGGTCGTACCCTCCTGCGCCAGGTCGTACCTTAGGGAGGGCCTAAGGTACGACCGCACGACGCCGAGTACGACCGCACGACGCCGAGTACGACCGCACGACGCCGAGTACGACCACGCGACGCCGAGTACGACCGCACGACGCCGGGTACGACCGCACGGAGCTCCCGCGTCGTCTCCCCGCAGCACGAGAACCGCGTCCGCCGCATCGTCCTGCGATCCGGTGCGCAGCCGGGGATCCTCTCGTGCCGGCGCTGGAGCCAACGCGCCCGCGTCGGAGCCAAGGAGCAGCGGCCCTCCACTTGGCAGATTGCCTAGTAACTAGGTAATCTGCCAACATGACCGATACCACCGCCCGCCTCCTGCGCGGCCTCCTCGAACCCTGCCTCCTCGCCCTACTTGAGAACGGCGCCGATTACGGTCTATCACTGGCCCACCGCCTGAGCGGAGCCGGCCTGGAAGAGGTTCCCGGCGGCAGCCTCTACCCCGCCCTGACCCGTCTGGAGCGCCGCGGCCTCGTGACCTCCTCCACCCGTCCCTCCGCCTCCGGCCCGGCCCGCAGGTACTACGAGCTCACCGACGCGGGACACGCCGAGCTCTCAGTCCGTCGAGCGGAGTGGCGCGCCTTCCGCACCGCCTTCTCCACCGTCCTGGAGGGCGCGACGGCGCCGGAAGCGCGGACGACAGCCGAGGCGCACTCATGAGTCCCATCGCCCCCGAGCCCCGCGCCCCGCGCCACTCCGAATACAGCCAGTCCGATACCGGACCGACCAGATCGGGCCTGACCGAGACCGCCTGGTACCGCAGCCTCGCCGCCGAGCTGAGCGCCCGGGGCCTGGACCGCCAGGAGGTCGATCGCACCGTCGCCGGCACCCGTGCCGAGGCCGCCTCCGACGGCACCGCCCCGGCGGACCTGTTCGGCCCCGCCGTCCTGTACGCCCGCGAGCTCGCCTCGGCCCTGAAGGAGGACGGCGCCGCCCGTCGGGCCCCGACACCGGCGTACGGCCCGATCGTCCTGCGCCTGCGCGGCGTGAGCGCCCGCCGCGGCCGCCGCGCCGTCCTCACCGACCTCGATCTCACAGTGCGACGGGGCGAGGTGGTCGCCGTCGTCGGCGCCAACGGGGCGGGCAAGTCCACTCTTCTCCAGGTCTGCGCCGGACTGCTGGGAGCCGGTTCCGGCACCGTTGAGCGCACGGCCCGGTTCGGCTACGCGCCCCAGCTCGACGCCCTCGCCCCGCTGCTCACCGTCGATGAGCACCTGCGCCTGTTCGGGATGCTCGAGGGCGCGGGCCGGGAGCGCTCGGTGCCCACGGGCCATCGGATCCTCCAGCGCCTGGGCTGGAGCCCCGATGGAAACCGGGTGGCGGGGGCGCTGTCCGGGGGAACGCGGCAGAAGCTCAACCTCGCCCTGGCCCAGCTCGCCTCCCCCGATCTGCTCCTCCTCGACGAGCCCTATCAGGGCCTGGACGCCCTGGCCTACGAGGACCTGTGGACGCTCATCGCGGCCTGGCGGGACTCCGGGGCCGGAGTCCTCCTCGTCACCCACCTGCTGCGGGACATCGACTTCGTCGACCGCGTCGTCGAGCTGCCCGCCCCCGAGTCCTCGATCGAGGAGGGCGCCGCATGAACGCCGTCACCACGACGCCGCCGGTCGGCGGCGCTCCCGCCGCCCCGCGCCACCGCCGGCCCCCGTTGCGCACCGCGGGGCTGGTCGCCCTGGTCACCCTGCGCGAGCTCTTCCGACGGCGCGGAGCGATCGCCCTCGCCCTCCTTCTGCCGCTCACCTTCTACCTGGCGCAGATCGACACGCACTGGGCGGCTCTGCGCCTGCTGTCGATCGGCCTGGGCTGGGCGGCCGCGACCCTCGGCCTGTTCACGACGGTCTCCTCGCACTCGGTGGACCGCCGGCTCGCCGCGAGCGGGGCATCGCCGACGGCGCTCGTCCTGGGCAGACTCGCCGCGGTCACCGTCCTCGGCTGGACGATCGCCGCGCTGTACGCCGTCCTCGTCCACCTCACCATCGGTGACGACCTGGCCCGCCCCGGCGCCGTGGCGCCCATGCTGCTCACGACCGTGACGGTGGCGGCTCCCCTCGGGTCGGTGGTCGCCGCCGTCCTCCCAAGGGATCTGGAGGGCGCGCTCCTGCTCCTGGCCGTCATGGCGCTCCAGCTCCTCGTGGACCCGGCCGAGGACTGGACGCGGGCATTGCCCCTGTGGTCGACGCGCGAGCTGTCCAGCTACGTCGTCGAGAATCTGAGAACGGGGACCGGCGATCATCTGCGGCAGGGGCTGACCCATGGGGCCGGTTTCATCCTCGGGCTGACGGCACTGACCTGGCTGCTCGGCGCATGGCGCCTACGGGTGCGCCGCGTGCCCGAACCGCGCTGACGCCCAACGGCGCCCTCCGGGTGCGCGGCCGGGAGCGGTGCGACGCCTCCGTCGCCGCCAGCAGGGGCGGCCGGCGGGAGCCAGTCGCGAGGGGAGGGCGCCGGCGCCCCCTCGCGGCTCAGGCCGGGCAACCGCGCAGCCGCACCGACAGGCAGGTCACGCAGCCCTCGAGCTTCTCGTACTCGGAGATGTCGACCTCGACGACCTCGTAGCCGCGCGAGCGGAACAGCTCGGCCGAGCGCGGGGCGTCGGCGGCCATGAGAATCCGGTCGCCGCCCAGGAGGACGACGTGCGCGCCGCTCTCCTCGGGCACCGCGAGGAAGGAGTCCCACACCGACGGGTCGTCCACCAGCGGCTCGTAGCCGATGACGGTGCCGTCCGGCAGGGCGGTCACGGCGGACTTGAGGTGGAGCACCTTGGTCAGGGGCACGCCGATCGTCT
>ERZ773065.1916-NODE-1916-length-10203-cov-11.339476_pt1 | contig 10203 bp, 10 predicted proteins | sample MGYA00580623_ERZ773065 | MGnify/ENA primary metagenome ERZ773065 (study PRJEB29015, sample SAMEA2738017) | human oral metagenome | biome: human oral; feature: human-associated habitat; material: dental | place: China | collected 2047 ...
CTTCTAACTATCTTAATACTTGCAACTTTAGATACATTGTCATTTATTCTTTTTTCTCTTATCTTTGTACTTACATCAACATTATCTAGATAGAATTTATCTCCTTGCATATCTAAATTTACAGTATTTAAAACTCTTTCTACCTCTTTTAAATCATTGATATCTATATTATTTTCTAAAAGATAAAGAGTTATCATTCTATACATAGCACCAGTGTCTATATATGTTAAATCATATTTTTTAGCAAGAAGTTTTGCTATGGTACTCTTTCCACTTCCTGCAGGTCCATCTATTGCTACAATTAAATTATTCATTTTTCATCTCCTATTTATTAAAAATCTTGGAAAGGACTTTTTTTATCCTGAAAAAATCCTAAAAAAAATCTGAAAAAATCTTAACTTATCCTAAAAAAATCTTGAAAAGGACTTTTTTTATCTTGAAAAAACTTGAGAAATAAAATCAGTCTTCTGAAAATAAATTATTTAACTTTGCTAACGTTTGTAACTTCATTTGAATTTTCGTTAAATATCCCTGTGTTCCAAAGCTAATTTCATATTTTGTTGAACGACCATTTCCAATTGTTGCTATCAATCCCTTTTCAAGAAGATTTGTCAGAGATTTTTTTATAAAATGCTCTGTATTTTTACTAATAGATATAATTTCCTTTCTTGTTAAGGGATGATTATTTTTTAAAAGTATGTAATATATTGTTCTATCTAACACAGACAAATCTTCTCTAAAATGTAATGCATCAACGGTCCATAATTTTAATTTAGTTTCTCTAAAATCAGTTGTGATTTCTGGTTGTTGTTTAAATAAAGTTTCAGAAGTTTTACAAATTTTAACTCCACCGAAACCTTGTCTTTCAGCTATTCCGATTAGTCTAACTAACTGTACTAATGTTTCATTTCTAATTACTGAATTTCCACTAAGGCAAATGGCTCTTTTAAAAATATTTTTATCTTTTCAAATACAATATTATAAAAATTAAAGATATTCATTTCACCATATGAGTTAGGTAAATCAGAAGAAACTCTATCTTTCCATCTTTCATTATCTTTATCACGATAGAAAAAATCTAAATGGAATTTTGAAAAGAAATCTGTTATAGATATATATTTTCCTAAAAGTAATAAACAACCATCTGTAATTTTGTATATATTATTTTTTCTATCAAGTCTTATTGCTCCTATTTCTTTTAAAAAATCTTCATTATTTAAGTTTTTATAATTTTTTTCAGGATATCTTTCTTCTACAATTTTTTTAAATTTATTAAATGTGTTAGAACACTCGTGGCTCTAGCACTCGTTAGGGTGTTAGCCGTGAGATGAATAACACCGACATTGAAAATGTTGCACTAAAATTTGCAATTTTACTAGTTTTAGTGTATAATATATTTAGAACATTAGCAACTGAATATATGGAGTTAAGGCTAGTAAACAGTAGCCTTGTAAAATATTCACTGTTCTGTATAGTTGTTCTTTTTAAATATAATATACAGATAAAAGTAGCGGTGTAGATGCAAGTCTTATCCAGTAGTGGCTATCGTGGACTAGCCAAAAAGAATAAGGGTTTTAAAACCAAACTTCTTAGAAGATAACTTACTTTTTCAGTTATCTTATGAAGCTCTCGACTCTAGCACTCGTAGGGTGTTAGTCGTGAGTAGTTCACAAATATCTCCATTCGAAATAACATTATAACTTACTTTAGCTAAATTATTAACTGTATTCCATATATCTTTTTCCATTTTATCAATATCATTAATGCCAATTATAATATTATCCTCATTTTTATCTTCTTCTACTCCTAAAATGAGAAGACCACCAGAAGTATTGCAAAATGCTGAGTATGTCTCCCATAAAGAATTAGGAAGATTATTGTCAGCTTTTTTAAATTCTATATTTTCATTCTCTTTTATTTTTTTTAAATCAAAAGATAGTTTTTCACTTTTATTACTCATCTTTTACCACTAATCCTTATTAAAAAATACTCTAAACATAAAAAACAATATCACTAATCTAATTTTTACATTTTACATTATATTATATCACAAAAAGTATTGAATAGTTTTTAAATTTTGGTATAATTCAAGTAAGCAAAACTAATGATACGGAGGTAGAATATTATGAATGTTTGGAACAGAATATACAATGGACTTTTTATTTTTATCTGTGTTATTTGTATTGAATACATTATGGGAACTTTGGTTTATCTCTTTGGATTAATTGAAGAGCAACCTGGAATCTTATATGGTGTATATGGTGCTATTGTTGGAGGGCTAATTTTTATATATTTCTATAAAGATAAAATAAAAGGCTTTAAGCTTACATATTTGATAATAGTTATTATTCTTGCAATGGGAGTTTATTATTTTACTCTTAATTACTAAGTGAACTACTCCCATCTACAAATGGGAGTAGTTCACTTTATCTAATGATATGGAGGTATGTTATTATGAATATTTGGAACAGAATATATAATGCTCTTTGGATGTTTATAGGTATTATTTGTTTAGGATATGTTTTAGATACCTTACTTTTTAAATTTGGATTTGATAAGACACTCCCTTCAATTTATGATAATATCTCTGGTGCTTTTGGAGGAGCAACAGCTTCTATATTTTTTATAAAAGATGGGAATAAAAAATTTGATATTTATTTATTAATTATATTTATAATTCTTGCAATAGGAGTTTATTTCTTTGTTCATAATTGACAATGAAAAATTATTATTATATATTAAATGTAGTAACAACCCTAAGGGGAAAACTAAAAAATAGTATTTATTTAAGCTTAGGATAAAGGCGTTCACTTATATGGACGCTTTTATTCTGTCCTTAAGCAAGACAGAAAATAAAAAAACCCCCCTCACCCTTAGGGGATTTATTTTTATTTCTTCAATATATCTTCAAAGTCATTTTCAGTGAACTTATATTTTTTACCACAGAATTGACATTCTGCTTCAATTTCCTTTTCTTCTTCAAAGATATGTTTTAATTCATCTTTTCCAAGTGTCATAATACCTTTTTGAAATCTTTCTGAATTACAATCACAACTATACTTTATTTCTTTTTCTTCCAATATTTCATATTCTTCAACTAAGCTATCATCAGCAGTGTCCATATCATCATATAGAAGATTTATTATTTGCTCTAAGCTCATACCACCTTTCATAAGTTCATTCATAGGTCTTATTGCTTCTGCTTTTCTTTCTAATTTAGTTATAAAATCTTCATCTGCATTAGGTAGCAACTGCACCATAAAAGCCCCTGCACATAAAATTTTGCCATCATTAGTATCTTCACAAGCCAATGAAATAATAGTAGGAATTTGCTCTGAGTTATAGAAATATGCACTTATATCATCAGGCAATGAAGAATAATCTACATTAGTAATTCCAATATAAGGTTCTTTTAAGCCCATATCTTTAATTATTCTCATTGTACCTTTTCCTAAACCATCAAAATTTTCATCTGTTGTATTTACAAGATAGCCTTTTACATTTCCATTACCATCTGAATTGACAACTATATTTTTTATATAACCATCAGTATCTGTTCTAATAGTTAATTTATCTTCACCTTTTAAAGTAGCTCCCATTATAGCTGCCAAAGTACAAAATTTTCCAAATGTTTTCATTGAATATTCGTCATATTTATGTATGTCTAAGGCTTTTTGAACAACATCAGTTGTGTCTGCTACAAAAAATCTAGCATTTTTACTTAAACCTCTTATTAATCTTCCCATTATTTTTTTCCTCCATAATTAATTAAATCTTTTAATTCTTCATAAGTTTTCTTATTAACTAACTTTTGAAATTCAATATTATCAGTTATTCTATCATTTTTATCTAAATATGTCTGAATTTTTTTTATTTCTTTTTTAGAAAGTCCATAGTATTTTAAAGTTATTTCATCAGCCGAATTAATATTTAAGATCTTTTTAGTTGGTGCTGAACCCACTTTTAAAAATTTAGATAATTTTTGGTAAGTTGCATCTCCAATACCTTTAATTCTTTTTAAATCTTCTAATTTGTCAAAACCACCAGTTATTTCTCTGTATTCCATAATTTTAGCAACATAAGACTTAGATATTTTTCTTCCTAACATATCTTGTTCACTAGCTTTATTTATATCTAATAGTTCTTCTTTTTCATTTTGCATATTTTGAGAGCTCATAATCAATCTATAATCATTATTATTTAGTGCTGGTACTGCATAAGAATTTGCAAATAAGCAACTAAATATTAAAAAGCCTATAATCTTTTTCATTTTCTCCTCCATGTATACCATTATCTGTTTTTTTCAATGCTTCCATAATATTTTTTGCCAATCTACTTATAACAGGAACAACAACAGAATTCCCAGCTTGTTTATATAAATGGCTTTGTGCAACTTCTTTAGGCAAAATAAAATCTTCAGGATAACCTTGAAACAAGAAACATTCTTTTGGTAGTAATTTTCTTATACCATATTTTGTTAAAACTAAAGGAATATTATGGCCTCCCATTCCCATATTAGCAGTTAGTGTAGGGCATAAGTTAGATTTATTTTCCCTTACATATACTCTTCTCCATTGATATAGAGTATTTCTGTTTTTTATATATTCTTTTAATATATCATAAAACTTACAATTTTTTTCTGTATAGTAGTACTTATCATCAACTTTTTTATTGAAGTCTACAATGTCTTCAATTTTTTTCTCCAATTTTATAGGAGAGGGAAAATTAAAATTATCGCAGTCTTCCTTATTTTTAAAGCCTATAATGTATATTCTTTCTCTATTTTGTGGGATATTTCCATATTCACTAGCATTAAGTACCTGAGCTTTTAAAAAATAACCGTAACTTTCTAATGTTTCTTTTATTACTTTGTATGTATTTCCATTATCATGGCTTAGCAAATTTTTAACATTTTCAATAAAAATAACTCTTGGTAATTTTTTACTTATAATTCTTGCTAACTGGAAAAAGATCTCTCCTCTTTCATCTTCAAAGCCTTTTCTATATCCTGCAACAGAAAAAGCTTGGCAAGGAAATCCACCAACTATAATATCAACATCTGGAACATCTTTATCATCTATATTTTTAATATCATCAACTACTATTTTACTAGAATGATTGGCTTTAAAAGTTTCAGAGGCTTTTTGGTCAATTTCATTTGACCATACAATTTCAAAGCCGTTCTGTTCAAAACCTAACTCTATTCCACCAACTCCTGCAAAAAAACCTGCTACTTTCATTTTTTCTCTTTTGTCTTCTTTTTCAAATTCTTCATATCCTCCAGATTTTAAGCAATCTAAACAATACTCTCCATTTTCATATTTTGATATTTTAATATTATCTATACCTATTGTATCTAATTGTTCTTTCATTCTTTCTCTTTTGTATTCTTCTTCAAAATCTTCATAACTTCCAGATTTTAAGAAGTCTAAATGATATTCGCCATTTTCATCTTTAGATAACTTTACACTATCTATACCTATTATATCTAATTGTTCTTTTGTTACAAGTTCATTTTCTTTTAATTGTAATATATCTCTCAGAATCCATTTGCCCAATGCTGAATTTGGATTACTCATAAGAGCTTTACCTCCTTGTTGTGCAACTTTCATGCTTAAGGTATCACCATTTGGTAGTTTTACATTAAAAGAACCTGTCCTATAATCTTCAGTGTTATATGAAAAAAAATTCTTTTTAACTCTGTGTATCCAACTTGGGATAGGAATATATACTTCATTCACATCTCTTACTCTACCTTTTGCATTCCATTGATTTAATCCAGATGAATTTTCAACCTTGTTGCTTCTAGGACTATATAAAGGTAAGATAATGAAATCAACAATATCTTGAGCATTTATGCTTTTACTTTCATTATAGAAAGAATTAGTATTTCTAATATTTAACAAATAATCATATGGATCTTCTAAAATTTCAACATTAAATCCATATATTTTATTTTTATCAGTAGTATCAAATCTTTTTAATAAAGTGCTTTTAGAAATACTAAAATTATAATCATGTAATCCATCTGTAAAATGAATTGTTGTATTATTTATAGCTGTAATACTGATATTTTCAATATCAATTAAATCCATATGTTCCTCAAAAATTGCCATATAGTTTTCACTTCTTGTTATTAAATGATATATCATATCTGATAAATTACAAATTCTCATAGTAGACTTTATTCTTTCATTTCTCAAGAAAGCAACTTTTTTGATAAGTTCTATTCCTTCTAATTCTTTAAATAAGTAAGAATCTTTATTAAACTCTGCAACTTTTTGAAAACTATTACCATTACTTTGCAAAAAAGTTTTTAAACCTATACCAAGACCATCTTTACCTGCATCAGCTGAGACATCACTTCTTGATAAGTTATCTGCCTGAAAAGATTTGCAAAATATATTTTCCATAGCTCTATAGTATAAAAAAGGATTTCTACTATCTGCAAACATATTGGATAAAGCACCAGTGACTTCTAGTAAATCTATATATAATTTTCTACTAGTTTCATTTTGCTCTAAGAAAAATTTATTCTTCAATTTATTTTCTCCTTCTTAAACATTTCTATTTTTTCTTTAGATCTCTTATCTAATTCTCTTATGTATAGTGCTGGATCTTTTGGATTTACATATCTTTCTATATAGTCTATACCATTTCTTTCTTCAATAACAATCTTGCTTATACCACCTCCACCTAGTGCCATAGTGTTTTGGTTTTCTTCTATCATTTCAATATTGAAAATACTTTCTTTTCCTTCTTTAGAATAACCAATATTTTCTCCCCACTCAATAATATTTTTTTGTCTATACATATAGTAAGGTTTCATTTCTTTTTCTTTAACTATTTCTTGTATATGTTCCTCTATTAAGGCTCTATCTATAGAATTTCTTTCTTGGCTTTCTTTAAAAAGTTTTGAAGCTCTTTTAAATGCTAAACAATGTATAGTTAAATTATCTATGTCATAGGCATTTAATTGAGCTAAAGTATCTAAAATTTCTTCAGTTGTTTCTTCAGGTAAGCCTATTATTAAATCCATATTTATGATAAAACCTAGCTTTTTAGCTTCTTTGAATATTAAGTCAAAGTTTTCTCTATTAAATCTTCTATTGACTCTTTTCAGAGTTTCTAAATTAAATGACTGTGGATTTAAACTTATTCTATCCACAGAATATTTTTTCATTATTTTTAATTTTTCAATGTTTAAAGAGTCTTCTCTACCTGCTTCAAAAGTAAATTCTTTCACAGCTGACATATCTATATTTTCAAGTAATTTCTTTAAAACTCTTTCTAAATCTGTTTCTGTCAATGTACTTGGAGTTCCACCACCAAAATATATAGATGAAACTTTTTTATTATATGTCTTTAGAAAATCTCCTATTATTTGAATTTCTTTTAAAAGAGCATCTACAAAATCATTATAAAATCTTCCAACTCCACCACCTATTTCATAGGAAGCAAAGGAACAGTACTTACATTTAGTTGGACAAAAAGGAATTCCTACATATAGATTTATATGCTCTTTATCTAGAAGTTCCAACTCTTTTTTAACAACAGTTTTCATAAGATTTATTTTATCATCTGTAACCAAGTAGAAGTCCTTTAAAATTTTTCTAGCCTCTTTATAGTCACAACCATTGATTAAAAGTCTTCTTAAAACTTTAGTTGGACGTACCCCCATAAGAGAACCCCAAGCATAATTTTTATCTAAAAGTTTTAATAGACTTATTTTACACATAGTCAAAATTTGATCTTCTATCTTGTTTCCTAAATCTATATATGAAAATTCTGTATTCTTATTTAAGTTTTCAGAACTTACTTTTATTTTAATTAAATTTTCTTCCTTTTGAATATCAAAAATAATTTTATCTTCAAGAAGTTCAGAAGCCATTACTCTAGTAAATTCTTCTATACTCCTTAAATTAATTTCTACATTCGTTTCTATTAACAGTTTAATCACTCTCTATTTCTATTTTTTTTAAATATTTTTCCTTTGTTATCATATAGTTTTCAATTCCACTTTCAATAAGGCTTGGAATTTGATTTAATTTATTATTGGCAATTAAATTTGCCACTGCCTTAGTGTTATTTAAAATTTCAAAAATAGCTTTAACTTCTTTAGTTTTCTTATCTCTATATAGCTCTTGAGAAAAGACAAATCTTAAAACAGAAGCTAGTTGTTCTCTTACAAAATCTCTTTTATCAGATTTTGACATAGAAATAAGTCTGTTTATACTTTCAACAGTATTCATAGTGTGTAGAGTAGAAAAGACTAGATGTCCTGTTTCAGCTAATTTTAAAGCTGAGAATAGACTTTCTTCATCTCTTATTTCACCTAGGACAATAACATCAGGATCCTGTCTCAGTGAACTTTTTAAAGCTTTTTCAAAACTTTCCACATCTTTTCCTAATTCTCTTTGTATAATTAAAGATTTCTTATTTTCAAAAATATATTCAATGGGATCTTCTATTGTTAAGATTTTAATTTTCTTATTCTCATTAAATTTTTCTACTATATTAGCAAGAGTTGTAGATTTACCACTTCCAGTAATTCCACTTATTAAGACTAAGCCATCTTTTAAAGCTAAGATTTTTTCATCAATAACTTTATTTATAAATTCACCTTTTAACTTTATAGCTTCATCATTGATTACTCTTATAACTAAAGCTAATTTTCCTGTAGTAAGAAAAGAATTTATTCTATATCTTTGACCTTTGGAATCTGTATAGGCAAAGTCTTCTTCAAATCTTTCTGAACAAATTTTTAAGATATCTTCTCTACTAAGAGTTTGAACATCATCATATGCTACTATTTCTCCATCTTTTCTAAAATATATTTTTTCATCTTCAATTATATGTATGTCTGAAATATTATTTTTTCTTGCATATTCAAATATCTTTTCCATAGCTATACAATCACCATTTTCTTATTTTTTAGCCTTCTTCAATATTATATCACAAAGTAGAAAAAATAAAAAAGCTACACCGAAGTGTAGTTGATTGTTTTAGATGGTGGTTGGGGAAGGATTCGAACCTTCGAAGGCTGAGCCGTCAGATTTACAGTCTGATCCCTTTGACCGCTCGGGAACCCAACCATCTGTATTTAATTGTAATGGTACCCCGTAGGGGAATTGAACCCCTGTTTCCAGAGTGAAAATCTGATGTCCTAACCACTGAACGAACGGGGCACTGGTGCCGCTTATCGGAGTCGAACCAATCACCTACTGATTACAAGTCAGTTGCTCTACCAGATGAGCTAAAGCGGCTCGTGTCATTCAAGGACATCAACTATAATACACTATAACAAAAACTTTGTCAACATTTTTTTTGAAAAATTTCAATTTTTTTTAAAAATCTTATCAATCTCTTCTTCTTGATATAATCTTTTCTGTTTCATATTATCTAAAAGTTCTTGATTTACTTGAATTTTCTTATCTTCTTCAAGTTCACCTAAACTCTTTATTATTTCTATATTATTTAGTCCATTTTCCTCTAAAATCTTCTTAGCTCTTGAAATTTTTTCAAAACTTATAGCTTTTAAATCTCTTTCTGCTCCAACTCTATCAATAGTATTTAATTGAATTTTATCATATCTAATATTTTCAGACTTTAAAAAATTAGCTATATTTACAAAATTTTCATCACTATCATTAACATTTTCAAGAATAAAAATTTCTATCCAAATTTTCCCCTTATAATTAGATTTATTTAGATTGATAAAGCCCTTTCTAATTTCTTCCACACTTGTTCTGTAATCAGGTCTAACAATTTTTTCAAAAATATCCTGAGTCAATGTATTTAAAGTAGGAACAATTAAATCTATATATTCTAACTCTTTCATAAGCTTTTCATCTGCTAGAAGTAAGCTATTAGTAATTAAACAAATCTTACCTTGATATTTTAAATCCTCTTTTATAGCTCTAGAAATATTGCCTAAATCCAAACTTAAAGTGGGTTCACCACTTCCAGAAAATGTTATATAGTCAGGCTTTATATCTTTTAATACATTTGATATTTCTTCAAGTATTTCATTCATATCTTTAAATCTTTGTCTTTCTAGTTGAATTTTTTTAGTTGCTCCACACTCACAAAAAATACAATTAAGATTGCAACTTTTACTTACAACTAGATCAACTCCTAAAGATATTCCTAATCTTCTTGATGGAACAGGTCCAAATACATGTTTATACATTTTCTCACCTC
>ERZ773065.1917-NODE-1917-length-10201-cov-3.036763_pt1 | contig 10201 bp, 7 predicted proteins | sample MGYA00580623_ERZ773065 | MGnify/ENA primary metagenome ERZ773065 (study PRJEB29015, sample SAMEA2738017) | human oral metagenome | biome: human oral; feature: human-associated habitat; material: dental | place: China | collected 2047 ...
GCGGCGGGACCGCATCGGCTCTCAGATCTGCCGCCCGCATGGGTCGGCAGTCCCCGATTTCCCTGTTACGCCCTCTCGGGCACCGAATCTGCTTATGAATTTACACAGGAATGAATTCGTATGACAGTATAATTAAAGTATATGACCTTGTCAAGGAATCCACGTTCTTTTCCCGCAGAAAACAAACAATTTCACGTATGAACATGCTTAGATAATAACTGCCGTTTATGCTTTCAATGTTAAAGTTTCATAAGGCTTTATCCAATGCCATGCAGGAATGGCGGTTTGAGAAAGTTCAAGCATAAAAAGACGTGATACGAAATCGTTTTGACTTCGTATCGCGTCTTTTTGTTATAGGTCGTACTTGAGAGCACAATCACTCAGAAGTTATAGTTCACACCAACGAGGAAGGAACGTCCGACGGTGCGGTAGGTGCCGCTGTTCGTGTAGTCGCGGCGATTGAAGAGATTGTCCACGTCGAACGTGCCCGTGAGATCGGGTGTAAAGCGGTAGGCGACGTGAAGGTTCGAGACGAGGAGATTGCCGGAGATGGGGTAAAACCTCGTCCGCTCCCCGCTCGAGCTGTTATACCCGCGATCACCCCAATAGCTGAGGCTGAGTGCCGCCATAAGGTCGCGGTTCTCATAGTTCACGCCCGCCGTCATCTGGTAGCGTCCGAGCGCACGTACCCAGTCCTGCCCCGCCTTGTACTTGCGCTCGGGATTGCCGTAGGTGACCCCCGTGTTAAAGCTGACATGCGCGTTCACATCCTGTGCATAGGAGAGTTCCACGCCTGTATTGCGGTAGGATGCGGCATTCGTCTGGTAGCTCTTGCCGTCCGCCCCCTTGATGCCGACGATCTGGTCGCGCACATCCGTATGGAAAACACTCGCAGTGAAGCGGCGTCCCTTGTGGTCGTACTTATAGCCCGCCTCATAGTTCCAGCCGGATTCGGGTTTCAGATTCGGATTCGGCACCATAACGGAGCTCGCGTAGTAGAGGTTGCGGAAGTTCGGCATGCGGAAGAATTTCCCCACGCTCGCATAGACGGCACTGTCCCGGTCGAGGCGCGTCGTCACCTGCAGCTGCGGGAGGAAGGCACTGTAGTCGCCCGCCGAGGACTTCACCCAGTCCGCGCGTGTACTCAAGATCGCCGCCGTCACGGGGCTGAGATCACGGTCATAGGAGGCAACGAGCGAGTATTCGTTCATCCCGTAGCCGCCAAACTTCGCATGGGGTCTTAGGGTGCTGTCGCTCTCTCTGTACTTCCGATACTTCTGATTCTCGTTGACATAGGTCTGCCGCTTCGCCGAGAGTCCGACGAGGGTCGTGCTCACATCGTCCTTCCAGACCTTCTTTACCTCCGCGCCGTAGTGGCGGTGATGGCTCTTCTCCCACTCGACGACGCTCGGATTCGCCGTAAAATAGTCGGGGTTCGAGATCGAGCGATAGTTGTAGTAGACATTCCCCGACCATCCATTTGCGCCCTGATAGTTCAGATTTGCAAAATGCTCGTCATCGTCGTATTTGAAATACTTGAGGAGATTCCCTGCCGCATCGTTGTAGTGGATGGAGTGATTCTTGCCGCTGTAGGCGTAGGAAAAGCGCAGTTCGTCGCTGATCTTGTACGTCAGATTCACGTGATCCTTGCGGCTCTTGCCGAACCCGACCATGTAGGGCGTTTCAACGCCATTGATTTTCAGATTGCCGAGCGCATCCGTCATATTGCCCGTCTTGCCGTAGTACGAACGGCTGACGGCAAGCCCGACCTTACCGAGGTCAATGGTCGCGGCATAGTCGCGCTGTCCGCGGTCACCCGCTGCAACGCGCACGGTATTCTTGTACGCGGCCTTCGTGATGACGTTGACGACACCGCCAAACGCCTCCGAGCCGTAGAGCACAGAGCCGCCGCCCTTGACGACCTCGACGCGATCCACGGCGTCGAGGCTCATCATGTCGAGGTGGCTGACGTTGTTAAAGGACGCGGGCACACCGTCGATAAGGACAAGTGTCCCACTGTCCACGCCGCGCAGATTCACGCCCGCATTGCCCGTGATCCACGTCTGCCCGTCGGGTCCCATGTTCGTGAAATGCACGCCGTTCTTGAATTTCAGCGCGGAGATCACGTCGCGTGCGCCCGTTTTCTTCAGCTCGTCGGCGGTATAGACCGTCGTGTCTGCGGGCGTCATGAGCGTCTCCTTCTCATAGCCCTGCGCCGTCACGTTGATGTCTGCGGTTGTGACAGCGTTCTTCCCCTCATCTGCTTCTGCCGCCTGTGCTGCAATCGGAAATGCGCAGAGCGCGCACGCCATTCCTGCCATCCATTGTTTCTTTTTCATAAGTCTCCCTTGAAATCTTATTCCTTATCCGCCACGCTCAGGTGACGTTCCACGGGCTGATCCACCAGATCTCCGTAGGCCATGTGTGCAAGATCCTGCGCACCGAACACCATATCCTGCGAGGCGTTGTAGATATAGCCCTCATGCGGGCGTACAATCTGCTGATTTCGGATCGCCTTTACCGTCTGCAGGGCGGGATCGTCCAGATACTCGCGGTTAAACTTCTCGATGTCGTAGCTGCCGTGATCGTTCCAGACGGGCACGATCAGCACATCGGGATTCACCGCGAGGATGTGCTCCTTCGTCAGTGCCTGCCCCGCCGTGAGGCCAATCTCCGCCGCGCCGTTGCGCACGCCCGCCATCGTGCAGAGATGATCGAACAGCCCGCCCTTGCTCCCGAACGTCGGCGACATCGAGATCACGAGCACCGTCTTGCGCGCGGCGGGCGGGATCGCCGCAACGCGGTTAGCGAGTGCCTGACACTCCGCATCGTAGGCAGCAATGAGTGCCGTCCCCTTCTCCTCCTCGCCGAGCGCGGCGGCGACAAGCTGCACCGCCGCCCGCACCTCGTCCGCTGTGCGCGGCTTTTGACAGGCAACGACGCGGATGCCGAGATCACGCAGGGTCTCTGCGACAGCGGCATCCTTTCCCGCATCGAGAAAGACCACATCCGGATGCAGCGCAACGACCTGCTCCGCCGACGGTTGATTCAGCTTCACCGAAATCTGCTCTGCAATCCCTACGATGTTCGAGCTGTTCGGGTCATCCGCCAGATGGTCGATGCCGACAAGGCGCGTGGGCGGCACAAGCCCGAGCACAATATCATCCAGCCAGAGCGCATAGTTCAGCACGCGCACGGGCTTCTCCGCGAACGTGACCACCTGCCCCTCGGCATCCGTCACAGCGTAGCCGCCCGTCTGCCCCGCAGGTGCAGGCCCGCAACCGAGTGCCGCGAGCATGAGCATGAGTGCGAGCGCCCCAACAAGCATACGCATAGACTCACCCCTCCTTCAACAGCCGCACATGCTTCGCCCCGTCCTCGACGGTGACGCGCGTCGCGACGCCGTACATCGCGGCGACGCTCTCCTCGGTCAGTACCTCCTGCGCTTTCCCATAGGCAAATACATGCGTATCTTTCAGCATGAGGAGCGTATCGCAGAACAGCGAGGCGAGGTTGAGGTCATGGATTGTCATGAGGACGGCGATGTTCTCCCGCCGCGCGATCTCCGTGATCGTGCGCAGGATGAACAGCTGATTGTAGAGGTCGAGGCTCGCCGTCGGTTCATCGAGGATGACGACGCCCGCTTCCTGCGCGAGTGCGCGTGCGATAAAGACACGCTGCCGCTCACCGCCGCTCATCTCTCGGATATTGCGAAAGGCAAAGTCCGCCAGATCCATGCGCGCAATCACATCGAACGCAATGCGCTCGTCCTCCGCGCGATAGCGGTGTCCCGCATACGGCAGGCGTCCCATCAGAACGGTCTGCAGCGCCGTCATGCCGAACGTCGCATTCGTATACTGCGGCACGTAGGCAATCCGCTTGGCGATCTCTCCCGAAGAGAGCTGCGAGAGATCTGTCCCGTCAACGCGCACCGTCCCCTGCGCGGACCGCAGAAGCTGCGCGATGCACTTGATGAGCGTCGTCTTGCCCGTGCCATTCGGACCGAGCAGGCCTAGCACCTCGCCTGCGGCAACGCGGAGAGACACATCGTCGAGGATGCGCCGATCCGCCCGATAGCCGAACGTGATATGCTCCGCCGTGAGGCGCTTTTCTCCCGTCATTCGAGCGACCTCCCCCTGCGCAGAATCAGATGGATAAAGAGCGGCACGCCGAGGAAGGAGATCACGATCCCCACGGGAATGGTCACGGGATAGAGGATCAGCTTGCCGACCGTATCCGACACGAGGAGGAGCGCCGCGCCGAGCACCGCCGTAAACGGCAGGTAGAAGCGGTGATCCGTCCCGATCAGAAAGCGTGCCATATGCGGCGCGATCAGCCCCACGAAGCCGATCACGCCCGTAAAGCTGATGATCGTCGCCGTCATAAAGACCGCCACGAGTCCCGCGATCGTCCGCAGCCGCGCAGGATTCACCCCGAGGCTGCGCGCCGTCTCATCGTCGCTCACCGCCATCACATTCAGCGGCAGCGCGTAAAAGAGCGCGGCGACAATCCCCAGCGCGACGATCACGCCGCCGATTGCCACATACTCCCACGAGGCGCGGTGCAGCGAGCCGAACGTCCACTGAATGACCGCCGCGAGCTTGTGCTCCTGTGCAAAGAACTCGAGTGTCGCCGTCAGCGCGCTGAAGAAATAGTTCAGCGCAATCCCGACCAGCACGATGGTCACAGGGCTCAGCCCCGAGCGCCGCGCAATCCCATAGACGATCACGCCGCAGGCGCACGAGAGCACGAATGCCGATGCGATGATGCCGAGATCACTGTCGAGCGCCGTCCCCGCCGCGAGCACGATACAGAGCGAGGCGCCGAGCGCCGCCGCCGAGGAGATGCCGAGCGTGAACGGGCTGACGAGATAGTTGCGCGTCACGGACTGCATGAGCGCCCCCGCGAGCGCAAGCCCCGCGCCCGCAATCAGGGCGAGCAGGACGCGCGGCAGGCGCAGCAGCAGGATGATCTTATTCATCGCCGCATCCGCGCCCGTCGCAATCGTCCCGTCAAAGTAACGTGTGACCGCCTCCATCGTCTGAAACGCCCCCGCCTCCTTCATCCCGAGCGTCGTAAAGGCATAGGCCGCAGCGAGCGTCAGCACGATCCCCACTGCAATCATCAGATGCTTCCTGCGGCTGTGCGCGTGGTATTCTTGCTCCAGCATGGCGTTACTGCCCCGACAGCGGGAATGCGGGATAGGTGTGCCCCTCGATGTACGGGAGATGCTGATATTTCTCAAGCCACACCTTGAACACATCCTCGGGGTGCAGATCGGGCAGCTGCTCCGGGTAGAGGAATTTTGCAATATACATCGTGCCCACGAGCTTCGATGCGCCGCCATGCACATAGTGCGAGAGCAGCAGGATGCGGTGGTTCTGCACCGCGTCGATCGTGTCCCAGCCCTTGCGCGATTCCAAATCATGCAGGATGCGCGCATGATCCTCGGGCGTCGGTGGGATGTAGGACGAGTTCACCTTCGGCTCGGAGACCTTCACGATGTAGGCGGGATTGCGCTCGATCACCGCCTCCGGGTTCACCTGCACATTCTTCGCATCGCCGAAGATATTGTGCGCCCCGGAGTACTCGACCATGTCGTAGAAGTAGTCCCCGGGCACGGTCGTCTTGCCCTCCGTGCGGTACTCGAAATAGAGGTTCTTCTTCGGTACGTCTGCCGTCTGACGCTTGATGTAGTCCAGCTTTTCCGTGAAGAAATTCGAGAGTTCCGCGGCCTCCGTCTCCCTGCCGAAGAGCTTGCCGATCAGCGCACAGTTGTCTTGAAACTCGCGCGTGTAATACGCATCCACGACGATGACAGCGATGCCGAACTTCCCGAGCTTGTCCGCCGCATCCTCCCAGCCGCCGTTGCCCGTGAGGATGAGCGCCTGCGGCTGCAGCTCGATGATTTTTTCGTAGTTCAGCTCCCGCTGATTCGCGCCAATCACCTGATCCTGCTTGAACTTCCCCTTGAAGCCCGCCTCATCGTTAAAGATGTAGTTGTCAACGCCGACCACCGTGTCAATCGCGCCGACCGCATTGATGAGCTCGGCGTTGTAGGCATTCGACACAACGACGCGCGTCAGTGGATAGGGCACCGTCACCTCACGCCCGATGCTGTCCGTGACCGTGATCGTATCCGCACCCTGCGCCTGCTCCGCGGTCTCCTTCCCGCAGCCCGTGAGCGCGATCAGGAGGCAGAGGAGCGCAGTGCATAACAATAGATATTTCTTCATGATTTCCCCCACTGCAAAAAGGGGAACCCGCCGCAGCGAATTCCCCCTCTTTTTCTATCAGATATCCATCTGCATCGACAGCATGAAGCTGCGCGGATAGCCCTGAATCCCATAGTTGTAGCTCGGCCGCGACATCCAGTAACGCTTATCGAGAACGTTGTTCGCCGTGAGGCTCAGCGTCGTCGGCACCGTGCCGAGCGTCGTCTTATACGTCACGCCAAGATCGACCGTCACATAGGCAGGCACGTCGAGCCGCTTTGCCGTATTCGTATAGATCGGTGCCTTGCCGGAGTAGACCATGCGCAGGAACGCCGAGGTCTTTGCATCCGCCGTGTACTCAGCAGCGAGCATAGCACTCCAGTCCGCAATACCCGAAACATTTTTTCCATTGTACACCGTGTTTGTCTTCTGCTCGGTATCGAGGTGCATGAGTCCGCCCGTCAGCGTCCACTTCGGTGCAATCTGTCCGGAGAGGCTTAGTTCGACACCCTTGAGCTTATTCTTGCCCTCCATCACCTTCGTCGGTCGTGGATCGCCGACATGGGTTACATCCATCGTGCGATCCTGCTCGATCTGGAACAGGCTTATCCCTGCACTGAGTCCGCTCTTCCGATACTTCACGCCGAGCTCATTCTGTTTCGTCTTGGCAGGCGCGAGCACTGCCCCCGTATTCATATAGCCGCCGCCGACCGCCGATCCTTTGCTAAAGCTCTCCGAATGATTCGCATAGAGGCTGAGATTCTCCGTCGGCTTGTAGACGAAGCCAAAAGTCGGCGCGTTCGCGCTGCTGTGTACCGTCGTTCCATCCTTGTAGCCGGACGTATTCGAGTAGGATGTTGCCTTTACACTGTGATGATGTACCCCCAGCAGGACGGACGCCTTGCCGTAGGTGAGCGTATCCGTCACCGACACGCCGGAATAGATCGTTGCCGCCGACTTGAACGGCCCGTTGATCGTGGCAGGATCATAGTTCTGGATGAGTGTGCGGACCCCATCACGCAGCGAGCCGGTCACACTGCCATACACAGGAACCTGATTGCCGTACCTTCCATACCGCTCATAGCCCCAATATCCGACGTACCAGTCGCGGTCGAGTGCAAGAACCATATCGTTCTTCACCGGACCGATGTCGAACGAGCCGCGTACCCCGAGCTGTACATAGTTGTTTCGCACTGCAAAGGGATTTGTCCACAGTGCATTCCGGAAGTCGCCGTCTTCGCTCAACATAAAGAGTCGGCTCGCGTTCGTCATCACATAGCTGCTGCCAAAGTTGTAGCTGGAACCGGCATTCAGGAATGCCGTCCATGTTTTACTGAGCTGCTGCTCATGGTTCAGCACCGCCGTCCACGTAGACATGGTGAGATGTGCCCCACGGAAGCTATAGTTGTTTCGACCGTTCGGCGGATCCGGCAGACGATTCCCCGTATAGGCATTTGCCCCCGTTCCATCAAAGGCGAAGTAACGCTGCCCCTCCTCGTTCTTCGAGTAGCGATAGCCCGCGAAGAGATTCGTCGTGCTCTTTGCGCCCTGATGATCGAGATTGATGTAGAAGTCACGTGTCGTCTGCTTCTCGCGATCCACGGCCGTCTTGCCCTGGATGTTCTCCGCACTCACGCGCACGCCCCACTGCTCATTTTTGCCAAAACGCTTTCCGATGTCAAGGATCTCGCCAAGTGCGCCGCGGCCATTGATCGTCTGACGGTAGGTGATGCGCTCCTTGTCGTACTCCGCCTTCTTCGTCACAAGGTTGACCGAGCCGCCCGCAGACTCCGAGCTCTCTGTGCCGTGAATGCCGATCGCGGGTCCCGCGATCACCTCAATGCGCTCCACAAAGTTCGCCGGCGTATTCATCTGCGTGAACATCCCCGGTACACCATTGACCTTGAACTGATAGGCATTCATGGCAAAGCCGCGGATCGAGAAATCATTGTACAGTGTACTGCCGCTCGTACGCACGGACGATGATGTGAGGAGCGCGTTCGGCAGCGTGTTCATTCCATCGTCAAACTTCGTGATCGCCTTCTGTGTGATATTCGTCTGGGTGAACGGGACATCCATCACATCCTTCGTCCCGAGGAAGCCTGTGCCGCCCGTGCTGCTCACGAGTGCATTCTCCTCCTTCGCAGGCGCCTTCTGCCCCGCGACATCGACGGGATCGAGCTCATAGGAGTCCATTGCCTCCGCCCGTTCTGCAGCACTCGCCGCCCCCATCCAGACCGCGCCTGCCGTCGCCAGAGTGACCGCAAGTGCCAGCTGTTTCTTCGTCATTTCCATTTCCTCCTTGATTCGAGCAGACAAATCCGTCCACACTTCCCAAAATCCACATTTCCCCGCTTCATCATGCGCACCCATGCAAAAAACCCCGTCCACGGCAGGACAGGGTTTTCTCACACGAAAAAAGCCTGCCGTCCTGTCCATCGCAGGATGCAGAGGAGCCAGCGATCCCCCATGGGGCGCAGCACTCCGGCGCACGAGATTCGGTAGGTCTTCCGGCTCTGCATCATCGTCCGCTCCGCCTTCCCAACAGAAAAACTCTGTCAGTGACATCCATGGAGCGTCCTCAGCATTACGGCGGCGGGACCGCATCGGCTCTCAGATCTGCCGCCCGCATGGGTCGGCAGTCCCCAATTTCCCTGTTACGCCCCGAGGGGCACCGAATCTGCTTATGAAGTTAACCATAAATAAGGACTTATTGAAGTATAACGAAAGCTAATTCTATTGTCAATTGATTTTTAGCCCCCTGCCTTCCGCGCGCTATCCGTCCTTCACTTCTCCATTAGCGGAAAGACCGGCAGCGTATGCCCCGGCTGATACTCCTTGTGCTGATAGTGCTCCACCCAGTACCGGAATACATCCTCCGGATGGAGGTCAGGCAGCTGCTCCGGGTAGAGAAACTTTGCGATATACAGCGTCCCGATGATCTTCGCCGCGCCGCCCTGCACGTACTGTGACATGATGAGGACATGGTCATCCTGCACGGCCTTGATATGATCCCATCCGGGACGTGCAGCGAGCCGCTGTTTCCGCGCCGCCAGTTCCGTTGCGCCCGGTGCCTGCCACTGAGGTGCTGCTCCATCCTCGCCGACCTTGATGATCGCGTCCGGGTTCCGCTCGACGACCGCCTCAATGTCAATGTGTGTGTTGACCGCATCGCTAAAGATGTTGTCGCCACCGGCATGCTCGACCATCTTGTAGAAGTAGTCTCCCGGCACCGTTGTCCAACCCGGCTTCTTGTACTCGTAGTAGACCCGCTTCCGCGGCACCCCGGCAAGCTGCGTCTGAATATAGTCCAGCTTTTCCTTGAAGTAGCCGATGAACGCCTCCGCCTCGCTCTCCTTTCCAAAGATCGTCCCCGCAAGTCGGTAGAGCTCCTCAAAATGATCCGTGTAGTACGGGTTCATCACAACGACCTTGATGCCGAACGGAGACAGTTTGCTTTCCGCATCCTCCCACGCGCCGTTGTCCGGCAGGATCAGCACCTCGGGATGCAGTTCGATGATGCGCTCGTAGTTGAGCGTGCGTTGATTCGTGCCGATCACTTGATCCTCGGAAAATCCGCCGTAGGCATTGCGGTCCTGGTAGATGCCGTAGTCCACGCCGCACACGCGGTCGAGCACGCCGAGCGACTGGATGACCTCCATGTTGTAGCGGTTCGCGACCGCCGCACGCGTCACGGGATGCGGGAGGGTGACGCTGCGTCCTGCATTGTCTGTAACTGTAATCTCCTTGGCAGCGGACACGTCATCTTGATTCTTGCCCCCACAGCCAAGAAGAAATCCGCTGATCCACAAGAGGAGGAGAAAAATGGGTAAAATTCTGATCTGCTGCATAGATACTCCTCAATAAAAGAGGAGGAGATTTACTCCTCCCCCTGACCAATTCTATTACATGCTGAGTGAAGCCGAGAACATCAGCGTGCGGGGCATCGAGAGGCCAAACGTCGTCGAGCCGCCGCGCCCCATCCA
>ERZ773065.1918-NODE-1918-length-10197-cov-94.742457_pt1 | contig 10197 bp, 6 predicted proteins | sample MGYA00580623_ERZ773065 | MGnify/ENA primary metagenome ERZ773065 (study PRJEB29015, sample SAMEA2738017) | human oral metagenome | biome: human oral; feature: human-associated habitat; material: dental | place: China | collected 2047 ...
GGACCACTGGCTCAAACTTCAACACTGACTGATCGCTCGCCTCCACCTGCGCCTGACCGCGACGCGCTAGCTGCTGATTGATTTTTGTTGTCAATTCGTCAACACTTGGCTTACCGTCGCCCGCTCGGCAATAGTCGCAACCATCCGCCGCCTCGACATATTCCAGCAGCAAATCCATATCGACGTCAGCATCCTTAACGCCGTTTTGCGACAATTGCTCCACCATTTCATGCAGCGCGCCCAGCAAACTATAATCATTAGCATTTCTAGCAGCATCACCGATGCGGATGATGGCGCGAGCGATGGTAATAGGATTTTTAGACTTACTCATACGCCTATTTGTGCTCTGGTCTATCATAATTTATATATCAATCCAACAAGCTCGCCCCACCGCCAGCTTCATATACGGCGCGTTTCTGACTCCATTCGTTACCATAACGCTTGGCTTGTTCTAACACCATGTTAGTTGCCAACGCCTGCTGATCTGGTGGGTAACCATATTTTGCCAGCGTCTTTTTGACGTTAACTTTCAATTTTGCCTGAACATTCCTGCGCTCTGCCCAGTCAATCGTCGCATCACGACGCACTTGCTCTAATAAGACCTTTGCGATATCACGTAGTTGCGCGTCACCCAGCACTTCGCGGGCACTGCCATTTTCAACCAGCGCATCATAAAAGATAATCTCATCCTCGCTTAGACCATCAACCGCGCCGTTCTCAACAGTCTGGCGAATTTCCTGCCCAATGTTGATTAATTCCTCAATCACTTGCGCCGCCTCAATAGTCCCATTTCTATACCGCATCAAGGCTTGATTGAGCAAATCAGAAAACTTCGTATCTTTGGCATAATTGCGCGAAAATCGTAGTTTAATTTCATCAGTTAGAAGTTTTTGCAGAGCCTCCACTGCCAAATTCTTGCGCTCCATGTGACGAATTTCTGCCAAAAACTCATCGCTCAAAATTGACAGTTCCGGCTTTTCTAATCCCGCCGCCTCAAACACATCAACCACGCCGACTGGCGCAATCGCTTTATCGACAATTTGCTTCAGCGCGCTGCGGTACTCAGCATTAGTCACAACTGTCGAGCTCGACACTTTCTCCAGCCGGGCTTTCACCGCCTGGAACAGTGCCACTTCTTCGCGAATTTTCAGCGCCTCAGGCCTCGGCATCGCCAATGCAAATGCTTTACTCAGTTCCAAAACATGCTGCTTCAACCGCTTCTCACCATCTTCCAGCCCTAAAATATATTCCTCGGCATCCAAAAGAATTTGCAGCTGCTGGCTAGTTGGTGCCGTAAAATATCGCCGATAATCAAAGTTACTAAACAAATCGCGCACTACCTCATAGCGCATCTGCATCTGCGCCACCGCCTCAGCAATATCAAGCTGCGGTACGCCCTGTCCGCCACTTTGTGTATAGTCAGAAATAGCATCGCGCAGCGCCCCTGCCACGCCCAGATAGTCAACCACCAAACCACCCGTTTTTCCCGGAAACACTCGGTTGACTCGTGCAATTGCCTGCATCAAATTATGACCCTTCAGCGGCTTATCCAGATACATAGTGTGCATATTCGGCACATCAAATCCCGTCAGCCACATGTCGCACACAATCACGAGTTCAAGCGGATCATTTGGATCTTTGATGCGCTTTTCGATCGCCTTTACCCGCTGCTTGTTACGAATGTGCGGCTGCAAATGGTCAGGGTCGCTAGCACTACCAGTGATGATCACCTTGATTGCGCCATGTGCGTCATCGTCACTATGCCAATCCGGCCGATACGCCACAATTTTTTCATACAAATCAGCCGCAATACCGCGACTCATCGTTACAATCATACCCTTGCCACTCAGCACATCTTGCCGGGCCTCAAAGTGCTCAATGATGTCCAGCGCGATAGTATTCAGCCGCTCGCTATTACCGACGATGGCTTCTTTTTGCGCATACTCAGCCTTCAGTGCATCCTGACGACTCAATTCTTCGCCCTCCAGCAAATCATCAACTTCCTTATCCAGCCACTGCCGCGTTGCCTCATCCATATTCAAATCGACCAGCCGGCTCTCATAATAAATCGGCACTGTTGCACCATCTTTCACTGCCTGCTCGACATCATAAATATCGATATAGTCGCCAAACACTGCTGGCGTTGACTTATCGTCCGTTTCAATCGGCGTACCCGTAAAGCCAATGTAGCTCGCGCCCGGCAAGGCATCGCGCATATACTTGGCATAACCATATACCAGTTGGGCGTCACTGGCTCGGACATGCGCTTTCAGGCCATACTGGCTACGATGCGCCTCATCTGCCATCACGATGACATTGCGTCGATCGGTCAAAACTGGTAATTTGTCCTCGTCATCCTCAGGCGAGAATTTTTGGATTGTTGTGAAGATAATTCCACCTGCTGTGCGCTGCAACAGTTTCCTGAGTTCACTCCGTGAATTAGCTTGCTTTGGGTCTTCTCCCAGTAGCTCGCGACAAGCACTAAACGTACCGAATAATTGACCGTCAAGATCATTGCGATCCGTCACCACCACGATGGTCGGGTTATGCAAATCACGCGATTTCATCAGCTTGCCAGTATAAAACACCATACTCAAGCTCTTGCCCGACCCTTGCGTATGCCAAACCACACCAGCTCGCTGGTCGCCGCGTTCACCACTAGCCGCCAGCGTCCGACCCAGTGCCTTATTCACCACCCAATATTGATGATAGGCGGCTACTTTCTTGATCAATTTGTCGCCATCACTACGCTCAAACACGATAAAATTCTGCACCACATCCAGCAAGCGCTCAGGCGTGCACGCACCACGCAGCAACACTTCCAGCATCGGCACATTGCCAACTTCTTTTTCACCATCAATCGTCTTCCACGGCATCATTCGCTCCAGCGGGCTGGTGATCGTCCCCATTTCGGCCTCTAGTCCATCACTGGTGACACACAGCTCATTGAACCGAAATAGGTCACTAATCTCGCGCTTGTACGTCTGGATTTGCTGATACGCCGCTACCAAATCCGCCTTCGTGTCAGTCGCATTTTTCAGCTCAATCACCACCAGCGGCAAGCCATTCACAAACAGCACAATGTCCGGCCGGCGATTATAGTCGCCCTGCAGAACCGTCAGCTGATTCACCGCCGCAAAATCATTGTTTCTTGGCGAGATAAAATCAACCACCCGCACAATATCGTGTTTCACTTCGCCACTTGATGTGCGGTATTGCACCGGCACACCCGCCACCAGCAGTTGATGAAACTCGTGATTATTCTCAATCAAGCTAGGTTTACTAATCTGCGTCAAACGCCGCATCGCTTCATTCAAGGCTGGTTCTGGAATGTGCGGATTGAGCCGCACCAAAGCATTACGCAGCCGCTCCGGCAACACCACCTGCCTGAGCTCACGCTCAGCCATAGCACCATCCGGACTAATATCCGGTCCATGCAAAATTTGCCAGCCGAGATTAGCCAAGATATCAAGCGCGTATTGTTCGATTTGGGATTCGGTCATATTCCTATCCTTTACTTTTCTGGATTTTTATCAACCTTACTTTGCCAATGCCGTAAAGCTCGAGACTCCTCTTAACATTCTTGAGGGCAACTTTACTGAAAAAAGGTATATTTAACTTGTTAGACGACTCACTGATAACACTAAATATTACCTCGTATTTCCGTGCATCTGGCTTCTGTTCTACTGGACTAAATTGTTCCGAAGCCGGCAATATATTATTTACTGATTTTCTGAAATTCTCATCACTAAGCATAAGTTGCGCAGACACGAGCCCTTGATTAAATAAATGACTTAAGACAGACGATCCACCGTACTTTTTTACATGGTATAAACGAGAATTATTGTAATCAAATAGATCACAAAATTCTATCTTACTATGTCCACCTCCGTACGGTATATTTTTTGCATCCATGAGCGTCAACCCATTAATACGTGCTACTCTTTCGTTGTACGAATTTTCAGAAGAATCCTCTATTGCAAATGGCGGCAAAATTTCCTCTTCCTCCACTATTGATAGATATTCTTGATTAATAAGTTTTGCAAAGTCTGTTTCAACACAATACCATTTTGAATTATTGAGAATATAAATTCCACCATGCTCATCCTTTACCTCAGCATAAATGCAAGACCAAGCTGTCCATCTCTTAAACTCCTGGTTATTACTGTCATTGAGTGCAACAATTTTCTGCTTTTTTAGAATATCAAGGTTAACTTCTTTGCCGCGACTATCCAAACTGTTAAGTAGATTATCTAGATCCAAATCATCGTCGAGAGAATTCACATCCCCAGTAAATAAAAATCCTTTGACGTCACTCCAATCAAGAATTTCAGGAACCGCTAACCATACAGCGCCACGCTCTTCAGAGTTTAACTTACTAATTAAAATATCGTTTAAAGAGTTGATTTTTACAGGATCTTTTACTTCAGCGACTTGATCAATCCAATCAAAATTATCTTTATAGACATTAAGCTTTGATGCAAGAAAATAATCACGAAGTTTATCGTTAAGGTTAAATATATTAACTTTAGCTGATACATGAAGAGAATCTTTACCCGTTATCGTTGACCCGTAGTCTTGATTTAAGCATTTTCCAGTAACTGCACGCACTAAATCCTGCTCTATATCAATACCAAAATCTGCTGCCTCACTAGCAACAATAACCTGCTCTCGAGCCTGTTTTGGAAATAACCCCACACTACTCTTGTCAATACTGCGAATCGAGTCAGCCTTTATTAAGTTTAATGTGGTCATTAAACCAAATCTCTCTTCGTAACAACCAGGTTTTAATAACTGCCGACCACCCAATCCAAAAGCTACTGCAAACTTACGATATTGTGCTGTTTTAATTTTTACATTCACAATTAAAACAGCACTAACGTATGCCGTATAAAGATCAGAATCCAGACTATCAGCAATATCTCTGCCAAAAAAGTCATAAAGCCAACTAGGCGGCTTAGGTCTGGAGTTGCTATAGTAAAGCATGGCATTGTCATCGATAGATATATTTTTAATTGACGACGGATCATCAAAGATGTCTGTTATATCTTCAATTCCGTCCTTTATAAGATATACTGATAGTTTATTCGTTTTTAGTTCGGCTGTCATATTTCAATACTTCCAGAAATTAGTTTTGGTAAAAGCAAATCACGAATGTTGGATAAATAATCTATTTGCTTCTTGTTTTCATGTATCATGTCAAACAATGGTCGTACTCTCTGCTCGAAATCATTAAACTCGCACTCTGATAAATCAGCAATCTCCAGAAGCCCTATGTGCTTTGGATAAATATGCGGCTGACCAGAGCCAGTTTGCATATCGTATATTTCTTTTTGCTTATTCTTGAGGAATAAATAGTAGGTATAAACATATTTGGTCATTGTTGAGTCAATATACGAGGAGTCTGCCGACCAAACTGGTTCACCCCAGACAGATACAAAACCAGCATTTGCTCCGGATGCACTTATCGTAATAACTGGTGCAACTGTGTTTGCTTTATTATGAAATCCAGCCGGCTTCAGGCCACCACTAATAACCGGTATGTTGCCATCTATCATATTTTTAGACTGTAAACTTTTGCCTCTTTTGGGACGAATCCTCTCCCCTAGAGGTAAAGTCTGGATATTGTTGCCTCGTTTAGTTTTATCGACAAAATAATGACGAAAGAGAGCTTGACCGAGCTGCTCGAGGGTTTCGTTCATGCGGCGATTGAGCTCGATTTTTTCATCAAGTCTGCCGAGAATATCGGCAATTTTCTTTTGGGTAACTATACTAGGTATATTGACACTGACAACATCAAAAGTACTACGAGTTATAGTATTAAATACACCACCATGCGATTGCCTTCTTAGATCATTGACGGACTTCTTTAAGAGATAATAAAGAAAATCTTGGTCCACGCCTGTCCTTGCTCTAATTCCATAGCATGATTGATTAAAGGCCATTGGTCGCTTCAGTTGAGCTAATTCACCCACGGTCCCACGTGCAGATATAACTATGTCTCCACTTTTTAGCAACTTTGTACTAGAATTCTCTAGCCCAAGATTAGTAATTGTTTTTTCAGTTTTATCTACCCAACGTCTGTCGCCCCCAAAATCAGCCACAGACAGCCATGGTATATCGCCGTTCCAAAACTCTGGTTTTGATGTTTTTGGAGTACCGCCGCCTATAAGCTCAATTATATCACTTAAAACAACTGCTCCCATTATCCTTCTAACCCTAATTTCTCAAAGAATATCCTATGTCTAACCGTTGCATCTTTAAGTAACTTATCCCAAGTTATAAACTTTATCTGCAGGTTTATATTGTCTTGTAAATAATACCAACCATCACCGTCTGGCGTTGGTTTAAAATTCTTTTCACATTCCAGCCACTCCTTAACCCTAGTATTTGCATCTGCAATAATATACCCGTAGAATGGCGTGTTGTCCGACACCTTTATCGCACGGCCGGCCGGAGTACTGCAGTTGCCATTTCGTATATTGTTAACGTATCTAACAATCTGACTAACAGGATCTTCTCGCGATGATAGATTTGAAAAATCATAACGACCTGGTCTTTTAAATTCAAATACACTAACTGGGTTGCTACGCGAATCATTGCCCTCTCTATAAGAAACACCATAATGAAACGCGGCAATATCTGGACGATCTTTATTTTCCTTAAATATGTTCTTGTCTGAGCTGAGATACTGAGTCAGATTCAACCCTTCATCTATAATCCATAAATTATGTCCATCATATACCGTATCATTTGAATCTGATTTTGTAGGGAATATTATATCGTGAACTGCCTTTTCCGTATCGTACTCTCCCAGATTATTCCATTCCAAAGTCTTTTTAAATAGCTCAAGAATAGATTTACGAAACGCTATGTATTGTGCTAAATCACTATAGCTTGCATCTTTTACTTCCCTAATCAACTTTTTAGCACTCGATTGTGCCTCTATATAGTTCTTATTCTTACTAGTTAGCTGAGAAATATTTTGCTTTATCTCTAAGTCACGTTCATATTTTACCTTATGCAGAATTAACTCTATGTCATCCTTGGTAGGATTTGCCTTTATTGTCTCAAACTCTATATCGTCAATATACGGCTTATACCAGATGTTACTTTGAGCATATTTCTCAAACTTCTCTCTTTTTACTTTTGACCTTAGGCTAACCACACCTTCAAATTCCTTTTTTGCGATTTCTGCAATAGCCTTTTCAATATCCTCTCCCGATACTGGATATAGTGGGTCATGCTTTTCACCAAAGTTAAAACTGTCACGTTCTACCGTAACATTATCCTCCAGGTATTCTCCTTGAACATAGAATCTTATTATGTAGTTACGAGATATTTTCTCTCCATCAACCAGTGCGTCTTCGGTAAAGTCAGAGTAGAAATCTGGAATATACACATCCAAGCTCTTCTCAGTAACTGCTTGGTTTCGTGCAGTTAGAATAATCTTGCTCTTTTGGTTTCGAGGCTTAAGTATTTTAAACATCTTATATCTTAGTTTTATGCCTTTAACAGTAAAAGTATCACTTTTCTTGAGCTGAATTAGAGAATCATCTCTTGTACCAATTTGCCCATTTAGAACTATTGGAGCATCTAGTGCATCATCTTCAAATATAATCTGCGGGCATGTATATGATGGGTCGGAAAAATAACTAAGGATCTGTTCCAGAATGCGATGTGAGATAATTTCTGGATCTTTGTCAAGTTTTACGCCCTTAATATTTAAAAGTCGAAGTATCGTACCGGTCTCTGACGCGCCAGGTAAATTACTAACCTTATCATTAACTATAACATCATATTGCTTACCAAAATCGAATGAGCGATGTTTGTATTTACCATCTTCAATAAACGTGCTTTCTATGTGTACGTCGTTAAAATGCCGCAGATAAAAAAATCGACCAAAGCCCTTTCCTCCTATCGACCTTTTAAGTTGGCTATATATGGTATCGAAAGAATCGCGATTCTCTTTATTAAAACCGATGCCATTATCGAAGATTTCCACAGAAGTGACATCTGCCAACTTATCATCGTCCATTGATACAAATTGCGGATTCCTAATAATCTGAATATGGATTTCCCCATCATTTCGGCCTGACTTATCTATAGCATCAATAGCATTAGTTATTGCCTCTGTAATAGGAGTATACGGGGTGGACTTAGCCTTAATATTATTAATAACTCCTTGGATAAATACTTTACTCATTATAAATACTCCCAGCCCTATTTTTTACTATCTCATTCATTTCTTCCCCCAACCCCCTTCTGTACAGGAGCCCAGATACGAAAATTCTATATTTGACTTCACGCGGTAACCAAGCGCAAGTACCATGTCTAGACTATAATGCTCTATATTTCTCGAGACCTCACGATCACCTTCAGTTTGAACTATAAAGAATTTCTTTATAGTTGCCGAAGGGTCGAGTTCTTTCTCTTCGTAGATATTCTTAATATGTTGACCTATATTTTGCCTTGTAGTCTGAAATACCTGGGCCAACTGCACTTGAGTGAGCCACATATTTTCATCTTGCAGTCTAGCTTGAACCTGCGGCTTGCCATCATCGCCAACATACACCACCATCTCGCCATTCGGGTTATTGCCACTCATCATTTGATTTCTTTCTCTATTTTAGCAAGGTTCTCTTTTATCTTCGCCTCCAGCTCGCGGCTTTTCACAAATTGCCCCTCAAGCTCAGCCGTCAATCGGGCAAATTTCTCGGCAAACAGCTCATCATCTTCTTCTGTTTCCTCAACACCCACGTAGCGGCCAGGTGTCAGTACATAATCGTGCTGCTTGATTTCTTCTAGATCAGCGACTTTGCAAAAGCCCGGCTGGTCAGTGTAATCCGCACTGGCGGTTTTGTAATCATGATACGTCTTCGCTACCCTGGCAATGTCTTCTTCGGTCAGCTCGCGGTTACGGCGGGTGACCATTTTACCCAAATTGCGCCCATCGATGAACAGCACTTTGCCGTGACGATTGGCACGATCACGCGACACAAACCACAAGCAGCATGGTATAGCGACGTTAAAAAACAACTGGCTCGGCAATGTGACGATAGCGTCAACCATATCATTGAGCACTAACTGCTTACGGATATCACCTTCGCCGCCAGTTTGACTGCTCATACTCCCGTTTGCCAACACAAAGCCTGCCGTACCGCGCGGGCTCAAATGGTGAATCATATGTTGAATCCACGCAAAGTTAGCATTACCCTTTGGTGGCAGACCATACTTCCAGCGCGGGTCAGCCTGCAAGTGCTCTTGACCCCAGTCGCTAATGTTAAAAGGCGGATTGGCCAAGATATAATCAGCTTTTAAGTCGGGAAGCTGATCGTCCATCAGAGTGTCGCCGCGTTTGATATTCGCATCAATGCCGCGAATCGCCATATTCATCTTAGCTAACCGCCAAGTGGTTTCGTTGAGTTCCTGACCATACACCGCGATATCGCTGACACGCCCAGCGTGCTCTTCGACAAACTTCTCACTCCAGACGAACATACCGCCGCTACCGCAACATGGGTCATACACACGCTCACTGTATGGCTCAAGCATTTCTACCAGCAGCTTCACGATGGAGCGCGGCGTGTAGAATTCACCGCCGTGTTTGCCCTCACTGTCGGCAAACATACCCATAAAGTATTCGTAGACTTGACCAAGCAAGTCTTTGGAGCTGGCAGTATCAAATTTGATATTTGTAAATAAATCTATGAGTTCGCCTAGGCGACGTTTATCCAGCGCTTCACGAGCATAATTTTTCGGCAACACGCCCTTCAAGCTAGGGTTGTCGCGCTCAATCGCCTCCATAGCACTATCAACTAAGACGCCAATTTCTGGCTGCTTGGCATTTGCGACGAGGTGCTCCCAGCGTGCCTCCTTGGGAATCCAAAAAACATTCTCCGCCAAATACCAATCCCGGTCTTCAGGATCATAATTCTCATCAATCGCTGCCTGATATCGCACCGAAAACGCATCCGAAACATATTTTAGAAAAATCAGCCCCAGTACAACATATTTATAGTCCGACGAACTAATATTACCCCGTAGTTTATCCGCCGCAGTCCACAACTGCTTTTCAAGCTCCCTCGTATTCATAGATAAATTATATCAGATTGGGGGTCGTTTACTCTGAGTGTAGCAGGCTTTTGTAGTCAGTTTTCGTAACAATAATATGATCATTAAGCGTAATACCAAGTA
>ERZ773065.1919-NODE-1919-length-10195-cov-15.313215_pt1 | contig 10195 bp, 11 predicted proteins | sample MGYA00580623_ERZ773065 | MGnify/ENA primary metagenome ERZ773065 (study PRJEB29015, sample SAMEA2738017) | human oral metagenome | biome: human oral; feature: human-associated habitat; material: dental | place: China | collected 2047 ...
TGGCGGGCGCCTCGGCGGGAGCGGGGCCGGCCTTGAGCCGGGCCGTGTAGCCGGCGCGGGCGACGGCGGCCACCAGGTCGTCGTCGGAGACCTCGGCGGGCGCGGTGACGCGGGCGGACTCGGTGGCGAGGTTGACCGAGGCGCTCACGCCGTCGAGCCGGGAGAGCTTCTTCTCCACGCGCGCCACGCACGACGCGCAGGTCATGCCCTCCACCGCCAGGTCGACGGCGCGCGTGGCGGTGGCGGTGTCGGCGAGCGGCGAGCCGCTGGACTGGCTCATGTTGGATCGAACTCCTGGACTCAGGTGCTGAGGGCCCGGGCGTGCCCGGGCAGGGTGACGGGCCGGTCGCGGCGTGTGCTGCGCGCGTCCCGGCCCGTCGTTGGGTCGTTGGGCGAGGCGGGTGCCCGCGGGGGTCAGGCCTCGTCGCGCTCGACGGCGTCGAGGGTGTAGTCGCCGGCCTCATCGATGGCCGCGGCCAGGGCGTCGTCGTCCAGGACGACGTCGGAGACCACGGTGGCCACCGACTGGCCGCCCTTGCTCAGGACGACGGAGACGTTCTTGACGCCGTCGAGGGCCTTGAGCTCCTCGGTGACGTGGGCGACGCAGTGGTCGCAGGTCAGGCCCGAGAGCCTGAGGGTGGTGGTGCGGTCGGTGCCGTCGGCGGTGAACTCGGACATGGTTGTGCTCCTTGGGTTGTGCGTTCAGGACCGCACGAGGCGGGCGATCGCGTCGGAGGCCTCGCGGATCTTGGCCTGGCCCTCGGCGTCGGAGGACTGGGCGGCGTGGATGACGCAGTGGCTCATGTGGTCCTCGAGCAGGCCGAGGCTGACCGCCTGGAGGGCCTTGGTGGCCGCGGCGACCTGGGTGAGGACGTCGATGCAGTACGTGTCCTGCTCGACCATGCGGGAGATGCCGCGAATCTGGCCCTCTATGCGGCGCAGCCGCTTGAGGTAGTCGTCCTTGGTGCCCGTGTAGCCGGCCATCCGTGTCTCACTTCCTTCCAGGCTTCTGCCCGGTGCGTCGAGGTGTCTGCGACTATACCCCTAGGGGGTAGGGGTGTCAATGAGGGGGGTCGGGCGGTTTCGCGTACCGGCTCGGCGGCCGGGGGCGGGCGGCTCGAGCCGAGGCCGGAGGCGGGGCGTGCGACGCGACGGTCCGGTGGGGCCGGTTCCCGAGCGGTTGCGCCTGGTGGTGGCAGGCCTGCGGCCCCGGCGGCTCCCGCGGGTGCGCCCGCTTGGGGCTGCGTCCGGCGGCGGCGGGCCTGCGGCCTGTTCTGCGAGGCGCGGTTCGGATGGTGTGGCACGGCACCTGCACATGGGAGAGCAGGGCCTTGTCGAGGCGAACGCCGGTTTTCCGCATGATTCTGAGGTTCTCCAGATTCCGTCAAGACGAGCTGACGCGTTCCCATGTGCGCAGTGGGGGGTCTGTGCACATGGGAGCATGACAACCTATCTTGACGGCGATACAGAAACCCCGAGATTCCGGGGAAAAGTCGGTCCTGCGTCATTGAGGCCCCGCTCTCCCATGTGCAGCTCTCCGCTCTGCCCCGGAGTCGTCGGCCCCGATCCTGTGATACGACTGCCGGACGGGCGGCGCACCGTCGAAAATCTTGTCCTGTGGTCAATCGGCGGTACCGACGAGCGCTGTGATCGCGCCGCCAGCGGGCCGACGCGCCCCCAACCCTGGGGCACTCGGCGTCGCTGACCTTCGAGCTGGACCGATCTCGGCGAAGGCGACTGCGGGGGTTGCGAGGGGTTGCGGGCGGAGGCGGTGGGCGGAGGCTGTGAGCGGGCTGGGTGGGCGGACGCTCGGGCGGAGCGGAGTGGGTGGGAACGTGAACGTACCTTCCCAACGTGAACGTACCTTTCTCCCATCCTTCTGGGGGTAGAGGTCAGAAGGATGGGAGAAAGGTACGTTCACGTGACGAACTTCCGTTGACGTTGGGGCCCGCCGCCCGTCATCGGCCCGGGGTCACTCATGCGGGTCGGTGGTCCCGAGGAGCGTCCCGCCTCTGGGACCCTTCATGGCCGTGGGGCCCTGACCCGAGCGGGGCTCTGACCGAGCGGGCAGGGGACCTGCTGCCCGGCACCGGCTTATCAGAGCCTGTCGAGACCTTGGGGCTCCTTGAGCTGGCCTCCTCCTGGCCGAGAAGCGGTCGCCTGCGCACTTTCGCGGCGACCAGCACGGCTGCACTCGCCGAGAATCTGCGCGACGTTGCGGTTCTACGATGCGGGCGGAGCGGAGTGCGGTGCTGAGAGCGCGTGTGAGCGTCACCTTGCGGGGACGCTGGTGCCCGCCGGGCGCTTCGAACCGGTCTCGGTGGAGGGGGTGGGTGGGGAGACCGGGGAGTTCGGGCTGGCTCGGCATCACCACCACGCACCTGGGGGTGGTTCGGGGTGTGGGGGAGGACTGGGTGGGGTGGGTGTGAGATCCTGGTGCTATGGGCGTATTGACTGATCGTGAGGATGTTGACACCTGGGCTCCCGTCGGGTGGGTGCCCGGTGACCCGGGCTTTGATGAGGCGCCTTTCGGGTCTGTGCTCGGTGATCCTCTTATGGGTTCGCTGTTGTTCGATGTCGCGGTGCTCGAGGATCCTTCTGAGCGTCGGCTGGAGGATCGGGAGACTGTGCGTGGTGGCCGGGCGGTATCGGCTGAGGGTGCCCAGGCTGATCCGGCTGCGGTGCTGCGTGCGCGGGTCGAGGAGCAGGTGCGGGCCATGCGGGGCGGAGTCCCGCAGGGTCAGCAGGCGGTTCCGCGGTCTTCGGGGTACGGGCGCGCTCCTGGGGTACGGGCGGGTGCTGCTGTGAGCGGGCAGCGCCCTCAGGGCGCACGGCAGCCCGCGCGCGTGCCCGCCCAGCAGCCCGCGCAGCAGTTCGCGCGCATGCCTGCGCAGCAGCCCGCGCCGGTGCCGCAGTCGCCCTATGACCGACGGCCGGGTCCACCTGTCGGGTACGGCGGCGGACCCGGAGGCCCGATGGGCTATGGCGGCGCGTCGGGAGCGCCTGGGCAGCCAGTCGGATCCGGCCTGCCGCGACGGCCGGTCGGTTCCGGGCGGCCGTTGCCCGCGGGGGCCGACCCGTATGCGCTCTCTGGGGTCTACGGCCGTCCCGGCCGGGCTCGTCCCCCTCAGCCCGCCGGACCCGGCCGGAAGAAGAGTATCGGCCCCTACGTCGGGTGGATCATCTTCTTCCTGTTCCTCGTTATCTGGCACATCGTCAGGTGAGTTCGAGTGGGTCCGGAGACGGAGAGTGATGCTCTTCAGCCCCGCCGCTCCGGCGAGAAGGGGCTGGCGGGACAGGCGCAGGCTGAGGAGGCCGGTTCGGCGGGGCCGTGGTGGGGCGGCAGGGCGCTGATTGTGCTGAAGCGGGTTCTGTGGTGGGCCGGTCTGGTGCTGCTGCTCCCCGCTCCGGCGGCATTCTACGACTGGGAGGCTGTTCCTCGTTTCTTCGCGTCCCTCCCGCCGCGGCTCGATACATCGACCACGGACGCGGATCGTCTCTTCCTGATGATGACGCTCGCCGAGGAGCGCATTCTGGCTGCGTTTATCGCAGGCTTTGTGTGCTGGGCGCTCTGCGCGATCCTCGGCGTTGTCCTTCTTCTGCGCGGGTCCGTTCGCCCGGCGTCGCGGCATCCTGTGTGGCGTGTCGCAAGGGGCTTGATCGTTGGTCTTGTGTCGTTTGTGTTTCTTCTGAGCGCCTCCTTCGTCGGTCTTGTGCTCATGATCGCCGTCCACGTGTAGCAGGCCTCTAGCAGGCCTCTGTCTCCCGCCGAGACCGCGCGGAACGGAGCGGGGCCCGATATCTCGCGCGGCCCTGGGCCCCGCTCGGTTCGCATGCTGTCGGAGCGGCGGCGACAGGGGCTGCGCATAGGCGCGTCGAGTGCCCTGTCTCTTCGGCTGGTTGGAGCCGCTCTGTCCGCTGCTTTCAGAAGTCTTTTCCGGATGGAGGCGAACGGTCCTGGAGGGTCATCGGCGGGCGTCGCGCCGAGCGCGTCCCGGCCGCGCCGGCGCGGCGCTTACGGGGTGGGGGCGCGGTCGGAGGGGGCGCACCCGAGAGCGGGGGCGTAGCCGTGCCTGAAGGCCCACACGACGATCTCGAGGCGGGACCGCGTTTTCGTCTTGGTGAACAGCACGGAGACGTGCGACTTGACCGTGGCCTCGGAGATGGACAGCTGCGAGGCGATCCTGCGGTTGGAGGCGCCCTCGCACAGCATGTGGAGGACGTCGCGCTCCCGCTTCGAGAGGGTGACGCTCCCGTCCTCGGCGTGAGCGGAGGCCAGCACATAGTCGATCAGCCGCGCGGTCGACATCGGAGTGACGACCTTCGCCCCGGAGTGCACAGTCCGGACCGCGGAGAGGATCTCGTGGGCGGACGCGCTCTTGAGCAGGAAGCCGCTGGCGCCCGCGCTCAGGCCCTGGATGAGGCTGTCGTCCGTGTCCACGGTGGTCAGCAGGATGACGCCGGTGCTGGGGGATACCCGCAGCACCTCGCGCGCCATCTCCACTCCGTCCATGCTCTCCATGTGAACGTCGGTGATGAGGACGTTCACCCGGTTCGACTCGAGGAACTCGAGCATCTGGTCGGCGTGGCGCGTCGCGAGCAGGACGTGGATATCCTCCGCCGCGGTGAAGTAGGACTCCAGGCAGGTTAGTGCCATCGCGTCGTCGTCGATGAGGACGACGCCGATGCGCTCGGGGTCGAGGGTGTGCTCGGGGTCAAGGGCAGTCAGGGAACTCATACGTCTCCTCGCGAAGTAGCCGGCACGAGCCGTGGTCAGAGACGTCCGCGGCTTCCGGGAAGATAACGATAATATTACGATTCAGAATACCCAAGACCTCGGCTTGACGGTGCCCCCCGGGTGTGCACTTGATGATGTCGCGAGGTCGCTTCGGCGAGGCCCCGCCCGTGAGATGCCAGCGTGTCGCGGCCCGGGCTCGCACAACCGGATCAACCGGGCCCGCACGGCCGCGGACCGCCACGGCCCGGAGCGCGCCGCGCCCGGCCGGAGCGCGTCCGACATCCCTCTACCGGCGGTGCGCCGAAGGGATGAGCTGGGTCGTTCGAACGGGGCGCGTGCGATCACTCCAAGAGAGACAGCGCAGTAGATCGACGACTGATGCGCGGTTCCGGGTGATCCGGGCAGACTCGTCGCATCAACGGCACGTTCCTGAAGGTGTGCCCGACCCTGTCCCAGCGTGAAAGGCGGATCCGTGTACAGGTCTGCGCTCGTGGAGCGGATCGCTCCCTCACTGGCTCGCACGGCGTCCCTCGAGTCGCCCGTCGGCCTGGTGTCTCGCGCCGCGGAGCTGTCGCAGTCCTCGGGGGAGCCGCCCTTCTCGATCTGGACCGGATTCCTCGGCGACCTCTCGGCGGCGCTGCGCTCGCAGCGCACCTGGACGCATCGGGTCGAGTCCGGGAACATCGACGGCGCCGGCGGCGCCATCGACCCCGATCTCGCCAGGCACATCGCGATCGTGGAGTCCCTGGAGCGCTACTCCAGCTGCTCGTGGGCTGACGAGGACCTGATCTGGGACACCCCCGCCGGCCTCGGCGACGCCGCCATCGGCCCGGACCGCTGGCCCGCCTGCTCGCCCACGGAGCTGGCGGACCCGCACTGCGGCCTGGTCCCCTTCGACTCCAGGGTGCCGCTGCGCTGGGTGCGGGGCTGGTCCCTGACCCGGGGGCGCGAGGTCTTCGTGCCGGCCATCCTGGTCTACCTGAAGTTCCCGGTGCACAGCCCCTCCGAGCGCTTCACCAACACGGTGTCCACGGGCACGGCGGCTCACTCCGACCTGCGCGAGGCGGTCCTCGGCGGTCTGCTGGAGGTCATCGAACGGGACGCCATCGCCCTGACCTGGCTGCAGCGGCTGCGGCTGCCCGAGATCGTGGTGGACCCCGCCGTCCTCGACCCCGAGGTCGCCGAGTACCACCGCGTCGGGACCTCCACCGAGTTGACGGTTCACCTCCGGGACGCCACGACCGACTACGGGATTCCGATCCTCTACGCGGTCCAGACCTCCGAGGCGGACACCGAGCTGTCCCAGGTGGTGGCGGCCACCTGCGACCTCGACCCGCAGCGGGCCCTGGCCAAGATCCACCGCGAGCTCGTCTCGCTGCGCATCGCCCTGCGCAGCCACGCCCGCAGCCCCCGCGCCAAGGAGGTCACCGGCCAGGACATGACGGTGGTCGGCGGCGCCCTGGCCGACGCCGCCCCCTCCATGCGCCACGTCTTCGACTTCCTCCTGGAGGGCCCCCGGCCCAGCCGCCGGCTGACCGACATGGGACGACCCGAGTTCCGGGGGATCCGTGAATCGTCCGACGATTCGCTCGACCGGGTCGTCTCCGCGCTGGAGCGGGTGGGGTCGGAGGCCGTCGTGGTGGACCTGACCACCGACGAGGCCCGCCAGGTCGGAATGCACGTGGTCAAGACCCTCGTGCCCGAGGCCGTGCCGCTGTCCTTCAGCCACCACGCCCGCTACCTCGCCACCCCCCGCCTCTACGAGGCACCCCGCGCCATGGGCCTGAAGGCCCACGACGAGGCCGGTATCAACCCCGTCCGTCAGCCCTTCGCCTGACCCGCATCCGCAGGAACGAGCATGAGCATGAGAACCGCCGCAGCACGACCGGTCACGGCCTACCTGCCGCAAGGGCAGTTCGGACACGCCGTCGTCCACCGCCTCGCCCGGCCGCAGGACGTCGTCCTGCCCGTCGATCACGCCCTGGCGGACGCCCTGGTCCCCTATGCCGACCGCCTTGTCCTAGTGGCCGACGCCGACCGCGTCGCCCTGCGCGAGGCCCTGGACGACCTGTCCTTCACCCGGTCCCTGCCCTCCCTGGGTCTGGAGCTGACCCCCACCGAGTTGCGCTGCGGGCCCCTGGTCGTACCCGGACGCACGGCCTGCTACCACTGCTACGCCCGGCGTCGGCAGCAGCACGGCTACCGCCCGCTTCCCGAGGACCTCGAACCTCTTCCCCAGGGATACGCCCGGCATCACGTGGTTCTCGGCGCTGGCCTGATCTCCCTGGCCCTGGGCGTCCTGGACCGTGAGGGCCCGGTCGACGGCGGCGAGCCCGGTCCGGACGACGCCACCGGAGCCGACGGGCTCGGCGGGCAGGTGTGGACCGTCGATCTCGTCACCGGTATGACCTCCCTGGCCCGAACCATCGCGACCGACCGTTGCGAGACCTGCTCCGGGCGCTACGCCGCCCGACGCGACGGGGTCCCCGCGCTCGCCGCCCTCCTGCCCGGGCGGGTGATCTGAATGGCGGACAGCACGACGACCTCCGGGATGCGAGCGGCCGACGTCGGTCGGGCCGCCCGTCAGGACCTGCAATTCCGCATCCCCCGCAGGCCTGTGGTCCGGCTCGGGGTGCGCATGCGTCCCGACGAGGATGACACCTGGGTGCTCGACGGCGGACGGAAGAGCCAGGTCCTGGGCGGGGCGTTCGCGCGCGACCACCTGGGCGCCCTGCTGCAGGCCTGCGACGGCACCCGCACCGTCGAGCAGATCGGCGAGACCACCGGGATAGGGGCCGGCGGCGCCTTCGAGGCCGTCTCCCTGCTGTGGACCGGCGGCATCGTCGAGGAGGGCGACTGCGACCCGCTCCCCGATCCGCAACCGGCTCCGGAGCTGGCCTGCCTGCTGTCGCGCCTGGGCGACTCCACGGGCGTCAACGACTCCTGGCAGGACGCAGCTCGCCGCCTGGCGGCCGCCCGCGTGGCGGTTCTGGGCGACGCCGGGCTCGTCGAGGAGATCATCGGCGCCCTCGACCCCACGCTGTCCGCCCGGGCCGCCGCCGGCGCGGAGCCGGACGACGCCCTCGCCGTCGTCGTCGAGACGACCGCCTCCGCTCCCGCCGCCGGCGTGGCCGAGCGCTGCTGGACGCTCGGAATCCCCCTGCTCCGCGTGCGGATCGAGCACGATGCCGTGACGGTCGGACCGTACATCGATCCGAGCTTCTCTCCCTGCCTGGAGTGCGCCACCGCCGATGAGTCCGGGCCCGGGGCGACGCCGGACGCGGATCGCCGGGACCTCGCCGTCGGCCTGGCGGCGCGGACCGTGGCCGCGCTCATCGCCCGCGCCACCGTCACCCACCTGCCGGGCGACGTCAGGCGCATCGACCTGGAGACCTTCACCTGCTCCGACCGCCCGGTGGCCACTCGCCCGGGCTGCCCCGTCTGCTCGGCGGCCAGCGCATCGAGAAGGGCGGACGGGTCGCCGGCGCCGATCGCGCCCTCCGCCCCCGTCGGAGCCCGCTACGAGCAGGCCGTGGCCATCCCCCCGACGGCCTTCATGGACTCCAAGGGGCACCAGCAGCACTACAAGCCCTCCAACCTGCGTCTTCAGCGCGAGTTCCGGGACTGGCCCACCTGCCCGCGCACGTCGTTGCCGGATGCCGACCTGGAGCGCCTGAATCGGCCCTGGCCCCTGACCGGGCCCTTGACCGAGGCGGACGCGCCGCATGCGCCCGGCGAGCGGGAAGCGGAGGCGCAGGAGGCCCTGGAGGCCGGAGCTCCCGCCCCGGGACGCCCCGGCGACCCGGCCGCACCGGGCGGCCGACCGACGCTCGCGGAGCTCGCCACTCTGCTGGCCTTGGCGGTCGGCGTGCGCGAGCCGCTGCGACCGGGAGCGCGGGCGGCTGTGGGCGAGCAGCCCCCCGCCGACACCGCTGGCGCCCCGAACGACACCTCGAAGCTGCGCCGCTGGACGGCGGCCGGCGGCAACATCGGCTCGGTCACCGCCTACGTCCTCGTGCCCGGCGGCGCGTCCTCCGCGGCCGACGGCGCGTCCGAGACCCAGGCCGGCGATGCGTCCCCCGCGGCCGACGGCGCGTCCCCCGGGGCCCTCGCCCCCGGAGACGGAGGCTCGCCGACTCCGCTCGCGCCGGGCGTCTACGCCTACATCGAGCGCGACCACGCCCTGGCCCTGGTGGGGCCGCCACCCGGTGCCTCCGGGGTCCCCGACGGCTCGATACGACTCGTCTTGACCGGCAACATGGACAAGCTCGCCAAGAAGTACATGTCCTTCGGCCTGCGGCTCGCGATCCAGGACTGCGGGTGCTCCCTGGAGGTCATCCGGCTCGTCGCCCGCTGCCTGGACCTGCCCCTGCGCGCTCGGGCCCTCTGGGACGAGCGGGAGCTGGCGGCCGCCATCGGCGCCGATCCGCGGCGCGAGCCGGTCGTGGCCGTCATCGACCTGGGAATCGCCGACCAGGGGGCCTCGGGAGGTCGTTATGCGCACTGACTACAAGATCCTGCGCGAGATCATCGACGGCTTCTCCGATCCCGACGCCGCGCCCACCTCCGACGGCCTGGCCGCGCGACGCCCGCGCCGGCCACTGGGCGGCGAGGCCCTCGATGCCTCCGTCCTGGAGCAGGATGGCCCCTACCGCCACGATGTGCGGCGGACCTTCGAGCGGCGCTCGTCGACCACCGACTACGCGCCCGAGCCTCTGGACGCCGGACCGCTCCTGGCGAGTGTGCGGGCCGCCCTGGTCGAGGACGCCGAGACCTGGGGCCGGGACGCCGCCGCCGTCGCACTCGAGCCCTTCGTCCTGCTCCTGCGGCCGCGCGGTGCCAGACCAGGCGTCTACCGGGTGAGGCCCGACGGCGCCGACCTCGTGCGCGACCTGCCGGACCCGGAGGAGATCGAGGGCATGACCGTGCAGAAGGAGTTCGCCCGCGCCGGAGCCATCGTCTCGGTGGCCGCCGACCTCGACCGGGCCGACGCGTGGGCCGGGGCCCACGGTTACCGCCACGCCATGGCCCGCGCCGCCGCCGTCATCTACTCGGTGCACCTGCGCAGCGCCGCCCGCGGTCTGACCGGCACGGTCTTCGCAGGGCTGTCACCCTCGGCCGTGCGCCACCTGCTCGACTCCGACGGGGTGAGCCGCCATCAGATGCTCGCCGTCACCGTGGCCGTCCCGACTCGCGCCGCTCCATCGCCCTGAGCCGGGCGCGAGTCCCCGAAGACGCCCCGTTCCGCGGGGTGAGGGGCCCGGTTCCCGCAGACGGACCGGACCCCTCGACGAGGCCCAGCACGGGTCTCGCTCCTGACCAGTGACACGAACCAGAAAGGAGGTGAACAGCATATGGCCAGCACCATCGATCTGACACTGTCCGACAGCGACTTCGGCGTCGAGGAGCTCCCCGAGGGCAACGCCCTGGGATGCGCCTTCTGCGGTGCCTGCGCGT
>ERZ773065.1923-NODE-1923-length-10177-cov-3.872258_pt1 | contig 10177 bp, 9 predicted proteins | sample MGYA00580623_ERZ773065 | MGnify/ENA primary metagenome ERZ773065 (study PRJEB29015, sample SAMEA2738017) | human oral metagenome | biome: human oral; feature: human-associated habitat; material: dental | place: China | collected 2047 ...
ACATAGGTTCGACAGGAGTAAAGGGACTTCATCATTTAGTTTATGAAGTTGTTGATAATAGTATAGATGAGGCTTTGGCAGGAGTTTGTGATACAATCAAAGTTACAATTTTTGAAGATAATTCTATAAGAGTTGAGGATAATGGTAGCGGTATTCCCGTTGAGGTGCATCCACAAACAGGAAAATCAACTCTTGAAACGGTTTTGACAATTCTACATGCCGGAGGTAAGTTCAATAACAATGCTTATCAAGTTTCAGGGGGACTTCACGGAGTTGGGGTTTCTGTTGTAAATGCTCTTTCAGAATGGCTTATCGCAAATGTAAAAAGAGATGGAAAACTTTATGAACAACAATTTTCAAGGGGAAATGCGACTTCAAAACTTGAAGTTGTAGGTACTTCAAAAGAAACTGGAACAATAATAACTTTTAAACCAGATCATGAAATTTTTGATACAACAATTTATGAAAAAGAAATTTTAAGAAATAGATTTAGAGAAATGGCATTCTTAAATAAGGGTGTTAAAATTATTTTTACAGATGAAAGAGAAGATTTTACAGAAACTTTCCACTATGAAGGTGGAATAAAATCTTTCGTTGAGTATATGAATAGAAATAAAAATAATCTTCATAATGAAGTTATTTATTTTCAAGGACAAAGAGGAGATTCACAAGTTGAAATTTCTATGCAATATACTGACGGATACTCTGAAAATGTCTTAACTTTTGCAAATAATATCCATACTCCTGAAGGGGGAAGCCATTTAGTAGGATTTAAAACTGCTCTTACTCGTACTTTAAATGATTATGGAAGAAAATATAATTTAATTAAGGATAAGGATGCAAATCTTCAAGGTGATGATACTAGAGAAGGTCTTACAGGAATTGTTTCTATAAAACTTCCTAACCCTCAATTTGAAGGGCAAACTAAGGCTAAACTTGGAAATAGTGAAAGCCGTGGTATTGTTGAAACTTTCTTATATGATAATTTAATGACTTTCTTGGAAGAAAATCCAAAAGTTGGTAAAATTATTATAGAAAAGGCACAAAGCAGTGCAAGAGCGAGAGAAGCTGCAAGAAAAGCAAGAGATTTAACTCGTAAAAAATCAATATTAGATAATACTACATTACCTGGAAAATTATCCGACTGTCAAGAAAGTGATATAGCAGTAAATGAAATATATCTTGTCGAAGGGGACTCTGCGGGTGGTTCTGCAAAACAAGGTAGAGATAGTAAATTCCAAGCAGTTTTACCACTTAAAGGTAAGATTATGAATGTCGAAAAAGCAAGAATTGACAAGATTTTAGGTTATGAAGAAATAAAATCAATGATTACTGCTTTTGGAACAGGAATTGGAAAAGATTTTAATTTAGATAATTTAAGATACGGAAAAATAGTTATAATGACAGATGCCGACGTTGACGGTGCACATATTAGAACTTTAATTTTAACATTTTTCTATCGTTATATGAGAGAATTAATCGAACAAGGACATGTTTATATTGCACAACCGCCACTTTATGGAATTATTAAAGGTGTTAAGGTTGTAAAATATTGTTGGACTGATGAAGAATTACAAACAAGTTTAGACGAACTTGGTCGTGATTCACATAGAATTCAAAGATATAAAGGTCTTGGGGAAATGAATCCTGCACAACTTTGGGAAACAACTATGAATCCTGAAAACAGACTTTTCCTACAAGTAAATATTGATGATGAAGAACTTGTGTCAATAGATGAAACTTTCTCAACTCTTATGGGAGATAAGGTTGAACCTAGACGTGAATTTATAGAACAAAATGCGAAATATGTTGAAAATATTGACGCATAGGAGGAATAGATGGCTGATATAGAAAATAAAATAAATGTTGTCGATGTAGATATCGAAAAGGAAATGAAAAAGTCATACCTTGAATATGCCATGAGTGTTATTGTTGCAAGAGCTTTGCCTGATGTTAGAGACGGTTTAAAGCCTGTTCATAGAAGAATTATTTATGCAATGCAAGGTCTTGGACTTTTACCGGACAAGCCTTATAAAAAATCTTCAAGACTTGTCGGGGAAGTAATGGGTAAGTATCACCCTCATGGTGACTCTGCAATTTACGACGCAACAGTAAGACTTGCACAAGATTTCAACTTGCGTTATCCTCTTGTTGACGGTCAAGGAAACTTCGGTACTATCGACGGAGACGGTGCTGCCGCTCCTCGTTATACGGAAGTTAGAATGCAAAAACTTGCTCTTGAAATGTTAAAAGATATAAATAAAGATACAGTTGACTTTGCTCCAAACTATGACGAAAACGAAAAAGAACCGGTTGTTTTACCAAGTAAATTTCCAAATCTTTTAGTAAATGGTGCAGCAGGTATTGCCGTTGGTATGGCTACAAATATGCCACCACATAATTTAAACGAAGTAATTGATGCAACTTGCGAATATATCGACAATTTTGATATTTCCGTTGATGAACTTATGAAATTCGTTAAAGGTCCTGATTTCCCAACAGGTGCAAATATCATGGGACTTGAAGGAATTAAACAGGCTTATCATACAGGACGTGGAAAAATTACTGTAAGAGCAGTTGCGAATATTGAAGAATACAATAATAAAAATAGAATTATAGTTACGGAAATTCCTTATCAAGTTAATAAAACTAATTTGATTATGAAGATTGTTGAGCTTATCAAAGATAAGAGAATTGAAGGTGTTTCAGACCTTAGAGATGAAAGTAATATGAAGGGGATCAGAATTGTAATCGAATTAAAGAGAGATGCTAATCCGAATATTATCTTAAATAATCTTTATAAACATACACAAATGCAAACTACTTTCGGTGTAATAAATCTTGCACTTGTAAATGGTGAGCCAAAAGTTTTAAATTTAAAAGAATTAATCGGACATTATGTTGAACATCAAAGAGAAGTAATTACAAGACGTTGTAGATTTGAACTTAAAAAAGCTGAAGACAGAGCACATATCGTTGAAGGACTTTTAAAGGCGATTGATCATATTGACGAAATCATTAAGATAATTAGAGCTTCTTACTCAGACGCACAAGAAAAACTTATGGAACGTTTCGGCTTTACTAAAATTCAAGCTGAAAGCATCCTTGAAATGCGTTTAAGAAGACTTCAAGGTCTTGAAAGAGAAAAATTACAAGAAGAATATAATTCTTTGATTAAAGAAATTGCAAGACTTAAAGAAATTTTAGGAAATGAAAGATTAATCTTAAATATAATAAAAGAAGAATTAATTGAAATAAAAGAAAAATTTGGAGATAAAAGAAGAACTGAAATAAAACCTAATTTTGATGAAATTGAAATTGAAGAGTTAATCAAAGAAGAAGATGTTGTAATAACTCTTACAAAACAAGGTTATATCAAGAGAATTCCTTCTGATACTTACAAAGTACAAAACAGAGGAGGAAAAGGGGTTGTCGCCCTTACTACAAAAGAGGACGATTATGTTGACAGTCTTTTCATCACTTCAACTCACAGCTTAATTCTATTCTTCACTAATAAGGGAAGAGTTTATAAATTAAAGGCTTATGAAATTCCTGAAGGAAAGAGACAAGCCAAAGGACAAAATATTATAAATCTTTTGGAATTGATGCACGGAGAAAAAGTAAATGCAGTAATTCCGGTAAAAGATGCAGAAGCTGATGAATACTTGATTATGGCTACAAAGAAAGGAACAATCAAGAGAACATCTGTTGAACTTTTCAAAGCAATTAGAAAAGTTGGAATGAAGGCAATTAATTTAGTTGATGATGACGAATTAATCCAAGTTAGAGTTTCACCGGTTGAAGATTCAGCTATTCTGGTTACAAAAAAAGGACTTGCAATTAAATTTGAACTTTCAGACCTTAGAGAAATAGGAAGAACAGGTCAAGGAGTAAGAGGAATTAAACTTGATAAAGACGATGAAGTTGTTTCAATGAATCTTGACTCTGAAGGAAAACACCTACTTGTATTCTCTGAATATGGCTATGGAAAAAGAACTTTAGCTTCAAACTACAAAGTGCAAAACAGAGGTGGAAAAGGTGTTAAAACTTATAAAGTAACTGATAAAACCGGTTTTGTAGTTTCATCAAAAATAGTAAATCCAAATGATGAAATTATCGTTCTTTCACAAAGTGGAGGAATAATAAGACTTCTTGTTAAGGACATACCTGTAAAAGGTAGAGATACACAAGGTGTTATAATAAAAGATGTAAATAAAGATGAAGATAAAATTGTTGCAGTTGCAAAATATGTAAATGATGTTGAATAAGGAGATGCTATGGAATTAAAAGTTGATTTAAGACAAGAGGGGGATAAACTTTTTGTCGATTTACAAGGCGATTTGGATATAAATTCCAATAAAGAATTTAAAGAAAAAGTTAATTCCGTTCAAGGAATAAAAAATATAACAGTAAATTGTGAAAATCTTTCATATATTGATTCAACAGGACTTGGTGCTTTTGTAAGTATCTATAAAAACATCAAAGAAAAAGGAGAAAAACTTGTTATTACTGGTTTAAAACCTCATATCAAGAAAATTTTTCTTATAACTGACTTGGATAAAGTTTTTGAAATTGAGGGGTAATTATGGATAAAATATTTGTAAAAATTCCTTCAGAAAAAAAATATATTTCAACATTAAGACTTTCAATATCTTCCATAGCGAATACAATCGCTATGGATATTGAAAATATCGAAGACTTAAAAGTTTCAATTTCTGAAGTTATGAATTTATTTGTAGATGAAAGTAATTTTTTTGAAATAAGTATGGATGTCTTTGAAGAAAAAATAGAAATTGAAGTTATGCCTGACACTTCTATTTCAGGAATTCAAGAAAAAGAAGAAAATAAATTTGCTTTATTAATTTTAGAAAATTTAGTTGATAAAATAGAATTTAAGGAAAAAAGTGTACTTTTAGTTAAAAACAAAGGATAAAAATATGAAAAAGGGATATAGTAAGCCGGACTCAGAACAAATAAAAGCTCTGTTTAGAGAATATTTTGAAAATCCCACACCAGAACTTAGAGATAAACTAATTGAAAAAAATCTATATATGGCTGAAATTTTAGCTAAAAAATATGTAAATCGTGGAATTGACTATGACGATTTATTCCAAGTTGCAAGTCTTGGCTTAATCTATGCCATAGATAGATATGACATCTCAAAAGGCTTTGAATTTTCAAGTTTCGCTATGCCGACTATAGTTGGAGAAATAAAGAGATATTTCAGAGATAAAGGTTGGGTAATTCGAGTTCCAAGAAGAATACAGGAGAACTCTAAAAAAGTTAATAATGCAAAATATCATTTAACACAAGAGCTTGGAAGAACTCCAACAATTAAAGATATTGCCGACTATGTAGAACTTTCAGAAGAAGAAGTGTTGGAAATTATGGAAGCTAGTAAAGTTTATACACCTCAATCCTTAGATCAAAGTTTTGAAAATTCCGATAGTGAAGACAAAGACACAAACTTAATTGATATTGTTGGAGAAGACGATAAAGAATTTGACTTTATCGACAATCAAGATTTTATTAAAAAGACTTTAGACAAATTAACCGAAGTTGAAAAACAAATAATACTTGGAAGATATTTTGAACAAAAAACACAAGTTGCCCTTGCAAAAGAGCTCAACATTTCCCAGATGACAGTAAGTCGTCTCGAAAAAAAAGCCCTTGCAAAATTTAGAGAAGAATTAAATATGTAAATTTAGGAGAAAAATCAACGGAAAACCGTTGATTTTTTTGTTGGGGAAGTTATTGTTATGTATCTACGATACATTTACTTTTGCTTTAGCAAAAGTATGAGATCTCTCCATTGCACTCAGCTTCGCTTCGTTACAGTCGAGATGACGTATAAGAGAAAGAACGTAGTTATGTAGCTAGACGTTAAAAGTAGATAAACATCAAATATTATTAAAAAAATTAATTTTAAAATTGCATAAAAAATAAAATATTTCACGTCATAATTCTATGTGAATAAAGGCTCCTAACACGTCATCTCGACCGGAGTGGAGAAATCTCATAAAACCCTATAATTATGAATATAGTCTATTTTAATGAAATTAAAATTATAATTTTTTTAGTGTAAAAAACATTGAATCTACTCAATTATTGTGCTATACTGACATTGATTATATTAATATAAAAGGAGAAAAATAATGAGTTTTTTTAAAAAGGTTGTTAACGGATTATTTAATGGTTCAAAGGAAAAAAATGAAGAGTATTCTAATGACGTTTATTCTCCTACTTTAATTAAAGAAGAACCTCTTGCTTATTGGGAAGAATTTTCGTATATGTTAGCTTTAACACCTGAAAATTTTTCACTTACAGAAGAAGTTTTTGCTAATATTAAAGCTATAGATGGTGTTGAGATTAAAGAAAAAATTATGCCAAGTGAGGATTTACCCGGAAAGCTTGTTATATCATATGAAGGTACTGACTTTGAAGTAGGATTTTATATTGGAGATTTTTATACAGAAGAAATGTATCAATGGCAATTACAATATTTTACAGAAGAAGAAAAAGAAGAGATTTTAAAAGTAAAGAAAGCCTTAAATGTTTATATAAAGTTTGAAGGAAATCCTAAAAAATGTTATCATTTACAGCTAAAACTTGTCTATGCTATGATTCCGGAAATGGTTGCTCTTTGTGATGAAAGTGCTGAGAGAATGTTAAATAAAAAATGGGTTGAATTAGCAGCTAAATCAAATGTACTTCCTTCTCCTACAAGTTTATATACTGTTCAAGCAGTTTATGATGAAAATGAAGTGTGGCTTCATACACATGGTTTGTGTAGATGTAATTTACATGAAATTGAGATTTTGGGTTCAAATAAGGATGACTCCAGAACACATTATGATTTAATTTCAAATTATGCATGTCGATTGTTAGATGAAAAAAATCCAACATTAGAAGATGAAGGAAATCAAAATGGAGAAGAAACAATACATTTGGGAGTTTTTTACGATGGAGAACCAATAGTTGCTACATCAAAAAAATGGATAAATTCTTTGAAATATTATCCTAAGGATATTCTCGGAGGTATTGAAGATAGAAAGGACTCTCATAATTCTAAAACAAATATACTTTTCCTTTATGGAAGCGAAGAAGAGTTTAATAAAAATTATTTAAGAAAGCCTTCAGAGTTCACAAAAAAACTGGAGAATAATCCTCTGTATTATATAAGTACTGAAGAAACTGCTAGAATGAGTTCTTTGGCGAGAGAAAGATTTTCTTATGTTGAAAGAATGCTTAAGGAAAAACAAGAAGGGAAAGATGATATTGCTATTATAATAAAGCTAGGTCTTGAAACAATAGACGAAGATGGTAATTTGGATAGTAAAAATCGTGAGCATATTTGGTTTGAAGCTCTTTCTATGGAAGAAGATGGTTTTAAGGCAAGATTGACTCAAGAACCTTATAATATTCCTAATTTACATGAAGGCGATGAGGGGATATATTCTATAGATTATGTGAGTGATTGGAGAATTCATACTGAAAATGGTGTAATAACACCGGAAACTGTGTATTTGCTAGATTTATAAGACTGTAGATAAAAGTAAATATATTTCTATTTACTTTTTAACATAATAGGTAAAGATGATTTTTGATACCTCAGCATTAGAGAAAGAAAAGATAGAATTAGAAGAAGAACTTAATATTGAGGCGGAACAAGTGAATGACTGTATAAACGAGAATGCTAGAAAAGTTCAAAACCAGGATGAGTATGAAGTAAGATATACCAGTTTAGTAAATAGGTTTAATGCTACAAAGGTTAGACTGGATGAAATCAAGCAAAGCATCGTAGAAAAACAATCCAAGCGTGACGAGGTAGAGGATTTTATAAATGAACTGGAAGAGCATGAACTCATGACAAAGTTTGATAAAAATGTATGGCTTAGCATGATAGACTTCCTTATGGTGTATCATGATGGAAAGATTGAATTCACATTCCTTGATGGTAGTCAGGTAGAATTAAATAAATAGAAAAAAATCACCCCCGCGTCAAACGCGGGGTTTTTATCTGTCGGGCATAGCCCTTATTCCTCGCGGTACGCATACAACGCGTAAACTGGTCTGCCAGTTGCGTTGTCTATTTTTTATCTTTTCTTTTTCTTTTCTGTTTCTTTTCTGTTTCTGGAAAGTTTAACTGCTCTCCCAATCTGTCTTCCTCGAGTTGATGCTTGATATACTCCGCAATTCTCCTCTCATTTTTTCCGACAGAATCTACATAATATCTATGACACCAGAACTCCCTATTTCTAAATTTATACTTTAGTTCGGGGAATTGCTCGTATATAATTGTAGTGCTTTTTCCTTTGAGATATCCCATGAAACTTGACACTACAATTTTAGGTGATATCTCCACAAGCATATGTATGTGATCGGGACAAAGCTCCGCTTCGTCAATTTTCACGCCTTTCCACTCATATAGTTGTCTTAGGATTTTTCCTACCGCTTCATGTTTTTCACCATAAAAATTTCTTCTTCTATATTTCGGCGCGAAAACAATATGGTATTTGCAATTCCACTTAGAATGCGATAAACTGTTTATGTCATTTAGACCCATTTTTCCTCCTTCTTTAGACTTTTGCAGCTGGCAGACCGCAAATTTAGTCTAACAGATGGAGGATTTTTGGTCAAACGCATAGCGTCCACTGAATCCCGCGTCAAACACGGAGTTTTCATTATACAACAAAAACAGTCACTTCAATAAAATTGGTGAGGTGCCTGTTTGTTCTTGATAAGGATTGCTATAGAAGGTATAATATATATTAAAATAACTTGAAAAGGGAGTGAGAATTTTGGCCAAAAGTAAAAGATATATCTCTTTGAATGAATTAAAAAAGTGTCCTGAGATGCAGAAATATGAAAATATCAAAGAGTTAGGGACAGGGACAAATGGTAGAGCATTCAAAGCGGAGCATAAATTTTTGAAACAAAATGTTGTAATAAAGGTGTATGCAATATTTAAAAATGATATTGATTTATACAAAGATAAGCATAAAAAAGAAATCTTAAAGAATTCAGCATTTCGCTTGTCAAAGAATCAATCAGTAATTTTTGATGCTGGGGAGTTAAAGGGATGTAACGGCGATGCGTTTTATTACTGTGTGATGAATTATTTAAATGGCATAACATTAGAAGAATGGATCAAATGTAGAGATAACTATAAATGTTATAACCATGAATATCGATTATCAAAAATCGAATTTAATGCTGCGTTAGGTTTTCTATTTCATTGCCATGATTTAATAGAAAATGATTTGAAGCTTTATCTCACACATGGTGATTTGAACCCTGGTAATATTATAATGTTAAATCAAAATTATTCTACTGACAGTGAAGGCTTTTTAAATTTTACTAATATATATGGAGATTATTTAGTGCCGATGGATGTAGAATTTATTGATTATGGAACTAGTGAATGGGCAGACACCAAAAAAGAATTTGGAGTTGAGCGAGATATAGAATACATATTTAACAACACTAAGAGCATACTATCTAGATATCCAATTGAGAATTTTTTTGATTACGAAAAGTTGATGACTTCTGATAATGAATTTGTTGTTGACTATGGAATGGAGCATATAATTGTTGATTTAATAAGAATAGTACTATCTTTATATTTTTTAGAATTAAATTTATCAGTTATGGATGCAAATGACCAATACATTAAGAGTTTTTGCGGTTGGTTGTATAAACTGTGGTATGGAGAATTTAAGTGGGAAGAATCTTTCGAGTTTAATTATTTTATAAACTTAAATTATTGGAAGTTTCTAAAAAAACCATCATGCGGTAGTTTCATTAAAGAAAAAGAGATTGTAGATTATATGAATTCATTGAATTTTAGTAAATTAAAATTAAAGTTCGATGAAAAATTTAAACCAATAGAATTAGGGCGGTAGCAATACCGTCTTTTTCTATGCCCAAAAATAAAAAGTTTCAGAGTACAGAGAAAAAGTTTATTTGTATCAAAGACAAAAAGATACTAGATGCTACTTGTAGTAGTGGGGAGTTTCTTGTAAAGCAATAGCTAATATGCTTCAAGAAGTTGGTGGATTAAATACAAAAGAAGCAGAAGATATTAAGAAAAATAAACTTTACGGAATTAAAGTTGATAGAGAAATCCTTGTTTTATAGCTATACGTTAAAAGTAAATAATCATCAAACTATTATC
>ERZ773065.1924-NODE-1924-length-10177-cov-1.864651_pt1 | contig 10177 bp, 7 predicted proteins | sample MGYA00580623_ERZ773065 | MGnify/ENA primary metagenome ERZ773065 (study PRJEB29015, sample SAMEA2738017) | human oral metagenome | biome: human oral; feature: human-associated habitat; material: dental | place: China | collected 2047 ...
CTTAACAAAAAAACAAAGGGGATTCCGGAAAATTGCCGCTTTTGTTGAAAAATTCAAAGGAGTCGGCGGAACAATCTGATAGATAAAGAATTGCGTAGAATGAAAGTATTAACCGCACTTTTGCCGCAGAATCCAATCGGGGCCGAGCGCGGCCGATGTGTATAAAAGGCAGCTTGTGTTGTGGCTCACGGAGCGCAAGAGTTTTCCCGTTTCGGGATCGACGAAACAATAGTCGGCCGGCGCGATATGCAAGTGCGCGCAGTCGGGAGAAACGGCTTCAAGTTCGGTTTGCGAATCGATTTGATTTAAGGGGCGGAACGCGTACAGTCTGCAGTGCGCGCGCTCAATCAAAACCTGCGGAACTTTTTCGGGGTGCAGCGCAAAATCATTTTGCCGTGCTTCGCGCGCTTTTGGGTGCAGGTTTTCGAGCGAGCGCTCAAAGGCCGCGCCCGTGTTTAATGCTGCGGCAAAGATACGTTCGGCTTGTTCGTCGGGAACAATGCCTTCGATTGTACCTGCCATATCGTATTCGCCCGCGCTTTCGCCGCTTACGGTTTCGTTTGCATCGTCTTTTCCGTAAAAAAAGCCGGTACCGAACGCGCGGTGGCTGGTTTTGTATAGGTCGTCGATAAAGGGCTGCGCTTTTTCTCGGGTAATGCGCCCTTCGGCAAGATCTACGGCTTTGCGGTACGCGCGGGTTACGACGGCCGTATAGTATAAGCTTTTCATACGGCCTTCAATCTTTAAGCTGTCGGCTCCCGCTTTTTTTAAATCGTCCAAACGGTCGATCATGCATAAATCTTTTGACGAAAGAACGGCCGTAAAATTCTCGCCTTCGAAAACCGGAAAATATTCGCCCGGCCGCTTTTTTTCTTCCAAAGCGAAAAGTCCGCTTTGGGCGGCTTCTTGTGCGCCGCCGGCATGCATAAGGCGGTATTCCCAGCGGCACGAATGGGAACAAAAGCCCGCGTTCGCGCTCCGCCCGTTCATATAGGCGCTCATAAGGCAGCGTCCCGAATAGGCGATACACATGGCCCCGTGCACGAACACTTCCAGTTCCATATCGGGCACCGCGTCCTTTATTTCGGCAATTTCCGCCAAAGAAGCTTCACGCCCGAGTACCACCCTGCGGAAACCCGAATCGCGGTACATTTTAACGGCTTCGCGGTTAATGCAGTTCGCCTGCGTGCTCAAATGCAGGGCCGCGTTCGGGAAATGCTTTTGAAGAATGCGCACGATGCCCATATCCTGAATGATAAAGGCGTCGAAGGGATAGGCTTTAAAATAATCGATATCCTGCAAAAAGCGGTCTATGTCGTCGTTGTGAAAGCTGATGTTCAGCGCGCAAAAAAGCTTTTTGTGCGGGTAGCGCGCTTTGAGTGTGCGTACCGTTTCGTATTCGTTTTCGTAAAAATTATCGGCTTTTACGCGCAGCGAAAAACGCTTTAATCCGATGTATGCGGCATCGGCTCCGTACGCGTATGCGTAGCGCAGCTTTTCAAGATTGCCTGCCGGAGATACGAGTTCCACTATTGAGCCTGCCTGTCCCGTATGTGTCTGCCCGCTTTTTCGACTGCCAAATGCGCTTGCGGAAGGAATTCGTCCGCCATTTGAAAAAGGTGGATTTGTTCTTTCCATAAATCGAGCACACAGGGAACATCGGCTTTGCGCAGTTTATCCTGAAAACACAAAACGTCTTTATAAAGCAGTTCGCCTTCGGCCATTTGAATGAATACATCGGGCAAACCCGCAAGCATTTCGGGACTTGCGAACATCGGAGACACAAGCGGATTTGTTCGGTTTGATGAATACGTGTACAATTCCGCCGCAGCGTGCAGTGCCGCCGGAGAAAGAATCTTATCGGTGTTGCGCTTGCTCGGCGTTTTTATCGCTTCGGAATCCGCCGATATGTCGAGCCATGGCGAAAACAGCACGAGTTCGTCGATTTTTCCGCGAAATTTTTCTTTAATAGACAGCACCAGTGCGACCGCGATCGCCGCACCCGAACCGTCGCCTGCAACGATGATGTGGTCGGTTTCGGCATACAGCTTTTTTATAACGGGCTTTAAATCTTCCAAGGCGGCGGGAAACGGATATTGCGGCGCAAGGTGAATTTCGGGCAAAATAAGTTTTGTGCACGAGGTATTCGCAAGCGAAGCGCAAAAACTTCCCCACGCGGCGCACGAACCGCCGACAAAGGAGCCGCCGTGCACGTACAGGATCGCGCGGTTTGCCGAATAAACTTCGGGCGTAAAAACGTCGCATTCCACGCCTTCGACAGTGCGCTTTTCCCGTTCAACGCGGTTCGGCAAAATCGGAACGGTAAATTCGGCGTTTAATCTTTGCCGGAATTTTTCCACGTCGTCGGAGGGCTGAAAAATCAGACACTGAATTTTTTTAACTGCTTTTTTGATATCCGCGCGCATCATACGACAAAGCATAGCAAAAAATACGGAAATTTGCTATACTCCGACCCTATGCCGATTAAGATTCAGTCCGATTTACCGGCGCGGAGCGTGCTGGAAAAAGAAAACATCTTTGTGATGACCGAACAGCGCGCAAAAACGCAGGACATCCGTCCGCTCAAAATTGCGCTTGTAAATCTTATGCCCACGAAGATTGCAACCGAAACGCAGATACTGCGGCTTTTGGGAAACACGCCTTTGCAGGTGGAAATTTCCCTTGTGCATATGGAAAATCACAAAACGAAGCATACGCGTGCCGACCATTTGGAACGCTTTTATATTACATCACGGGAAGCACTCAGCCGCAAATTCGACGGCATGATTATAACCGGTGCGCCGGTGGAGCAGCTGCCGTTTGAGCAGGTCGATTATTGGGCCGATTTAAAAAAAATTATGGATTATGCGGCGCAAAACGTTTTTTGTACTTTGTATATTTGCTGGGGCGCACAAGCCGGCTTGTATTATCATTACGGCATTCAAAAATACGATTTGGACAAAAAATTGTTCGGCGTGTTTTATAATAAGCGGCTTACTGCGGCCGAACCCTTGCTGCGGGGCTTTGACGATGTGTTTCCCGCTCCGCAGTCGAGGCACACGGAAGTGCGCGCCGAGGATATCGCTTTGTGCAAAAAACTGACCGTTTTGGCCGCATCGGAGGAGGCGGGCGTTTTGCTTATAAAATCGAAAGACAACCGCCAGATTTTTATGACCGGTCATTTGGAGTACGACACGGACACCCTTGCCGCCGAATATCTGCGCGATAAAAACAAGGGCGAAAATATAGACATTCCGGTTAATTATTTCCCCGGCGGCAAACCCGAAAATCCGCCGCTTTCCACTTGGAGGAGCCACGCGCACCTCTTTTATTCGAACTGGCTGAATTATTACGTGTACCAGGAAACGCCGTACGAATTTGCGTGAGGAACGAACGATGAACGCGATACCCACAGCTTATTCCGGATACAATTTTTCTTTTGACGCGGCCGTGGTCGGAGCGGGGCATGCGGGACTTGAAGCGGCGCTCGCCTTGGCGCGCCGCGGTTTTCAAACGCTCGTCATAACCCAATCGATCGACGCGATTTGCCGGCTTTCGTGCAACCCGTCAATCGGCGGCATTTCCAAAGGCAATATCGTCCGCGAAATAGACGCGCTCGGCGGCGAAATGGCGCGCTTGGCCGACCAAACCATGATTCAGTTCCGGCTGCTCAACCGCAGCAAGGGACCGGCGGTTCAAGCGCCCCGCACGCAGGCGGACAAACAGCTGTATTCTTCCCTTGCACGCCGCGTCTTGGAGCGCGAGCCGAACCTGTATTTATTGCAGGATACGGTTGTAAAACTGGAAACGGTTGAAACGCCGCACAAACGCCGAAAGCTGCGCGCCCTTGTTACGCAGCGCGGAAGGCGTATTCCCGTGCGCACCGCCGTCCTTACGACGGGCACCTTTTTGGGCGGAAAAATCTTTATCGGCGATTACGACGAACCCTGCGGCCGCTTGGGCGAAACGGGGGCTTTCGGTTTAACCGATTCGCTTAAAAGTTTAGGCTTTATCGTCGGCCGCTTAAAAACGGGAACGCCGCCGCGCCTTTTACGTTCTTCCATCGATTTTTCGCGCTTGGAAATTCAATACGGCGACGATGAAGTTCAGCCCTTTTCGTTCGACACGGAAAGAATAGAGCGTCCCATGGTGCCCTGTTATCTTGCCTACACGAATGCCGAAACGCACCGCATTATCAGAGAAAACATCGGGCTTTCGCCGCTGTACAGCGGAAAAATCAACGGGATCGGACCGCGCTATTGCCCGTCCATAGAAGATAAGGTAATGCGGTTCGCCGACCGGGAACGTCATCAGCTCTTTGTCGAGCCGGAAGGCTTGGAAACGGACGAAATGTATTTGAACGGACTTTCGTCTTCGCTTCCCGAATCGGTGCAGGACGCTTATTTGCGTACGATAGACGGCTTTGCCCATGCGATTATGACGCGTCCCGGCTATGCGGTCGAATACGATTTTATCGATCCGACGCAGTTGACCGCCGCACTCGAAACAAAACTCGTTGCCGGCCTTTTTACCGCAGGCCAAATAAACGGAACGTCCGGCTATGAAGAAGCGGCGGGGCAGGGACTTGTCGCCGGAATCAATGCGGGAAACTATGCCGCTTCGCACAAAAAAGTGTGCGGCGAACGCGTTGAAGGGCATCCCGATCGCATCGGAGATATTCCGCCCTACGAAAGCCTTGTGCTCCGCCGCGACGAAGCGTATATCGGCGTTTTAATCGACGATTTGGTAACTTTAGGAATAAAAGAACCCTACCGCATGTTTACCGCGCGCGCCGAATACCGCTTAAAACTGCGCCACGATACGGCCGATGAGCGTTTGACCGAAAAGGGTTTTAAAGCCGGCCTTAAAACCGATGCGCAAATGGAAAAAGTAAACGAAAAAATACGCATGCGCAACGAGATTCTTGCATATTTGGAAAAACACCCCTCGTCGGCCGCACATCCGCTTGCCGAAAACGGCTTTGAACAAAGCGCGTGGCAAAACGCATGCATCGATTACAAGTACAAGTACTATATAGAAAAACAGGATAGGCGCGTCGAAAAAATGCACCGTATGGAAGGCGCGCTCATTCCGGACGATTTCGATTACGCTTCGATTCCCGCCCTGTCGGCGGAAACGCGCCAAAAGCTTGAAAAAGTACGCCCGCGCACGCTGGGGCAAGCGGCCCGCATTTCCGGCATCCGCAATTCCGACCTTATGCTTTTAATGGTGTATTTGTGCTGACTTTTTGCTTCGTGTAACGCGCCCGCGTTATTTCAGCAGTTTTTTCAGCAAGCCGAGCTTTTCGCCGTAGGGCGGGTAGCGCACGCTCACATCCGGCCGGATACCGCGCGTCAGTACGGACTTTAAATGGCTGAAAGTGTCGAAGCTGTATTTGCCGTGGTAGCGCCCCATGCCGCTGTTGCCGACGCCGCCGAAGGGCATTTTCGAAGTCGCCAAGTGAATAATCGTGTCGTTTATGCAGCCGCCGCCGTAAGAAATGCGCTTGACGATAAAGTCGATATTCTTTTTTGACAACGAGAAAAAATAGAGCGCAAGCGGGCGCGGCCTTTCGATGACAAAGTCGCGCGCTTTTCCCAAATCGGTAAATTCAAGCACGGGCATAATCGGGCCGAAAATCTCTTCGCTCATAACGGGAGAATCGGCTTGCGGAGCATCCAAAATAACCGGCGCTATTTTACACAAACGCGCGTCCCGTTCCTTGCCGCACACAAGCGTTCCGTTTGCGGGATTTTTCCCGTCCGACAGCGCGTTCAAACGCTCGTAGTGGCGCTCGGTGATGATTTTCGCATAATCGGGACTGGCGAGCGGATTTTCGCCGTAGTGGCGGGTAATCCAGTATTGCATGCGCTCGATGAGTTTTTGCTTTATATTTTTGTGCGCGAGGACGTAATCGGGACATACGCAGGTTTGCCCCGCGTTCAAGTATTTTCCCCATACGATGCGGCGTGCCGCAAAATCGATATCGGCACTTTCGTCGACAATGCAGGGACTTTTGCCGCCCAGTTCAAGGCTTACCGGCGTTAAATGCTTTGCCGCGCTTTCCATAACGAGCCTGCCGACCGTCGTTCCGCCGGTGAAAAAGATATAATCGAAACGTTTTTCGAGCAAGTCGGCGTTGGCTTCGCGCCCGCCTTCAATAACCGCAACATATTTTTCCGGATATATCGAACGGATGATTTTTCGTATGACTTTGGACGTTTCGGGAGAATAGTTTGAAGGCTTTAAAACAACGCAGTTTCCGGCTGCGAGGGCGCCCGCAAGCGGATCGAGGGCAAGCTGGAAGGGGTAATTCCACGGCGACATGATGAGCACACAGCCGTAGGGTTCGGCATGTACGGTTCCCGTTGCGGGAAAAAGCGTAAGTGGCATCGACATGCGTTTGGGCTTTGCCCACTTTGAAAGGTGTGCAATCAAATAGCGTATTTCTTCAAGCACAATGCCGATTTCCGTTTCGTAGGTTTCGAACGGTGATTTATTCAAGTCCGCGTGCAGGGCATCGAAAATCGCCTGCTGATTGTCGGTTACGGCTTGGTACAGCTTTTTTAATTGGGCTTTGCGAAACGCAATGCCGAGCGTTTGTCCGCCGTTAAAGTATGCTTTTTGTGCGTTGAGGAGTTCCGAAGTGTTATTCATGCAAAGAGCATACCCCCGCACTCAAACAAAGTCAAGAGCAGTGGGGATGTCTCAAAAGTTTGTTACTTTTTCGCCATCCCCGACGAGTTTTACATTAAGTCTTAGTACAGTAATGACTTAATGTAAAACGTCGCATCTGAGATTAAGGAATCGCCTCCCCATCCGTGTGCAGTTTGAAAATCACCTTTTTTACTTTTTCGGGGCGCGAGAACGGCAAGCCCGGCCGGTGCGCTTCTCCGGCAAAAAATACGACAAAAAACGTTTCCGATGCGGTTAAGGTTACGAGGTCTTTTCCGGCGGAAAAAGAAATATCTTTTTGGGCGTCGTATTCGCCGAAGGGGTCGCATTCGGCGTCGGTCGAAAAGCCCATTTTTTCGCTTCCTTTAAGCATAACCTGCACGTCCGTGGCGAAGCGGTGTTTTTCGTAGGGCTGACTTTCCTTCGTTTCGTATTCGGTAATATTGTAGCGGCAGCGCGCGTCGTTTGTTGCATATGAACCGACGGGCTTCGACGCAAGATTCTCCTCTTTTAAGCAGCGTATAACTTCTTCAAGTCCGGGAATCGAATCAACATATTTCGGAAGATTTTCCAGCGTATCAAAAATCATCGTTTATCACTCCTTCTGAGTTATTTTTTTAACAATGCCGCAAAGGGATTGTATGTCATGCCGTCGTCGTTGCCGCGTCCCGAATACGAGTTTTCGCGGCGTGAAGGCTCGCGCGGTGCCGGATGTCCGTTTGCAGTCCGCACAACTCTGACGGCGGCCCGTTTTGTACCGGAAGAAAAAGACGAGCCGGAAGCCCTCGCGCCTGCGGCGGCATTTTCGCCGGCAGGGGAACCTTTGGCATTTTGCGCCGCCGAATGCAGCACGGGCGAGCTTTTTAAAGACAGGCTGATGCGGCGCCGATCCGTGTCGAGGCCGATAATCGTACATTCTTTTATGTCGCCGACGCGCACAACTTCCATCGGGTCGGATACATACGAATCGCTTAATTCGGAAATATGCAAAAGCGCCGTTTCTTTAATGCCGAGGTCTACAAAGGCGCCGAAGTCTACGACGTTTTTTATCTTGCCCGTTACCTTCATGCCTTCTTTTAAATCTTCAAAGCAGACGACGCCCTTTTGCATAATGGGTTTCGGGTAACCGTCGCGCGGATCGCGGTTCGGCTTTTTCAATTCTTCTGCGATATCCGAAATCGTCGTTTCCCCGATGCCGTATTTTTCTTCGAGTTTCTTTTTCAATTCGCCGGAAACTTCGCCGCCCGATTTGATGACGGCAAAAAGCTCGCGCGCCGCTTCGTAGTTTTCGGGATGCACCCACGTGTTGTCGAGCGGTTCTCCGCTTTCGGGAATTTTTAAAAATCCCGCGCACTGCTCGAAAGTTTTCGGACCGAGTCCGCTCACTTTTTTCAAATCGTCGCGGCTTGTGATCTTTCCGTTCGCATCGCGGTATGCGACGATCTTTTTCGCCGTCGCAGGCGTAATGCCCGAAACGTATTTTAAAAGCGAACTGCTCGCCGTATTCAAATTGACGCCGACTTTGTTTACGACAGAACCGACCACTTCGTCGAGCATGTCGGAAAGTTTTTTTTGATTGACATCGTGCTGATAGAGTCCGACGCCGATCGCTTTCGGATCGATTTTGACGAGTTCGGCAAGCGGATCCTGCAGCCGCCGCCCCATACTGACCGCTCCGCGGATCGTCAAATCCAAGTCGGGAAACTCTTCGCGCGCGATGTCGCTTGCGGAATACACCGACGCACCGCTTTCGTCTACGACCGTGTAGCGCACGTCGGGATAGTTTTCGCTTATGACGCGGCTTACGAGTTCGCGCACTTCGGGACTTCCCGTTCCGTTTCCGACGGCGACGACTTGAATATCGTATTTTTTGATCGCAGCTTTAAGCGCTTCGTAGGAACCCGAAACGTCGGCGACCTGCTTTATTAAAAAGCTTCCGAGATATTTTCCCGTTTCGTCGAGAGCGGCGCACTTCGTTCCGGTGCGTATGCCCGGATCGACGCCGAGCACGCGGCTGCCTTTGATCGGCTGCGTCATCAAAAGATTTCTGAGGTTTTCGCTGAATATGCCGATACCGTGTTCGTCCGCTTTGTCCGTTTCGTCGCTGCGGATTTCGCGCACGACAGCCGGTGAAAGGAGCCTCACGACGCCGTCTTTGATCGCGTCCGCGTGATACACGTTGTTGATCGTTTGGCGTTTTTGCAGCATATCTACGGCCGCATCGACGTCCACGTTTACGGTAACTTCGAGCGCTTCTTCCCGTTCTCCGCGGTTTATCGCGAGAATGCGGTGCGGCTTTATCTGATTGAGCGGCTCCGCGTAATCCCAATACATCTGATATGTCGACGTTTTTTGCTTTTCTTCGTCTCCGATACCTTTCGAAACGATCGAGCCGGTCGCCATATAGAGGTCGTACACCGCTTTGCGGTTTGTGCTGTCCTGAGCCGTCCTTTCCGCGATGATGTCTTTCGCACCCGCGATCGCATCCTCCGCACTCGGAACCGAAAGCTCGGGATTGTCATCGTTTATTTTAATAAATTCTTCCGCCTTTTTTTCGACTGCCGTATCGTCGAGCGTGAGCATCGCATCCGCAAGCGCTTCGAGCCCGCGTTCGATCGCGATCATGCCGCGCGTTTTCTTTTTCTTTTTAAACGGCGCCCATAAGTCTTCAAGCGCCGTGAGCGTAAGCGCGCTCATTACCGCGTCGTACAGAGATTCGGTGAGTTTTCCTTGAGCAAAAATACCTCTCGCGATTTCGAGGCGGCGCTCTTCGAGATTTTTATGCGATTTGAACAGGTGATCGCAGTCGCGTATCTGCATTTCGTCGAGCGAACCGTGCTTTTCTTTTCGATAGCGCGCGATAAACGGAACCGTGCAGCCTTCGTTTACGAGGTCGATGACGGCGCGCACCTGCGTTTCGCGGATGCCGATTTCCGCCGCGATTTTTTTTACGATAAGCGCTTCATCGATTGCGAGCGCGTCCATTGTGTCTTGAGTAAATTCCATATAGGCGCTATTGTACGGAAAAGGCCGGCGCTTGGCAAGAAAGATGAAAAATATATGTGTGATGTTTTTTTATACGGTATTGTTATGCACTGTTTTTTCCTGTAGTTCTGTTCCTATGAATCGGACTACGGAAAAAGATAATTTGTTGATATTCAGGCTTAACCTTCGAGTTTACGAGAAAAAAATACGGAAAGATCCCGATAATTATCGGCTGTATTATGAGCGGGGAAATTATTATTGTTTGTCGGGATGCTATGATGCGGCGCTGGCGGATATAAATAAAGCTCTGCAAATACAGCCGTCTTATGAGGAAGCGCTTTTATTAAGGGGAATGATCTTTATTTGTAAGGCTCAATATAAGGACGCACTTGTCGATTTCGACGAAGCACTTGTATTGATTCCCGACGACGACAGAGTATACAATAACAGAGCATGCCTCTATATACAGTTGGGAGATCTGGAAAAAGCACTTCGTGATATCGATACCGCTATAGAG
>ERZ773065.1926-NODE-1926-length-10147-cov-4.942033_pt1 | contig 10147 bp, 5 predicted proteins | sample MGYA00580623_ERZ773065 | MGnify/ENA primary metagenome ERZ773065 (study PRJEB29015, sample SAMEA2738017) | human oral metagenome | biome: human oral; feature: human-associated habitat; material: dental | place: China | collected 2047 ...
ACGCCCGAAGCCGTCGCGGCGGCCCTCCGGTCCGGGGCGGACGTCAATGCAAGGGACAAACGCGGCATAACGGCGCTGATGTGGGCGGCCTGCAACTCGAACCCGGAGGTCGTGGAAGTGTTGCTCGAGGCCGGGGCAAACGTCGATGCGAGGTGTGAGGACAGCGTTACGGCCTTGATGGTGGCCATTGAGGAGAACCCTGAGCCGAGAGTTGTATCGGCGCTGCTGAATGCCGGGGCGGACATCGACGCAAAGAACAAGGAAGGAAGTACGGCGCTGATGTGGGCAGCCCATGACTCGAAGTCGGAGGTCATGGCGGTGTTGCTGGAGGCCGGGGCGGATGTCGACACGCAGGACAGGGTCGGACACACGGCGTTGATGTGGGCGGCCTACAACTCGAACCCGGCCGTCGTATCCGCGTTGCTGAAGGCGGGGGCGAATGTTGGGGCGAGGGAGAAGGACGGACAGACGGCCCTGATCATGGCGGCCATGAAAAACCCGGACCCGGCTGTGACCTTGGAACTGCTGAATGCCGGTTCCGAGGTTGATGCAAAGGACGACAGCGGAATAACGGCGCTGATGTGGGCGGCAGCCTACAACTCGAACCCGGATGTTGTCGTGGCCCTGCTGAAGGCCGGGGCGGATGTCAACGCGAGGGCGAACGACGGCGCAACGGCGCTGATAGCGGCGGCGGAGAACAATCCGTCCCCGGATATCCTGTCGGTACTGCTGGAGGCGGGAGCGGACGTCGACGCGAGGGCGGACAACGGGGACTCGGCATTGATAGTGGCGGCGGCCAAAAATTCCAACCCGGACATCGCAGCGCTGCTGTCGAGGTCCGGGGCGAATGTCGAGGCAAAGGACGAAGGGGGCTGTACGGCGCTGTTGCGCGCTGCGGCGAAGAATGAAAACCCAAAGGCTGTGTCCGTACTCTTGGAGGCCGGTGCGGATATCGAGGCGAAAGACGAGGAGGACCGTACGGCGTTGATGTGGGCGGCAGCGAAGAATCCCAATCCGGATGTCGTGGCCTTGCTGTTGGAGGCGGGAGCGGACGCCGACGTAAAGGACAAGAGCAAAATGACGGCGCTGGACTACGCGGCGGCGGTGAATCCGACCCCGGACATCGTGGCTATGCTGTTGAAGGCCGGGAAGGGCGGCGGAACAGAGCGTGAGGACGGTTGGACGCTGCTGATGACGGCCGCTCAGCACAACTCGAATCCGGTCGTCGTGTCGATGCTGTTGAAGGCGGGGATGGACGTCAACGCAAAGGACGAGAACGGACATACGGCGCTGATGCAGGCCGCAGGGAACAACAAGAATCCAAAGGTCGTATCGGTGCTGCTGGAAGCGGGGGCGAACGTCAATGCGGAGGACCGGAACGGGCAGACGGTGCTGGCGGCGGCGAAGAGGAATAAGAATCTCGAGGCCAGGACGGCAATTGTCAGGCTGCTGACGAGCGCGGGCGCAGCGAGGTAATTCCTTTTTCAAGTGGAGGGATGGAGATGCTTGGGGATTTTTTCCGTAAAATGGGCGCCGCGCTGAGAGGGCTGGTGAAGGGGTTCCTGACCGAGGGAGCGGCCGCGGCGTTCATCAAGCTGTGCAGGGCGGGAACGCCCGATGCGATTGCGAAGGCCATCCGGTCCGGGGCGGACGTCAATGCAAGGAACAAACGCGGCACGACAGCGCTGATGATGGCGGCGAATAATCCCGAGCCGGGGATCGTCCTGGCGCTCTTGGAGGCCGGGGCGGATGTCGACGCGAGGACCGAGGATGGATTGACGGCATTGATGTATGCGGCCCGCAACCCCAATCCGGAGATCTTGTCGGCATTGCTGAAGTCGGGGGCGGACGTCAATGCGGGGACCAATGAGGGGTATACGGCGTTGATGGCGGCGGCGCAGTACAACTCCAATCCGGACGCCGTGATGCTGCTGGCCGGGGCAGGCGCGAACGTCGACGCGAAGGATAAGGGCGGACTGACCGCGTTGATGTGGGCGGCAATCTACAATTCGAACCCAGCTGTCGTTATGGCGTTTCTGGAGGCCGGTGCGAACGTCGACGCAAAAAGCGAGGACAACTCCACGGCTCTGATGTGGGCGGCAGCCCATAATTCCAATCCCGCTGTCGTTTCGAGCCTGCTGAGGGCCGGAGCGGACCTTGGCGCAAGGAACGAGGACGGCTGGACGGCATTGAGGTGGGCTGCCTCCAACCCGAACCGGGACGTCACGGCGATGCTGCTTAAGGCCGGGCTGGACGTCAATGAGAGGGATAAGGAAGGACAAACGGCGCTGATGGGCGCGGCGGCCTATAACTCGAATCCTGCTGTCGTATCGGCTCTGTTGAATGCCGGGGCCGACGTCGACGCAAAGGACGAAAACGACTGTACGGCGTTGTTGGCGGCAGCGCTCGAAAATCCGAATCCTGAGGTCGTATCGACGCTGGTGAGGGCCGGCGCGGACGTCAACGCAAAGGACAATGACGGCTGGACTGCGTTGTTGGCGGCGGCGGCAAACAGCAACCCGGATATCGTGTCGGTATTGCTGAAGGCCGGTGCAGACGTCGATGAAAAGGACGAGCGTGGCTGGACGGCGCTGATGGCGGCAGCGGCGACCAACACGGGCCCGGAGATCGTATCGGCATTGCTGAGGGCCGGAGCGGACCCCAACGCAGAAGGCGAGGACGGCCGAACGGCCTTGATGATGACGGAGGAGAACGAGGATCCCGAGGCCAGGACGGCGATCGTCGAACTGCTGAAGAACCGGGGCGCCGCCACGTAGCCGGAACGAGGGAGACCCTGCGGCCTCCCTCGTTTCCGAAACCTTACAGGCTGTCGCCGAAGTCCTCCCTGAACTTCGCCGCCAGCCGATCCTGCCAGTCCCCTACCGCCTTCAGCCTTCCGCTGAAGAAGCGCAGGATTTTGGGCTCCTCCGTCCACTCGAGTCCGCCGACCAGATTTCGGTTCTCGAAGAGCCAATGGATGCGGTCGACGGCGTACTTCACCTGGGACATCGTGAAGACCCTCCGCGGCAGGGCAAGCCGCAGCAGTTCCGCATCGGCCAGACGTTCGCTTCCGTCCTCGTTGCGCTCCTCCGACAGCGTCCCCCGCTCCATGCCCCTCACCCCGCCCGCGATGAAGACCGCGGCAGCCAGGGCGCCCGCCGTGTACCGATTCTGGGGCACGTGGGGCAGGAACGCACGCGCGTTCAGGTGGCAGCCCAATCCACCGGCAGGTTTCACCACGGGGACGCCCCGCGCGTCGAGCTCGTCGGCCATGAAGGCGATGAACTCCGGCCCGTGACGGATCATGTCGAAGTCCATCGTCTCCTCCAGCCCCACCGCCATCGCCTCGATCTCCCGCACCGACATGCCCCCGTAGGTCAGGAATCCCTCGAAGAGGGGGATCAGCGGCTGCATGCGTTCGAACAGTGCCCGGTCGGCCGTCAGGATCGCCCCGCCGCGCGCGCACCCCAGCTTGCGGGCCGAGAAGTACACGATGTCGCAGAGATCCGCGATGCGGCGCGTGATCTCGCGGATCGTGGCTCCGCGCTGGGCCGCCTCGCGCGTCTTGATGAAATAGAGGTTGTCGGCCAGAAGCGAGGCGTCCAGGACCAGCGGGGCCCCATGCCGGCGGCAGATCTCCGAGGTCCTCTCCAGGTTCTCCAGCGACCAGGGCTGGCCGCCGATCAGGTTCGTCCCCGCCTCCATGCGCACGAACGGGACGTTGCCCGCCTCGCGTTTCAGCAGCGCGTCGAGGGCGGCCGTGTCCATGTTGCCCTTGAAGGGGTCGGTGCTGTCCAGGTTCAGCGCCTCGGGGAGAAACAACTCGACGACGCTCCCGCCGTTACGCTCGATATGGGCGCGGGTGGTCGTGAAGTGGTAGTTCATCGGAACGACGCCGCCCTTCCCGACGAGGGCGCTGGCCAGGATGTTCTCCGCCGCCCGTCCCTGATGGACGGGGAGCAGGAACGGCTTGCCGAAGATATCCTGCGTCACCGCCCTCAGACGCTCGAAGCTCATGGACCCCGCGTAGCTGTCGTCCGCCGTCATCATCGCCGCCAGCTGTCGGTCGCTCATGGCGTTGACGCCGCTGTCCGTCAGCATGTCCAGAAAGACCTTGTCGTTCTTCAACAGGAACGTGTTGCTGCCCGCCTCCCGAATGGCCGCAACCCGCTCCTCCACCGACACCAGCGTCAGCTTCTGGACGATGCGCACCTTGTGCATCTCGAGGGGAAACGCCGCGCCGCCAAAGAATTTTACCTGTCCGTCCAACTTGAAAACTCCCTTCATGACATGATATGTGAAATAAAAATTGAAATAAAAAAGGGCCCTTTACCGTTGAATCTGGTAAAGAGCCCTCTTGCGAACCTTTTCTGGATGCCCGTCCCGCACGTGCTACAAACTACGGCTCCAGCCTCCTCGCAAAGGGCCTGGTTCCGTAGTAATAATACGAACCCGAAAGAACAAGGGACGAACCCATAATACACAACATACGCACAACCTCCGAAAAACAGCGGGACGGCAATAACTGCCCTATAACACTGTGTGCAACAATACCACGGTGAAGGAAATCCGTCAAGGCCGTCTTTCGCCCGGTGTCGTTGTCCCGGAAACAAGGGGGAAAGCGTTTTGTCTTCCCTGCCGGTATGAGTTGGCCGCAGTTTGTCCATTCATGACACGCCGTGATCCCCGCTTATCGACTTGGATTTACAATCCGAATCCAACCGAATGCAACAGCAGGCGATGCGGGAAGGTCGACCTGCTGCTCAAAAATCGACTTGAGATCGAAACTTAATTATTTCACCGAGGATCTCTTGAAAGTCTTCGCTTGGGTTGACAAAAACACCAAGACGACTTGCAGGGTGGGGGATGTTATGGATTCCCATACCTCCCCATTTTCTGACGGCCCGGGCGTACTCCTTTCGGAGGCCGGAACGGCGCAGAATCTCCACGATGCGGGCCGAAAGCTCCCGGTGCGCCTGGCACTGGCGCACCCAGGCCAGGCTCATGCAGCGATACGCCTCCTCCGGCACGAAGGGCCGGAGGAGCGCCCCGGTCTCGACGAGAAACAGCAGGTGCGTCGGGCTGCTCAAGGCCTCCCCCTCCATGGACCGCATTTTCCGCTCCTTCTCCCAAACGTACTGCGGCCAGACGTCCCACGAAGCCCCTTCGGGGATCTCCCAGTAATCCGCGACGAACCGGACGATCTCCTCGGGGCTTTTCGCCATCCGTATTTCGCGCTCCGTCGGGCCTTGGGCGATAATGTCGTCAAGATGAATTATAAAGTACTTGGCCCTTCCGGCTCGCATCCACATCAACTCACGCAGCGTTTCTCCCCTCTCGTCATAATAGCCCTTTATTTCTACCTTCCCTTGCCGGATGAGAAGCTCATTGTAACGAGGGTTTTGCTCCCAGCTTTCCTCGTTCTCCGTCTCCGCGCCCAGCTCCGCCATGAGGCGGCGCTCCTCCATGCGGCGCAGGTACTCCAGGCGCAGTGCGTCGAGCTGGCGCGCGCGGGAGAAATGGTCGAAGAAGTCGGGCAAATGAGCGCATACCCAGGCCTTCGCCTCCCGGTCGGGTTTCGCCATCTTATCTCCCGCTTCTTTCCCGTAATAAAGGGAGAGAAGCCCCGTGGGGGTGAAAAGCGTGTCGAAACGTCTGTCCTCGAAGTAATCCCGGACGGCGACGTCCAAGGAACCGCCCTGCCTGCGGAGGCCGTCGAGGACGTAGGCGGGAATGTCCCGGGACACGCCCTCGAACAGGACGACCCGCGTCTCGTCCGTCTCCTCCGCCTCGTCCTCCACGTAGGGGTTGAAGACCGGCGGCATCTCTCCGTCGTTCCAGCCCGTGCCGCTCTTCGCCTCCCCGCCCCCGGCACGGCAGGGCAGAAAGACCGACCACATCAACAGACCCGCGATCAAGACGCAACGTACTCTCCCCATCATCGGTGCACCTCCTCCAAAACAAAACGGCCCAAACCTCCGCTCCAATCATCCCCGCCCGCTGCATCCGGGGCGCAAAACGATAGGGCCCATGGCTCATGCTTTTTCCATGACGGAACTCCCTTTTTCAAGACCGGGCCTGCATCTGGGGGTGAAACCCGTTTTCGCCGAATATCTCGTTGAGCGACCTCACTCCCCCTGCAGGAACAGCCGGAGGGCGAAGGGGCTCAACGTCTCCGCCCCCACAGGCCGCGTCCCGCCTTACGCGCCTCGGCCTGGAGACGGGCGAACAGGTCGGCATAGCGCGAGTTGGGCTGGATGGTCATGACGCGTCCATAGCCCTCGAGGAGCAGCCTGGCGTTGAACATCCCCCGCCTCACGGCATCCTCGTCCCGCGCGGGCCGTTCCACCCAGACATAGGCGAGATGGCGCTGGTATCTGTCCAGGGGGGCGACGTCGTACTCCAGCCACACGCGCCGTCCCGAGAGCGCCTGTTTCGTGAAGGCGCTGGCCTCGCGTCCATAGTATTGAACGGGCTTGCGGGGATGCACCGTCTCGGGCGTATCGACCCCGATCAGGCGCACCCGGCGGGACTCCCCCTCCACCTTTACCACAAGGGTATCCCCATCGACGACGTTCGTAACGACTCCCTCGAGAAAATCGCCCGTGCGCCTCTCCCAGTGCGGGGCAAGGAACCCCAGGAGGAGCAGGACGAGGAGAAACACCAGCTTCCTCGGCGTCATCGACGCCAGGGGGCTCGAGAAGAATCGCCGCGGTAACGGGCGGGGTCTCTTTCTAGGCATTCGTTCCTCCCGTATCGGACGGCTCCAGGGTTCTCAGGCAGGTCTCGAGATCCATCGGGCGGTAGTAGAGATAGCCCTGCCCCAGGGGGCAGTTCAGCCCGTCGAGGAGCCGCTCCTGCTCCTCCGTCTCGACGCCCTCCGCGATAACGCCGACCTGGAGCACCTCGCTCATGCGCAGGATCGCGCGGACGAGCGTCCAGTCCTCGTCGTGGGACACGATGCCCTGGACGAAGGACCTGTCGATCTTCAGCTTGCTGATGGGAAAGTTCTGCAGGTAGGATATGGAGGAGTTCCCCGCCCCGAAATCGTCGATGGCTATCGTATACCCTTTTCCGTGCAGGCGGACGAGGGTATCGCGGCAGTCCTCCATGTTGGCGATGAGCGCCGTCTCGGTGATCTCCAGGAGGACCTCCGACGGCAGAATGCCCTGTCCCTCGACGATATCCTGCAGCATCGATTCGACGATCCGGTCCCGGAAAAGCGTGGCGGAGACGTTCAGGCTGAGATAGATCCCCGGCACGGCCCGACGGAGAGCGAGAAAAGCATCGGCCGTCATCCTGAAGAGGACCTCCGAAAGGGACGGCATCATCCCGGTCTCCTCGGCCATGGGGATGAAGTCCTCGGGGCTGACCGGCTTGCCGTCGGCGCCGGTCCAGCGCACCAAGGCCTCGACCCCGCGGATGCACCGGCTCCGTATCTCCACGATGGGCTGAAACACGACCCTGAAATTCTCCTGCAGGATGGCCTCCCGCAGGGCGTTTTCCATCTCTATGGACTTGACGCTCCGCGTCTTGAGCCTGTCGCTGAAGAAGAGGATGCAGCCGCGCTCCCTCCGCTTGGATTCCGCCGCGGCGAGCGCCGCACCGGACATCGTCTCGTCGACCGTCCCGCTGTCCGAGGCCATCATGACCCCAAGGCTTCCCGAGAGCATGAATTTTCGGCCTTCGACCAGAAAAGGCTCGTCCAAGGCGCTCAGAAGGCGGCGAGCCGCGGCCTCCGATTCCTCGCGGGCGATGATCCCGAAGGAGGCCACCGCAAACTCCATCCCGCCCAACCGCGCCAGTTCATCCCCCGGGTGCAGGATATCCCTGAGCCGCTGCGCCAGCTCCCTCAGGACGGAGTCCCCCGTGCTGACGCCGAGCACCGCGTTGATGCGTTTGAAGTCCCGGACGGCGAGGACGAAGACGCTGGGCGAACGGCCGTAAAGATCCGCCTTGTCCAGCAGGACCTTCCTCAGCCCCGTACGGTTCAAAAGCCCCGAGAGCTCGTCGTGGTACGCCAGGTAGCGCAGCTGCTCCTGATTGCTCTTCATCTCGGAGATATCCACGAAGGAAGCGTAATAGAGCGGGGCGTCGGACTCCCTGGGGCCTACCCCCACGCGCATCAGCAGAACCGCCGACGTTCCGTCCAGCCTGTGCACGCCGATCTCCTCCGAAAAGCTCTCCTCGTCCCGCACTTCCGCGTTCTGAATCTGCCGCGATAGGCGGTCCCAGAAGAAGGGGCCCCCGAACTCGGCAAGGCTGATCTGCCCCTTTCGCTCGGGGGGCACTCCCAGGATGTCGAGGGCCGTCTGATTGATCTCCGTGATCCGCCCGTCGCCGTCGAACGTCAGGAATCCCGCCAGGCTGTTCTGGTGCAGTTCCTGCACCTGCTCCAGCTTGTCCTGCTCCTCACGGACCGCGGACTCGACGTCGAACAGCCAGTCCCTCTGCGCGGCGATCTGCTTCGAAAGACTGCGGTTCGCCTCCTCCAGTTTGGAGTTGGCCGCCCTGAGATTGACGCCCAGTATGTGCAGAACGCAAACCAGAGGGGAGATGACCAGAAAGATGGAGAGCGCCGAAAGGAACATTTTGGGAAGCGAGCGCGCCAGGAGGCCGTCGACGGACTCCGCCGCCATGTCCACGAGGACCAGGTACGGAATGCCCCCGGGACTGAAAAACCGCCTGCACAGCGAACGATACCCTCCCCATCGGTCCCGGTAGCTCAGGAAGGCCGCCCGTCCGGTGTCGTAGACCCGCTCCAGGAACTCCGGGCCGTCGTCGTAAGGGTAGAAATACCAGGAGCGCCGATCCTTCGCTTCCTTCGCGCTCACGGTCGGGGCGGAAAAATAAAACTTTCCCTCGAAGCGGACCAGCGTCTGGGCGTAGCGCAGGCCCTCGATCTCCACGAACTCGTTGATCCGCCTCCGGTTGAGGAGCTCCTCGTCGAAGGAGACGGACGCGGGGCCAAGGGCCCTGTCGTGAAAATCCTCGGGCAGGAGCATGGGAACCAGATCCGCGGCGGCGGAAAGCCGATCGTCGACGGACCTCAGGACGGCCTCGCGATTCTCGAGCCACATGCAGCGATAATAAAGGGTTAGGCCCAGGACAAAGGCCATGGTGCTGAGGAGAATCCATTTGAGGTGGGGGCGCGTCCGTATCGCAGTCATGAAACGCCGCATTTTGGTCATCCGCCGTGTTTTTTCAATTCCGTCCGACTCCGAGGTCGGACAGAAGGTCCGCCAGCCCGCGCCTCGAGTGTCCGTCGCGGCCGACGGCAATATGCTCCGCCGAGACGAGGGCGTTCAGAATGCTTTCCTCCACGGCCTCCACGGCGGCCTTGAAAAGGGGATCGATGTGCTCCTCGTGCAGGACTCCGACCTCGACGATCCCTCCCCGGGGCGCTTTATGGGGGATGCGGACGGCCGTCGAGACCGCCAGGGCGATGTCGCCGCTCCCATCCCCGACGAAGGACCCCGTCCGTCCGACCCCGATGAAGCTGCGGCGCGCCAGGCGCGCGAGCCTGCGGCCGACCTCACGCGCGGCGCGTCCGCCGACTCCCGCGTCGATCTCATCGAAGACGAAGGTGCGCTGGTGCGCCGCCGTGGTCGCACGCTCCTGCGGGGCATGAGCATCGGCCGCCGACGCCGGGCCGCCGGCGTCGGCCAGAACGACCTCCATGGCGAGCATGATGCGGGACAGCTCGCCGCCCGAGGCGCCCTTGCCCAGCGGCAGGGCGGGGGCTCCCGGGTGGGGGGCAAGGAGCAGGGAGACCGCCTCGGCACCGGTGGGGCCGGGCTCATCGAGCGGCTCGAGGTCGACGACCAGTCGCGCCCCCTGCATCTGCAGACCGTCGAGCTCGGAGGTGACCGCGGTCTCGAGCCTCTCGGCGAGCACGCGGCGCGCTGCGGTCAGCCGGTCGGCGACCTCGTCCAGATCTGTCTGGGCGTCGACCAGCGCCTGCTCCAGTGCCGCGGCGCTGTCGCCCGGATCCTCCAGCTCGGCCAGACGCGCAGCCGCTCGGCGTCCCCAGGCCAGGAGCGCGTCGACGTCGTCGAGTCGAGTGCTCGCACCGCCAATCTCACGGCAGGCCCGGGCCAGCTCCCCCCGCCGATCCTGGATCCAGGCGAGCCGGGCCGGGGCGGCC
>ERZ773065.1927-NODE-1927-length-10132-cov-2.729880_pt1 | contig 10132 bp, 10 predicted proteins | sample MGYA00580623_ERZ773065 | MGnify/ENA primary metagenome ERZ773065 (study PRJEB29015, sample SAMEA2738017) | human oral metagenome | biome: human oral; feature: human-associated habitat; material: dental | place: China | collected 2047 ...
GAAAAGACGGCGGAGGAGGAGAGACGCCTGGAGCTTCAGGGAGAGCACTTCGACTACTTCTGTACGACGCTCTCCCTCTCTCCCCTGAAGGATGCCGCCCTTCTGAACCGTCTCGGGACGGAAATCGCGGAGAGACAGGGCCTCCATTACCTGCCTTCTGATTTCAAGAAGGGAAACCGCTTTTTGCGGAGCGTCCAGCTCTCGAAGGAATATTCCCTCTATCGGCAGGACTACTGCGGCTGCGAGTTCTCCCGGGAGGAAGCCGGGAGAAGGAGGGCTCCCTCCGTCTCCTGAGCCTTTCTTGACAAAGAACTTTCCGCGAAGTATCATGAGAAAAAGTCCAGAAAGAGGGAACGGTATGGTAAGCAAAGAAGTGAAAGTCGTAAATGAATCGGGGCTTCATTTACGCCCCGCCGGGGTTTTGACGCAGACCTGCATTCGTTTTAAGAGTAATATCATCCTGCATTACGGGGAGAGAAATATCGTCGGAAAATCCGTTCTTAACGTGATGGCGGCCGGGGTGAAGAGAGGCGCGGTCCTCACGGTGGAATGCACGGGACCGGACGAGGCGGAGGCGCTCGATGCGGTTTGCCATGCGATTGAGACGGGGCTTGGCGAGGGGATCGCGGAGGAAAACGGCGGACCGGCCTCTTCATAAAATTCTCATAAAAGAAAAGTGAGAAAGGACTCCCCGGGAAAAAGAAGATAGGGTTATTCTCCGGAAAAAAGAAGAGAAAAGATTCTCCGAAAAAAAGAGAGAAGATTCTCCGAAACCCGGAAGCTTCGCGGAAAATAAAAAAAGGCGGGGGGACTGAGAGCCCCTCATCGACAGAGAAAAACATCAAAGAGGGCAGGAGCCGGGATCGTATCCGAAGCGCCTGCCCTTTCTATTTTATTTGTTTTCTTCTCCTGCTCTTTCCCTTCGCCCTCAGGGGTCTTATGTCCCCTCTGCGCTCCCTTAGAGACAGCACCGAAGCGGGAAGCCGATGAGGATGAGATCCGACTGCCCGTCCGGAAGGATCTATAAGAGAGCCTCTACCGCCCGGATGGCGTCGTTCATGGGGCTGAGATCAATGGATTCCACCGCACCGCAGTCCATGTATTCGGCATTTTTCGGATCGAGGGGGAGTCTTGCGAGAAGGCGGAGCCCCTCCCTCTCTGCGGCCTCCTCAATATGACTTTCTCCGAAAACCTGGATTTTCTCGCCGCAGTGCGGACAGAGGAGATAGGACATATTTTCGATCAGACCGAGGATGGGGATATTCATCTTCTTTGCCATATTGACCGCCTTTGTGACGATCATGGAGACCAGCTCCTGGGGAGAGCTCACGATGATGATCCCGTCCAGCGGAAGGGACTGAAAGACGGTGAGCGGCACATCTCCGGTCCCCGGCGGCATATCCACGAAGAGGAAATCGATCTCCTTCCAGAGCACCTCCTCCCAGAACTGCTTCACCGCGCCCGCGATCATGGCGCCCCTCCAGATCACGGGATCCGTCTCATTTTCGAGGAGGAGATTCGTGGAAATGATCTCCACGCCGTTTGCGCTCCGGTCCGGGAGCATCAGCTTCCCGTCCTCGGAGATTCCGATGCCGTCGTTTGCGATGCCGAAGGCCTTCGGGATGGAGGGGCCGGTGATATCCGCATCGATGATGCCGGTCCGAAAGCCGTCCCGATTGGTCCCGCAGGCAAGAAGAGAGGTGACGGTGGACTTCCCGACCCCTCCCTTCCCGGATACGACGCCGATCAGCTTTTTTACACTGCTCCCGGGGGCCGGTTTCGACTTGGGGATTCCCCCCTGCCGGGAGGGACAATTGCTGCCGCAGGAGCTGCAGTCGGAACTGCAGCCCGAAGGATTCTCTTGCTCGCTCATTTTTGCTCCTTTCCTTTTTTCTCTGCATCCTTATTCTCCTCCACGATACTGAGGAAGGCATCCAGAGATTTTGAGCGGTTTGCCTCGCTGTAGATAAAGCCGATATTTCTGCTCGGAATCTCCCTTTCCAGAGGAAGCTCCGAGAGCTGGGAGCTCCGAAGCTCCTCCGCCACGAACTCCTTTATGACGCAGGAGACTCCGATGCCGACCTTCGCGAATTCGATGAGAAGATCCATCGTACTGACCTCCAGCACCTGCTGAGGCTCCCTCTGGATGGATTTAAAATACTCATCGACATGCCGCCTGGACATATTGTGTTCATCGAGGAGGAGGATATTGGCCTCCCGGAAGATATCCGGCTCTCCCTCGGAAATCTCCCTGAGATTTTCGAGATACTGCGGGGTCGCGACAAAGATGTCATGGATCCTCCTCGGGGAGCAGAGACAGAGCCCGGGATGCTTTCCCTTCGGCTCCGCCGTGATCCCAAGATCCAGCTTTCGCGCCTCCAAAAGGGAGAGTGTGCGGCCGGAATCCTGCGTGACGATGGAGACTCGGATATTCGGAAATCTCTTTATGAATTTCCGAAGATAGGGGAGGAGGACATAGCGGCACATGGTTGTGCTCGCCCCGAGCCGGAGATGACCGATATTTAAGTCCTTCATCCTCCGAAGCTCAAGCTCTGCCTCTCCGATCGCTCCGAATGCCTCCTCTATATGCCGGTAGAGAACCTCCCCCTCGTCGGTCAGAGTGACGCCCCGGGAGTTTCTCTTAAAAAGCTTGGTGTCCAGACCCTCCTCCAGCTTTACGATGGATTTCGAGATGGCGGGCTGGGAGATATAGAGTCTCTTCGCGGCTCTCGAAATGTTCCCGTTTTTCGCCACCTCATAGAAGATCCGGTAGGCGGACAGGTTTTGCTCTGTCATTGCTCTGCCCCCTTTCTGCCGAAATGTCTGTGCCGAAATTATAATTTAAATTCATGTTAAACATTATAAACATATATTGGGATTATAGCAATAGGACTGTTAGCATGGAAATGTACGCCGTGGGATAATGGCAAAGCACATGCATTCCGAGCGCTGATCGCTCTTCGCATCCCGCCTGGACGCCTTGCCTCTTAGGGACAGGACGCGCTCGCTCCGGCTGCCCTGTCCCTTGGCGCATAGCTGATCTTGAAGGAGTGGACTGCAAAACGCCGGGGCCAAAGGGAAGACGGGACAAAGCTTAGGAGCTTAGGAAAACTGCGGCGCTATCCTGTACAATGCGCCTGCAAATACGAGATTCCCTTTGTGATCAGCCGATCAGCGGGAGAGAGGAAACGTATCGGAGGAGAAGCTTTGCATGAACTGTGAGGGGAGTATTATATGGGAATGACGATGAGCCAGAAGATTCTGGCGGCGCATGCGGGCCTCGATGAGGTCTTGGCGGGGCAGCTGATCGAGGCGAATATCGATCTGGTCCACGGGAATGATATTACGGCTCCTCTTGCGATCCGGGAGATGAAGAAGCTGAGAAAGAAGACGGTCTTTGACCGGGATAAGGTCGTCCTCGTGATGGATCATTTCGTCCCGAACAAGGACATCGTCTCCGCAAAGTGCACTCAGATCTGCCGGAACTTCGCGGCGGAGCAGGAGCTCTCTCATTATTTCGATGTGGGAAATATGGGGATTGAGCATGCTTTGATTCCGGAGCAGGGACTCATCACCGCCGGAGAGCTTTCGGTCGGGGCGGACTCCCACACCTGTACCTACGGGGCGCTCGGTGCTTTCTCGACCGGAGTCGGCTCCACGGACATGGCGGCGGCCATGGCGACCGGAAGGCTCTGGTTCAAGGTGCCCGCTGCGATCCGGGTCAGGCTCGAGGGAAAGCTCTCTCCCCATGTCAGCGGAAAGGATCTGATCCTCCACCTTATCGGGGAGATCGGCGTGGACGGCGCGCGCTATGAGTCCCTGGAATTCTGCGGCGAGGGCGTCTCCTCTCTGAGCATGGACGATCGCTTCACGATCTGCAATATGGCGATCGAAGCGGGAGCGAAGAACGGGATCTTTCCGGTGGACGAGAAGACGCTGAGATATATTCGAGAGCACGGAAACCGAAGCTTTCGAAGCTTTGAGGCAGATCCGGACGCGCGCTATGAGAGGGAGATCCTCCTGGATCTTTCGAAGCTTAAGCCGACAGTTGCCTTTCCGCATCTTCCGGAGAATACGAAGGAGATCGGGAGCTTCCCGCCGATTTCCATCGACCAGGTCGTCATCGGCTCCTGCACCAACGGCCGTCTCCAGGATATCCGAGAGGCGGGCGAGATCCTGAAAGGGCGGAAGGTCGCGAAAAATGTGCGCTGCATCGTGATCCCCGCGACGCAGAGGATCTATCTGGAGGCGCTGGAGGAGGGCTGGATCAAGGCCTTCATCGAAGCGGGGGCAGTCGTATCCACACCGACCTGCGGCCCCTGCCTCGGCGGCTATATGGGGATACTGGCCCCGGGGGAGCGCTGCCTCTCCACGACGAACCGAAACTTCATCGGACGCATGGGCGACACAAGCTCGGAGGTCTATCTGGCCTCCCCGGCTGTCGCCGCGGCCTCCGCCGTCACGGGGCGGATCTCCTCCCCGGATGAGCTTTCGGACTGACTTTCTTCCTTCGCTTTCTGAGAGACCATCGCATACACGCCGTTGGAGAGAGCTGTCGGAGCGAGAGCATCCGGCCTCCTGTGACAGCCGAACAAACGATAGCTCAGAAGAAGGCAGAGGGAATTCTGAAACAAGAGGATCATAGAGCAGAGGATAAAAGCGCGGGAGATCTGTACTAGAGATCTATTCCGATGGAGTAATTAGAGAATTTAAAAAAGGAAACCGCCGTCTGGAGAATGGGAAAGCTTATAAGGGGAGAGAGGATGGAGACTCGCGTGGCCTCCGAATATCTCGGCTATTGCAGGGCGGGAACGTTTAAAGGGGAGAGAGGATGAAGACCTTAGAGGGAAGATCTGTGAAATACGGGGACAACATCGATACGGATGTCATCATCCCCGCGAGATACCTCGCGATTTTGGACCGGGAGGAGCTTGCGTCTCATGCGATGGAGGATCTGGATCCGGACTTTCGAAAGAAGCTGGAACCGGGCGGCATCCTGGTCGCGGGAAGAAACTTCGGCTGCGGCTCCTCCAGGGAGCACGCGCCGCAGGTGCTCCAGACCTCCGGGGTGGGCTGTGTCATCGCGGAGAGCTTTGCGAGAATCTTCTATAGAAATGCGCTGAACATCGGGCTTCCGATCGTGGAGGCGCCGGAGGCGGCGAGGGAGATCCGGGAGGGAGACCGGGTTTCGGTTGACTTTGAGAGAGGAAGCATCCGGGATCTGACGACGGAAAAGGACTATAAGGTCTTCCCCTTTCCGCCCTTTCTCCAGAGAATGATCGAAAAGGGCGGCCTCATGGCGGCTGTCAATGAGGATTTAGAAGCGCTCTAAAGAGTCTTTAAAAAGCTTTTCAGATAGGCATCCGCCTTCTCCGGATCCTGAAAAAGCTCCTCCCTAAACTCCGCATAGAAGACAGCGGCGCGATATTCCTTTTGGAAGAGAGGGGAGAAGAGAGGGAGGAGCTCCGGCAGGAAGAGACCCCTTCTTCTTTGGTAGGCGGTCCTCGCCGTCGCCTTTACGCGGAAGGCCTTATCGACGAATTCCCCGACCGAGCGGTGCACGGCATTGTCCTCCTGCGGGAGATAGTAATAGTTCTTCGGATCCGGATAGAAATATTTGAGCTCCCCCCGATAGAGCTTTATATAAAGAAGGAGAGTATTTCCGGAAAGAAGGATCCGGAAGCGCTCTCTTTCTCGAAAAAGCGCTCTCGGAAAGGCGGGGAAGACCCGGTAGGAGAGACAGAGATAGGGGGAATCCTCCGGAAAATCCCCGGAAGGGAAAATGCCGGAATCCCCGGAGCGAAGTCCCTTCGAAGCTTTGCAAGAATCCAGGCGGTAGGATTCGGAGAAATCCCAAAAAGCGCCTTCCAAAATGCTTTCGGAGAGAGTATCTTCCCCCTCATCGGGGGAGGGAAGCTCCTTTGAGGAAGGGACGAGGCGGACAGAGGAGAGGGGGAGCGGATGCTGAAAGAGCCTTGCGTAGGAGAGAAGGGGGAGGAGGGCAGGGAGATTTTTCAGGTCCTCTTTATTATGGAGGAGGAGCAGCTCCTCCATTTTGGGATCTTTTGTCTTTAGATAATCGAGGTAGACATAGATCAGCTCCCCGCCGCTGAAGCGGTCCTCTCTCCGGATCCCGAGGAAGCGCTCACAGCTTTTCAGCTGGTAATTCGGAAGGCTCAGAAGCTTTTTTGCGGGGCGAAGCTCCCGATAGAGATCCAGGCTCTCTACCCCCTGAAAGCTTTCGGAGAGCCCGTACTGAGAGAGGAGCTTTTCGAGAAAGGGGATATCGAAGCGCTCTCCGTTAAAGCTCAGGAGGCGCTTTTTTTTCGAGAGGAGAGCGAAAAAATGCTCCAGCATCTCGATCTCATCCGTCAGGGACTCGGCGAAGAACTGCTGAAGCTTCCAGCTCCCCCCCTCATGGACGACAGTTCCGATCAGATAGAGGCTTGCATTATGCGCGCTCAGCCCTGTCGTCTCTATATCAAAGAAAATGAGCTCTTCCGCGCGGAGTCCGAGCTGAGAGAGAAAGCTGAGATCCCCCGAGGGGAAATATTCCTCTTTTATAATCATATATCGCTCCGTTTCTTTTGCTTCATTTTCCGTCCGCGGTCTTTGAATATCGCGCTAAAAGGGGTCTTCTATAGTAGTGTATACCATAGAAGACCCCTTTGTCAGTTATTTACAGAAAAACTTTTATACTCTCCTGAAAGTGCTGAAGCCGCGGTTAAGCGGTGTTTAATGCCGGAGATGTCGGCGGCATCGTCTATCGTACCGATCTTATAGCTAAGCTCCGCTCTGCCTTTATACGCTGGAAGGCCTGCTTCGCAATAGCCGGAAGAAGCCGGTATTCCTGCATCAGCTGCTGGACTGTCATGCCCTGTACGGAGTCATCCAGCGGGATATAAGTCAGGTCATTTTCTCCGCACTTTTCGGGTGCTCTGTCCATTAGACGCCGCCAAGCGGCCTGCCGCATGGCGGCAGGGCAAGGGATCAGATACGGGCCACGCCGGACCTCCGGGCGGCCTCAGCCACAGCGGCAGCCACAGCGGGGCCGACGCGCTTGTCAAAGGCGGCGGGAATGATGTAATCCTCAGACAGATCGTTCCCCTCCAGCTTCGCCAGAGCCTCGGCTGCGGCCATCTTCATCTCCTCGTTGATATCGCTGGCGCGGACGTCAAAAGTGCCGCGGAAGATGCCGGGGAAGGCTAAGACATTGTTGATCTGGTTGGGGAAATCGCTGCGGCCGGTGGAGATCACTCTTGCGCCGCCCGCCTTGGCATCGTCGGGAAAGATCTCCGGTATGGGGTTGGCACAGGCGAAGATGATGGCGTCCTTATTCATGGTCCGGACCATCTCGGTGCTGACGGTGCCGGGAGCGGACACACCGATGAACACGTCGGCACCCACCAGCATATCCGCCAGGGAATCGGATCTTCGGCTCAGGTTCGTGACCTGTGCCATCTCTTCCTTGATCCAGTTCAGACCCTCGCGGCCGGCATAGACTGCGCCCTTTCGGTCGCAGATGGTGATATCCTTGAAGCCCGCGGAAAGCAGCAGCTTGGTGATGGCGATGGCGGCTGCGCCTGCGCCGGAGGTGACGATCTTCACGTCCTCCTTCTTCTTGCCCACTACCTTCAGAGCGTTGATCAGACCGGCCAGGGTGATGACGGCAGTGCCGTGCTGGTCGTCGTGGAAAATGGGAATCTCACACCTTTCCTTCAGCCTGCGCTCGATCTCGAAGCAGCGGGGCGCGGCAATATCCTCCAGATTGATGCCGCCGAAGGAGCCGGAGATGTTGTACACCGTCTCTACGAATTCATCCACGTCCTTGGTCTTGACGCAGAGAGGGAATGCGTCCACGCCGCCGAAGGACTTGAACAGCACGCACTTACCCTCCATAACGGGCATGCCGGCCTCGGGGCCGATGTCTCCCAGGCCCAGAACAGCGCTGCCGTCGGTGATGACAGCGCAGAGGTTGTGCCGGCGCGTCAGCTCATAACTTTTCTTAATGTTCTTCTGGATCTCCAGGCAGGGCTGTGCCACACCTGGCGTATAGGCCAAAGACAGATCATCCTTGCTTTCCACCGGTACAGTGGAAATCACTTCAATCTTACCCTTCCACTTGGCATGCAGGCGAAGCGACTCTTTTGCGTAATCCATATTTTTTCCTCCACTCTTTAAGGTGTATAATGATTCCGCTTACAGGCGGAAGACCTCTTGCAGATTTTCCGCCTGAATTATGTTTCAGTATACACATTTTGTGAGTGTAAAGGATTCTTTTTTGCAGTATCACCGGCTTTGCTTTACTTGCCGCCGTACTGAGTGTTACGCTCTATGTCTCGCTGAGCAATGCTATTCGCCTGTAGCATGGAAATCATGTCCGGATCGGCGGGACCTTTGTCGGCGGGGACCGGTTTTGCGCTCTGTAGGGTGAGAGCTATAATCGCTTTCGGGCCGTAATAAAATTTTAAAAAACATCCGGAATAAATTCATATGATGAACACAAATATCTGTTATGATTACTTCACGAAAAAATAGTCCGCGTTTTCAGCATCATGGCGGGGAGTCTGCCGGGATGCTTGCAGGAAAGGAGAAGCAGGTGGCAGAGAATAAGAGCGAGTCGAAGGGAAAAGAGGAGAAGCTGGACGGCGAGATCCAGAAGCTGATGGATTCCTCGAAAGAGCTTCCGAAGAAGAAAAGACGCTTCAAGAAGAGGTGGATCCTGATCCCCCTCATTATCCTGGCACTGGTCTTCTTTGTGATGAGAATCCTCGGAGGGGCGAATAAGGGAGGCTTCCCTGTCGTCACGGATGAACTGAAAAAGGGTGATTTGCAGAATGTTCTGACCCTCTCCGGACCGGTCTCCGGGACAGACTCCGCCGATGTGACCTCCGGACTGCACGCGCAGGTCACGGAGCTCTATGTCAAGGAGGGAGATAAGGTCGAGAAGGGCCAGGCCCTCGCGAAGCTGAATCCCCATGATGTGGAGCAGGCTCTCGCCCTCGCGGAGAATCAGGTGGAGCTTGCGAAGGCGAACCGGGAGGAGGCTCTGAAGAACGCGCAGTCCTCCTACGCCAAGGCGGCGCAGGCTCTCCAGAGCGCACAGGCGGATTACAACAGAAAGGCCGAGCTCTACCAGGGGGGAGATATCTCCCAGGCTGATTTCGAGCAGGCGCAGTCCGCCCTGAAGGACGCCTCCGCGGCGATGCAGGCCTTTACCGTAAAGGGAGGAAAGGTCAGCGTAGGGGATTCCTACGACATTCAGATCCAGAATGCGGAGAAGGAGCTGGAGAAGGCGAAGGACAAGATCAATGATACCACATTGACCTCCCCGATTTCCGGCACCGTGACGAGGGTCAATACCAAGGTCGGACAGTTTGCGGACAGCCAGGAGAATCAGAAGCGCTCCCTCTTTACGATAGAGAATCTGGACACACTGGAGCTTGAGATCGGAGTCTCCGAGTACACGATCGGAAAGATCAGTGTCGGACAGAAGGCGACGATCCGAGCGGATATCATGGGAGACAAGACGGCGGAGGGAGAGGTCGTCTCCATCTCCCCCTCGGGAGAGCTTAAGTCGGAGGGCGGCACGGAGAGAGTGATCCCCACAAAGATCCGGATCGACGGCACCGCCTCGGGGCTGATCTCCGGCATCACCGCGAAGGCCGATATCCTTTTGGAAGAGGCGAAGGACAGCTACGTCGTCCCAATCTCCGCTCTCATCTCCCAGGATGACGGAGGCAGCGCGATCGCCTTTGTGAAGGACGGGATCGTTCATTTCAGTCCGGTCAATACCGGAGTCGAGAGCGATATCTCCGTTGCGGTCAGTCCGAAAAATGCGGATGACCCGTATTTCGCGGAGGGAAGCCATTACATCACGACGCCGGACAGCAACATCACAGATGGAATGCCGGTCCGCGAGGCCTCCGTCACGGATCTCCCCTCCTCCGGTGCCGCGGCATCCGCCTCCTCCGGAGCTGCAAACTCCGCTTCCTCCGGTGCGGAAGGCTCCTCCGGCGCGGCGGCAGGAACTGGCAGCGAGAGCGCTGCAGAATAGAGGCGCGACGCATGAAGGATGTATTGATTGAATTAAAGGACCTGGTGAAAATCTACGACACCGGATTGATCAAGG